>Ga0210054_1003024_pt1 | contig 12881 bp, 10 predicted proteins | sample CryGeymeta201516_FD_185470 | JGI IMG/M metagenome (GOLD analysis project Ga0210054, IMG submission 185470) | Groundwater microbial communities from Crystal Geyser aquifers in Utah, USA - Crystal Geyser metaG 2015-16 (SPAdes) (version 2) | ecosystem: Environmental > Aquatic > Deep subsurface >... | reverse complement strand
CGCAGTAGAAAGCCGAGATTGTCCTCCTCTGACGGGACCCAAACTGAAAGTGGATCGTCCGAATCAAGAATTGTCCCTGTTGCAACATGCCTATGAGTATCAGTACTTTTATCTCAATGCAGGCTCGACTATGAAAGTTACGGTCCACCAGCTTGTCGGATCGACGAATATTTTGGTTCTCAAGGGCAGCAAGGTCCTGGAACGAATTGAATATAACAAACGCAAACGCCGGAGCAGCAGCAGCAGCAGCATTCGACCATCCTTTGTGGATGCACTGATCAGCGATCTTTCTATCGATGTTTTGCACGACGAAATTGACGGGCGGCAATTTCTGTTGGAACAAATCTCATCGGAACAACTACAACAACAACAAACTGGACCGATCGAATTCTCCTTCACGTCTCCCTCGAGTAACGTGTATGTGTTGTTATTTGACAACGCATCTGGAAGCCAAACTGCCTCTTTGCAAGTCAAGTATGAAATGGTATTGACCACGTACAATATCGAGGGACTGACACCCTGGTGTAGTCATTCATCTCCCGTTCAAACAGGGTCTCTGACAGACTCGTCGTATTCACTCCCGGGAGGAGATGATAAACCTCCGACCAATTCCTTTACCTGCCCCCAACTCTCACCTGATACTGCAGGTTGTATACTTGTGGAGGCCGTAAGACAACACCATGATTCTTCTCATGACGACAACACCAACAGCAGCAGCAGCAGCAATGTACCATATGATAGGTATCAAGGATTGGAAGGTGATTTTTTAGTCGAGGTTACAGTTTATACCACTCGAAATTGGTTTACCATGGGTTGTCTGTCATTGGTCCCATCGCTATTGTTGGCATTTATTCGTTTTGGCCGACAATGTCAAAAGAGACAAAACGCCCGTCGCCACGACCGCGTCTATTACAACAATGCCCTTTCCCTTTCTGCGAGTCAGCAACAAGCATCATGGCGTTCGCAACCGCATCACCACCAGCAGCATCACAATTACAATCACTACTACCACCACCAGCAACAGCAAGGTCCAAATTATCACTTTTTGCCGCAGCATCAACGAGATGAAAGTGATATGACAGCTGTCTTCGAAACTACTGTTACTACTAATGATATCTCTGGAAACATTCACCCTGAAAGAAGTCATCACGAAAGATCCAAATCATCGAGTTCTGCTGCCGAAGAGGTTGCGGCTTCAGGGCAAGACCAAACGCCAAATAATGAACATGACAATGGCGGTGAGGAAACGCCCATGGTCGCTGCAGAAAATGTTATCCTGTTGCAGAGCAGTAGTAATCCCGAATGAGTACTAGAAATGTGAATTCATATGAAAGTTTGTGTTTGCATAGGTACAGGCTGTTTATTTGCTTAGAAATTCTTGCTGCTGTTGTCCTTTCCTGTTTGCAACATATGTGCAAGCCAATTCAGAAGCGAGAGACGCTACCAGTAACTAGACTCGTCGCTTCGCAATTTCCGCCACGATTCGAAGAAAATACTCCATTTAACACGGCCAATGCATGCCGCAGAACCTCTGCTAGCACTCCAACGCAATGTATGCAGCGTAAAGTTTATGCAGCATTTCAACAAAGTATACAAACATTGAAGAAATAAACATCATTGCCATTTCTGTCAAACTAAAACACCGCCGTCCGTGTTGCTGGAGTGTTCTGTACGATCGATGCTCTGCTGCCGAGAATTGTTGCAGTCATGACAGGAACGAGTTCCGGGACGTATTGGAGAAAGATAGAGACCTCTCAGCAGCAGGACGGACCTCTCTCATGAAGCAAGCGGAATGGTACCACTATGTCGATCGGGTCACCCAAAAAAAAAAAATATTGAAAAAGTTTGAGCATTGCAGCAAAACCTTTGCCCTTCCAGCGCGGAAGGTACACGGACTTTACACGTACATGAGGAATCTATAAACATGGGGGGTCAGCAGTGGGTACAAAGGTAAAAACTTTTTTTAAGCTCTTGGTGTTGTCGACGGGGTTTCATTTCCGCCCTTTAGCTCAGCTAAGACTTTACATCCAAATATCAGATAGGGGTGCCGTCTTGTGGCTTCATTGTGCGCGAACTCAGAAATAAAATTCTAATAATAGTGTTTGTTCAGAGCCAGCCGAAGGCAACGTGAGACAAGGAGACCCGAACCAGACGTCACCGGAATGACCCAAAATGTCCCATCCCATCTCCCACTCAGAAACAGGAACACATTGGGAGAAATCGGATACGACTATTCCCACTTCGGGGAAGAAGATCCACACGCCAGGCTGCCGAAGCCAAGGCCTGACTCGTAGCCTAGCGTCGAATCCCTACCAAACGAGGAAGGGCCTAGACCTGGATCCAGCAATTGAAGAGACCAAAAAGAGCAGAAAATTTTGTCATAAATTTGCCGTTTCGTCGAATACGAAAGCAACTTTATATACCTAAAATAGTTTCTTAACCGCGCCCTCCCGCCCGATTGGCTACCCGAGTGTGAGAGCGACCCTAGCGGTCTGCTCTCTCACCCGGGTGCCTCAGAACGGAGAAAAGGTTGGCCCTAGTAAATTGCTGAGTTTCTCCAAACCACCCTACCTAGCCGAACGTAGCCCTAGAGAGCTGGCATAGTCGAGAGAACGCGGTAGTGTTCGCTCGTCTTTTCCTTGAGCTGATTTCGAACCCTAGTGTAGAAATTTCCAAAGTACCGGTACTGAAGGACCGTAGCTAAAAAGACAAAAAGATAGCGCCGACACCAGGACACTCATCAACGACAAGAAGATACGAATGCTCAGCAGTGTTCATTTTGATAGCAATAGATTACAGTACATCAAAAAGAGATATCTGAACTGCAGATCATGAAGGGTCTTTGGATCTACTGTTGCTGCTGCCTATTGTATGCGAAGCTAGATCCAATCGAATCTCTGACAACCTCTCGGCAGCAACATCAACAGCGGGTGGAACGAATTAAAGCATCGTCTGCTACTACTGCTGCAATTAGATATTATGCTTTACACGCTCGCGCTCGCCGAAAATGGGAGGACGATGATCGTGAACACGATGACATAGGACGACAGCGGTCCACTGATCGACCAACCAAAAAGCAGACTCAAATACTGGGACCTCCAATCATGCCCAGTAAACCCAAAATTGTGGTCCTAGGAGCTTCCGGTCGCATTGGGCGACTGATTGTGCGGCAGCTTTTGGACATGAAATCTTTGGATTGTACCATTGTGGCCTGTGTAAGACAATACGACAAGGCCATTAAAGTCTTGTACGATGACTTATCATTGGTATCGTCCCACCAACACAGTAAAAGGGGTCCGCGTCTGCAAATTGTCGAGGCAGATTTGGTACCACCCGAAGAATTACCAGGTTATCTGGACCACGACGAAGAGGAATGGCTAGAACGAGCCGCATCGGCGGCCGAATTTTACAATGCTTCCCTCTCGGACTACGACAATCGCGAAGAAAATCCTGTCATTGTGGATGCCAATGAAGCCTTGCAGGAGGCCATTCAAGATTGTACCACGATCATCAGCTGTGTGGGAAGTGTCCGACACACCAATGTATGGACCGACCTGTTGGCACGTCCATTCATCAGATGGTTACGACCAGATGTCAGTAGCTGGTGCAAGGACCCGCGGCATCCCTACTACGTTCAATTCGCAAGCACCAGGAAGGTGTTAGGCTTTGCCGAACGGGAGCAATTGCGACGAGAGACGGCTGTCGAAGTAGCACTGGAACAAGAGGACGAAACTCGGGACGAGCCTGTAATTGTTCCAAAAATTCGTTATATTCGTGTCAGCGATAATTGTGTCTCGCAGCCAGTGTGGGAAATGGTGCCACTTTTAACCAACATTTTTCGTAGTATGATCTTTCGATATCACGACATGGCCGAGAAACTTTTGGCGTCTAGTACACTGCTGGACACGGTAAATCTTCGGCCAGGTGATTTGGTTGACGATGAACGGGATACAAAAACTACATATTTACAAGTACATCCAACTGGCCAAGTGGAGACGCCGGCGGTTGTGAGTCGAGAGGATGTCGCTTCCTTGGCAGTTGCCTCGGCTTTCTTTAAATCACCACGAGAGCGCGAAGCTGCAAATGCTTGGACTACAGCGAACGAGTTTTCTTCCTCTGACATTCTGCCGCCACAAATACCAAAATACCAACCCTTTCATGCCATCTTGGCCGTTCGTTGGGTAGGGAAGGACATGCACCCGTATCCTTCTCAAGGACGCAAACAGGATGGATTGCCCACAGCACAACTAGCTCTTGACAGGGCACTAAAAATCATTAAAATGAGCGAACAGAAGGAACGACGTTTGGAATTGAGACGACAACGACAACGGGAGGAATCACCAGCCTACAATACCTTGCGAGAAGCATACCCCGACACTGTGCTTCGACTTGCCGAGAACTTTAAGTTGCAACGACTCTCCAAAATGAGGCTCAAGCCTTACGGAATCGTTACAGCTATTCCAGTGTACATTGTATTGGCCATAGCGATGCGCTCGGTCGGTCGAATTCTGTGGCAGGCCTTGTGTAGCACAACCTGGGCGCAGCCAGTGGTGGGTCCGCTTGAAAGTTTTGCGACGATTTTCTTGGCGTTTTTTACTCGCAACATTGGAATCTTTCGGGAATTAGTGTCGCAATATATGCCCCGGGAAATAGCGAAAATGATTGCGCCGAATCAATACATTTTGTTCTAAATTTGATCTTTTGATGGCCAACATGTAGAATCGAATGAAGAATTTTTACATTCAAGAAATGCATTTTGCTTAGCCTTGCCATAATTCTGCTAGTGACTTTCGAGGAGGAACACGCAGTTCGAAAAGTCCAGCATGGAAATTTTAAGCATCAGTGAGAAATGAAGTCACACATCAACAGGAGCAAGTACAAGCACTTCACAGCAAAATTGGACGAATGGGGGAGGGGGGCTACTGCAAAGCTTTGCAAGAAAACCCGCAGCGACACAGGCGCACTGTCTTCTGTGTAATCATATCGCGGTTACATCATATTCCCAAAATGATAGTCTATTAGCTAGTTCTTCTTAACTTTGTTCCCGTCAAATGGTCGCGATGAGATTACTCATTTGTTCCTCCCTGCTATTGCGCCAATCTGAAGATAATGCCTCTGAGCCAAAAGAGCACCCCGCAATGGGGTCAGAAAATGTGTAATACATAAATCCTCACACACCCCGCCACGACTGGAGTAGCAGGTGCGCTAGTGCAGGAAGTGTAATAATGTCTTGCTTTGACTCAGTGTTTGCGTGTTCAACACCAGCAAGTGCTATTTACAGCATGATGCTAATGCATTGCTGAAGGAGTCGATCCTACGGCAACCAGGTTGCGAGCCTGATGGTTCACCGCTTCTCCACTTCAGCTACCATCTGAAGATAATGCCTCTGAGCCAAAAGAGCAGCCCGCAATGGGGTCAGAAAATGTGTAATATATAAATCCTCACAATCACGTAGTAGGAGAATTATATGTTCCTACATGGGATGCAGAGTCGTGTCATAATTTTAAAGGACGTCTGGATACCTTACAAGCATCCATCATGACTGACACTGAAATCTGCAAAGCAGCTACAAACAACTAAGAAGGCAAGTATGGAACTCAATGGATGCCCGCTCCAGCAATACTTTACGAATAGTTCCACGATACTCTATCTCCTGCCAAAGTATATATACCTCCCTCGTGAATACTGGCATCCTAACATAGACACGGAAGACCACAGGACCAAGGGCGGAAGTTGCATGTGGAACCTGAGACCAGAAGCGAGAAGGAAATGTTGTAGAGTAGGTTCCGTTTTCTGGAAAAATTTGATGCCAACGCCGCTGCTGGCATTGATAACTGACCAGTTGCTGAGATGCGTATGAAGGGCAATTCCTTGTACGACTTACACGTCTTCACTCTCTCCTATTCGTCCCGGTTATTAGGGTTTCGATTAGATTCTCAGGAACACATCCATAATACACTTTTAGAAGGGGCTAAATTTTTCGCACTCCCGTCGCTAATATCGTTCCAGGTCCGATTTACACACGAAGTAATAACTGCTAATAATCTGCCTCCAACAACAAGGATGCTAGGACCACATACCGTGCCACAATTCACAAGATTAAAATGGCAAAAGCATCATTGTGGCTACACCAAGCTTTGCTGTTGGTCGCTATTCTGGCATCATTGACCAAGTGTGTCGACGGTCAGCAGGGATTTCCTTTCTACACAGCCCAAAGCCCGATAGCGTTCGACGCCACCAAATCTGATGAAAACGTTGTTGTGGTAAAAGAAGAAGACGCATATTGGGGATGGTTCTCGACCAATCCAAATATCGCCAAAGACGTTGGAATCATTTTCTATACAGGTGCTTTTTACGATGAGAGAGCCTATGCACCAATTCTGAGGGAAATAGCCTTGAGAGGATATCCCGCCTTCTTGCTCGATATTCCATGGAGCTTTGCCTTGGCAAGTCCCTTTCGTGGTGATTTGGCAGCTCGAGAGTTTCCAGAGATCAAAAGCTATGTCATCGCAGGACATGGTCTTGGTGGAGCCGGTACGTGTTTGTCGAGAGGATTGTTCTCTTCGTTAAAGCTATTTGAACAGCACAACGATGATGCTGAAACGCTTCTATAAAACATGACTCACTTTTTCACTCTTTAACAACTTAACAACACAGTGGGCGCCTGCTATACACGAGTAAGACGTAGGAAATATAATATCAATGGGCTAGCATTATTTTCCTCCGCTCCGACTCCCATCATCGGCGACCTTTCAAGAACAGGCATCGAAGCTATCAGTCTCTGGGGAAGCCTTGATGGTCTGGTAACGAAAGACGAGTGGATGAGCGGCAATAAAACGTTACCAAAGGATACTACGAAATTTGTTGAGATTGTTGGAGGAAATCACGCCCAAATGGCCTACCTTAGTGAAGACCTGAGAGGTGACAACGAAGCAGAAATCTCGCGAGAAGTCCAGCAAAACGTTGTCTTGTCAGAGTTGCTGGCTTTAATGGACAGAGTCAATGCCAAATTACCAGCACGCAGGACTCAAGAAACTGCAGAACCTGAGCTTGTAGAAGAAACATCTGGGTCTGGACGGTACCGTGGTTTACGACAGGCTCGTGTTCATAAAAAATGATAATAATATAAAATACACAGCTACACTAGAGCATTCCTTAGATGTTGCTCCCTGTGTTCAGCAATAGTATTCTTACTTTCTAAGCCTTATTTTAAAATGTTACGCAACAATACTTGACTTTTAAAGTATGATAATGTTATTGACGAATTTATCAGCTACAGTGTAAAAGAGATTTACTTTCGCAAATCCACAACCAGAGGAGTGTTGGAGAATGTAGGCTGATCTGCAACAATTCGATCGAGTGAATCTTTCCAGTCCTTGGCGCCTTGCGGTTCAGGTTCAGAGCCAAACGATTGTCTTCGCTCCGCGGCTTCCTCTTCCGCTTCGACAGAGACCATACTGAGAGACACCTTGCGTCCATCAATGGACTTACAACGCACTTGCACCTTGTCACCGGGCTTGCAAACCGATGTAACTGAATCCACACGTCCAGCTGCCAATGCCGAAATATGCACCAAACCATCCATTTCTCCTTCCACTTCCGAATTCAACAGTGACGCATCAAATCGAACAAAGGCACCAAAATCGACAGTACTGGCGACGGTTCCTTCAATGAATTGCGATGAATCAAATCCCTTTTCGGCAAGTGCAGCTACAACAGCACTGTCATCACGGCGACCACCACCACCACCGCCTCCACTATTTCCGCCGCCCTGACGCTGACGGGGTTGCTTGGCAGTTTCTTCTTCTTCGGCAGTCAACAAAGTCAACCCAATTTGATTCTTGGCTTCATCAATATTGATAATGCGAGCCTCGACTTCTTGCCCAAGTTTGAGGACATCCTTGACGTCACTAACAAATCCACCGCTGAGATTAGAAATATGCAATAATCCATCCGTGGTAGCACCGATATCCATAAATGCTCCGTAATTGGTCAAAGTTTTGACCTTGGCTTGGACAGTATCTCCCACTGAATATTCGGACAGAGCCTTTCCTTTGGATCCCTTCTTCTTGGCAATAGAACTACGGGCAGGACGTTCGGCGTTGTGTGCTTCTTCCTCCGATTGAATGCCATCCATTTCTTCCACTTCGGCAGGAACGGCTTCGGCTGCATCGCTCATGAAAAGGCGAGTGTTCCCACCACCTCGGCAGGCAGCGCATGAACAAACGGCAGGATGAGCAGCCAAACACGAGGCACAAGCACATCCGGGGGTATGCAAGGTAGTGCAAGCAGCACATCCACATCCAGCTGCGTGAGTGGAAGGAATTTGAGCGACACTTCCCGATCGAGTCCCGACCGTACTAGGAACAAAGGCTGAATCCATAATTTGGACAGGATGGGTTGGTTGGTTGGTAGGTGAAGGTAACAAGTTGGTTGAGTAGGGAAGGTACCACGCGAATTGTTTTTGTTTGCATGCCGATTGGAAAGAAATTGAACGAAAAAGTTAGTTTGAAGACAAGAATGAAGGGACAGATTCATTAATCAATGGAGCATGTCGCAGCTAGAAAACACGCCGAGGCTTTCAAAGAAATACTACTAAAAGATCAACTTACGTGTCGATGGGGCAAAGGCACCCGCCGAACCAACAATAAGGCAAAATGCCGCAACGGTAGCAGATGTGAATTGCATATTTGAAATGTGTATTTATGGAGAAAGCAAAGGGTCCTGTCTTGCAGTAGTCTAGTGTACCAAGAGAGCAAACAAGGCTTCTATTGATACTTTTGGATGCTGTTGTTGCTTTGCTGTTCTTGGTGAGTGAAGCGATAAAGTTATTTGATGGCTCTGAGGTGTCGTTGATCTCCTTACATTTGCTTCTATGGTCGCACACTGTAAGCTTCTATCGTACGTCAGTTTCCTGGAAACATCAGGCTTGCATGCCCGCCGTCCGTTTATTCTCGAATCCCTCTGCAGATTATGCTTTTCCAGCTCACTGCGATCGAGGGAGGCCTGTGATGCCCCCCTCCATCTGAATTATCCAGCCTGATCAGCCACTCAATTAAACCTGCAATAATATATAAAGATGATGAAGAACGTCGCCCTCCTCCTTGCTGCTCTCTTACTGGCATCGGCTTCTGCTTTTGCTTCCCAGAAATTCGTCCGAGAACAGAGTCTGAGGTAGGTTCAGTCTGGTAGTAGTATTGTAGTAAGCTAGTATCAGGTATCAGGTATCAGATACGTTACATGCTACATGCTACATGCCGCTACTTGACGTCTCTAACACATGCTCGCTTTCTCCCCTGCTATCATATTATCATATCCTAAACATGAATAATAGTGTATGCCATGCCACACATGTCAACGACAAGGCTGCCAAGTGGGCTGCAAGTAAGCGTCCCAAAAAGTCCAGACCATCGGATATTAACCGCACACCACCAACGTACGAGATTCATTCCGTCAAGAAACCTGCCGAATTTACCATTAACGATGCTCCTGCTACTCCTGTTGTCAAACCTGAAGGTTAATTGAAGACAAAAATATAGAGGGATGTATAATGATATAAATTTAATCGTACTTTGGAACACAAAGCAGTAAAATGGAGAAATACTGAAGGAGGATGGTGATGACATTTTTATGCTGCCTGCTGATGGCGATGCTGAGCTGCTGAGTTTAGGGGTAACATATCCATTTTCACTGCATGTCAATGCACACAAACAAACAATACACAAGTTTACATCGTGCTCGTTTTCGAGAGGAATGTTCTTCGCAAGTCAAATGTTTGAGAACCATGGACGTCGTCAATCGAGCAGGAAGCATACCGTAGAGTAGTACACAGACCACTACAGCAGTTCAGACGCACAATCAAAATCGTGAAATATTCATCGTGTATCGTTACAGTTTTATCGGTTAGAACTGTTGTCACAGTAGCAATCGCGCATTCAGAATTGTCTACTGTAGTTATTTGTGCGGACGATCGTCGTGCATCTTGGCGCGTTGCAAGAGATCAGGTATTTCGCGAGAAAAAACCTTGTCCATTTCCTTCACAAACTTTTTGTCAATCTTGGGAAATTCTCCCAGATCCTTGATTTCGTACAGGGCTCTCCGAAAGGAATCCACGTTTGGAAAGTCACCTCGAGCCAACCCGTACCTTCGAGCACAGGCAAGAAACTCGGAATCGAGTCTACCAATCAAGCGCTTTTGCTTGTCCTTGCGACTCCAGGGATTGTAAGGAAGCTGCTTGCGAAGGTAGTGAATAATGTAGGCGTGGACCTTGACACTACGAGCACGCTTGACCAATTCGTTGATCCGTCGCATGACAGCCTGTTGAGGCAATTTCATGATATCATTGAGCAAGTCTTGTTCCTCGGCTTGTAATAAATCTTGTTGATCCGTTTCCTGAAGTGGATGGTCCCAGAAACTGCCCACGTAAACGCGACAAACCTCTGGTGTATTCATGACCTTGCCCAGACTCCACATGAGTGCGCCGTACACGCGCATTAGTTGCTAGAGTACGAATGATTGATTCGTGGATCGAGACCGAAGCGTGAGATAAATCATACATAAAATACTGCGCTTGGCAATCTCTACCAACCGACTAACAAAACATAGGAGGTTTCGTACCTGTGTAGAAATAGTGTCCGCCTTGTTCAAGACAATTCGAATTTTATCCAAATGTGGAATCATAAGCTCAATAACCTGCTTCATTTCATCCGAAATGTCAAGCTTGTGGGCGTCGAACATGATTATGATAAGATCCGCGCGTTCGGCAAACCATCGCATTACAGCATCGTAATCGTAGCTGCGATTTCGCTGCTTGGCGCCACTCAGAATCCCGGGTGTGTCAATCAATGTGACATTGTGTAGAATGGCACTGTTCAATTCGACTCCTTCCATTCGCGATAAAAAGTTGTTGCCGAAAGGATTCAATCCAGTAAAGGGACGAAAATTTTGAGAACAAAGAGCGGCTCCTGGAATAATTTTGTCGTCTTGACCATACAGGATTGCTGTGAATCGATCTGTGGTGGGTTCAGGACCCACACGAATACCAGGAAAGTCTCGTCCCAAGAGATATTTGATAAAGGATGTTTTTCCAACACTTAAAAGAGAAAGCCAAAAAACTGTGAGCACAAGATCATTCACAACAACAACAAAAACTTTCCATTCCGCGTGCTTATCCCACACCAAATAATCAAATAAATAATTAGATAAATAATGACAGTAACGTTACCTGAAGGGACCCAAAAGTAAGACGGCCGGTGGAGCGTCAAAGTCCGCCGGCGACAAGGGCGAGGAATGAAAGTGTCCATATTTGTAGGCCAATTCCAGGGGAAGAATTTTCTTCTTGTACAGTCGCGCCAATCCTTTTAAAATAAAATCTTTGTCAAACGACGAAAGATCCAACCCTGCCTCTTTGGTCTCCGCTGCAGCAGCATCCTCCAAAAGGCCCGTGTCATCCCAAGGAACATCATCTGTTGGCAATGCTGGTATCATGGCAGGATCGTCAGGATTCATCATCATCATGTTCATCATGGGATCATCGCTGAATTCTGGAGAGTTGGCAGCATCACCCGGATAAGGAGGAAGAGTGGGATCTTGGTAACCATGTTGTTGTTGTTGTGATCCTGGATATGGCTCTGGTGAATGGTGCTGATGCTGATTGTTGACAGAATAGGAAGAAGAAGGATAGAATGGTTGTTGTGGACTAGACTGACCAGGAAGAGGTGGACGAGAATACGGTGACTCGTCCTCTCCAAAATCGGGCAGATCGGGTGGTGGTGGTGGTGGTAAGTCCGGTGGTGGTTCTTGCCCCTGCCTCGGCGGCTGTTGTTGTTGTTGTGGTGGTGGTGGTCTTGAATTATTTTGCTTCGAAGACGAAGACAGCTGCTGCTGCTGCTGTTGTTGCGGTTTGTAGTGTTGTTGTGATTGGTGGTGAGAATTGGGATACCCTTCATTCGATCCACCTCTCCAACGAAACAAGTCACGCGTTCTGTATGTATAGTCCTTTTCATTGTTTGATTGCAGCTCTATTAATGATGGATCAACTAGTACTGCTTTGGGTCTTCTTCTGCTTAACCGTCTCCTTAGATTGCCAAAGAATCCTCCAGTCTGACCAGCATTGCAATTTGCAATTTGCCATGCAGCAGCAATAACAATTAAGCCCAAATAATGTAATCGTTGAAATGAACCCTTTCTGGAATACCGTCGCTGGTGTTGCAGTAGTATCATCTTGGTGTTGTGCTCGTTGTGAGTGTGTGTCAGTGTGTGTGTGTGTGTGTGATGCCGTGAAATAAATATTATTGAATGGATTGTCGTGTGATGCCTGCTATTACCAGTATTATTATCTTGGATTCAGTGGCACTGTATCGTACGAATGAGGACGTAACGTAATGATATGACTTATTTGTAGCAGGATTAGTTACAGATTACTGAAATAGAGCAATGTGTTTAAGATGGTGGAGCAAAGGTATCTGATTGCATCGTCCTTGCAAAACAAAACAAAAATGAATGAATTATGAATTACTCGTACTCCGTATCAAAAAATAGAGACGAAACTTATTTTTTATCGTTGAGGTTCGATACGTACTGTATCGTACAGCTGTATCGTATTGATGCCGCCAAATTATTTTATGAGGATCGGTCGACCGACGCGTGGCATGTTTTGAATTTTGCATAGAATCACCCGGGCTGTACAAGAAACCTCCAACCTACTGTAGTACATTGCTTAGTACTATTCTTAGTACTAGCTAGTAGGCTACTAGTACTAAAGCTGCAGTACTAGCTAGTAGTAGCATCAGAGAATGACCATCTGGGTAAATCCCGATTCCCTGTGTAAATTACCCAAACACAAACCCTACGGGGTATGGTTATTGAACCTGTGTACATTG
>Ga0210054_1003011_pt1 | contig 12922 bp, 10 predicted proteins | sample CryGeymeta201516_FD_185470 | JGI IMG/M metagenome (GOLD analysis project Ga0210054, IMG submission 185470) | Groundwater microbial communities from Crystal Geyser aquifers in Utah, USA - Crystal Geyser metaG 2015-16 (SPAdes) (version 2) | ecosystem: Environmental > Aquatic > Deep subsurface >... | reverse complement strand
AATGGGTTAGACAGGTACGGGCTGATGGATTGGCTTCTAATCTTTCTGATGAAATGGTTTCATGACAAATTTCACAAATTCCGTAATTACCCTCGGAAATTTTTTTTAGGGCCAAGTTTATATTACGGTAGCTCGTTTCCAACTCGGCCAGGGTGGAGATACGTTCATTTGTCTCTTCGTTGTCGTCAGCATGTAAGTTTTCATCCGCATCTGTTAAGTCAATATTGTCCGTTCGTATTTCCCAATCATCAGTCTCGGTATGTTTTATAGCAATTTCTTCTAATTCAGCAATTACTTCTTTTTTTAATGTGGCTAATTTATTAGCAAATATATCAATATTATTCATAGTCTAATTATGATAACATGCCCATCCTTGATTACTATTGCGGTTGATTAAAGTTAGTAGATAAATTTAACCAAGCCATAGTATTAGTAGTAATAAGAATATAATCAGAAGATATGAAACCATAAACAAGTTTTTCTTTTTCGTCGTTATCAGATAGTATTCGGACATCAAAGTTATTAATTAAACTATCTTTAAAACTGGTTAGACCAGAACTTTTTTGTTTTTTGGTAATAGTGGCGGAACCAAACAAGGGACTTAGATCATTACTCATATTTGTTTCCCATTGTAACAGACCGCCCTGGGCGGTAGTTTTATTATTAGTAGTAATTACTAGCCATGGTTCGTTGTGATAAAATCCAAAGGTAATTTGACCTAAAGAAGAAACAAAATCTGGTGCCAAATTAGAACCAAATAGTGGTAATAATGCCGGAGCGGTAACTATCTCTTTACCTTGCGGTAGAATGAAATTAATTTCGGTAACTGATTCGTCGGTATTATTTCTGGTTTGTATTTGAGCAAAAATACTAGATTTATCCTTTCCCATGAGTATGTCATGATATTGAACAGCAGTATTAAAAAGAGCGGGTGAATAGTTATCTATTGGTTGAATAGTGGTTGAGGTTGCCTTAAGCGTGTTTATCCCGACATAAATAATAAAACCAATTAACGTCAGTGTTAAGGTGGCTAGAACAAACAGTTTAGTATTTTTAAAGGGCATCAAATCACGCAGTAGTGCCATTAACCTAGATGTTAGATGGTTATTACCTATTTTATTTAAATTAGATTTAACTATTTTGATTTGAGGTGCTATAAGTTGATCAGTCTCTTTCCCATTCTGTAAATTGTTAGCTAGGATTATTTCAGTATCGCTTTTTTTGTTTTCTTCTACCAATGGAATAGTGGGGGTAATGGAAACTATGGGAGCAATAGGAATTACCGGTTCCTTCGGCCTTATGGTTTTGACGGGAGTTATTGGAACAACTGGAACAACTGGGACAACTGGAGGTAGAGGAATTTTTGGGGTAATGATTTTAGCGGGAATAGTTCTTACTTTTGGTGTGGCGGTTGGTTTATTAAAGTCTGGTTCTTTTGTTATCGGCAGAGAAACTTCTGTATCATGATGTAAATCCATTTTAGTTTTATTTTCTTTAACCGAGGAAACCATGGGAGCAATAGGAACTATAGTTTCTTTTGGTTTTATGGTTTTTATTTCTGTTGAAACTGTCTCTTGATTTAGATCAACATCAGTCTCTGCTGTTTTTGACCAAGTAGCTTCTTCCTCATCATTAAATGAATTCTGTAAAACAGAATATTTTTTTTCCTGATCTGTAATTGATGGTTTAGGTAAAGCTGAAAGCTTATTAGCTCTTATTCTTTCTAAGACAGCGTCATGATCAACACTAACTGTTCGTCCAGTAACAGAAGTAGCTTTCTGAATTACGCCCTTCCTTCGTTCGGCCTGAGGAACAGTATATTTCGGTTTTTTGCTCTCAGCATAATTAGTTACTCTTTTTTCCCACCAAACCTGAAGCGATTTTTTTATTTCGGCTAATAAATGAAAACGCTTATGTTTGGTGTCAGTGATAATTACTGCATCATACGACTGGTCATGACCGTCTTTTTTATCAGAGATACTAGCTATAGCTTTACTAGTGGCAGTGGCCAATGAGTTTTTTATTGGTGGTGGAATGATTTTAGGAAGGGGGACTCTTTTTTTAGGTGGGTTAATTGGTAGATGATGATTATGGTTTTTTACAAGACTATTCTCCTTTTTGGTTGGTGGCAAAATGGTCCTATTATTAAGGGGTTGGCTATTTTCTTTATTTAAGTGGTTATGAGTCAAGGCAGAAGTAACTTTTTTAGGTACATGATTTAAGCCCCGGCTGGCATCAAGATCATCCGCAAATGTTTTTATTTTCGGGATTGTTTTTTTACTTTTGGTAACAACATTCATTATTACAAGTATCTCATGTTTTTAGTATTTTTTGGATAGTTAATGTGTATGTTTTATGCTTACAAAAACGTGATTAGTTTTCATGCTCATCACGCTTTCGTTCCTTTTAAGTTTATTATTTATTTTTTTGGTGGTTCAAATCCTTTATTTTTAGCAAAATCAGGATCAATTTGTTTAATAGATAAACCAATTTTCCCATCATCAACTTTACTAACTACAGTTTTTACTAAATCGCCTTCGGCTAATAAACCATTCAGATTTTCTAATCGGAAGGGCGCGATTTCTGAAATATGAATTAATCCTTCATTGAAATCATCAAGTTTAGCAAAGGCACCGAAAGTGGTTATTCTGGTAATGGTGGCAGTGACAATGTCACCAACTTGGTAAACCTTGGTCAAGGACTTAATTTTAATGGCTGCTTTTTCCGCACTACCATTTTTTCCAGTAATAAAGACCGTGCCGTCTTCTTCAATGGTAATTTCTTCTACCCCACTCTCTTCTTTAATTTTATTAATAGTCTTACCTCCACCACCAATTACTAATCCAATTTGTTCTGGCAAAATCATTAGTGAAATTATCTCTGGAGCACGCGGTGAAATATTTGCACGTGGTTTTGCAATGGCTGTTTCCATATTATCTAAAATTTGTAACCGAGCTAGCCGGGCCTTTTCTAAGGCTCCTTCTAAAATATGAATTGGTATACCACCGACTTTGACATCCATTTGAATAGCCGTAATTCCCTCTCTTGTACCAGCTACTTTAAAATCCATGTCACCATGCTCGTCTTCCGGACCTTGGATATCAGTCAGTAGTTTATATTCATTACCGGTAATCATTACACCAGAAGCTATTCCGGCTACTGGTTTAGTAATTGGCACACCTCCATCCATGAGCGCTAAGATACTGGCACAGACAGAACCCATTGAACTAGAACCATTACTAGACATGGTTTCTGATACTAAACGAATGGTATAAGGGAATTTATCTTTGGTCGGTATTACTGGCGCCAGGGCTTTTTCTGCTAAAGCACCATGTCCAATCATACGCCGATTAAAACCACCTACTCGCCCAGTTTCACCAACAGAAAAAGGAGGAAAGTTATAATGGTGCATAAAACGCTTACTACCATCTCGGTCTTCTATGGTGTCAATAATTTGAGCAGCTTCTGGGCCACCGAGTGTTAAGGCGGAAAAAATGTGAGTGTCACCACGATAAAAAATACCTGTACCGTGGAGGGCTGGTGAAATGCCACCGGCCTGACTATAAATATTTCTGATCTCATCAAACTTGCGACCATCAGCTCGTTTATTTTCTACTATGGCACCATGGTGGATAGCCTCATTTATCTTATCCTCAAAATAATCACTAAGATGTGCCTTTGAAATATTAGCATCAAGCAGTGCCACACTCTCTTGGAAATCATGTTTAAGAGCATGAAGGTGATCTTTACCCGGTTTATTGGAAAATAAGATGGCAGATAATTTTTCAGCGTAACTGTTCTTAAAAGTTTCAGAGACTATTTCCGGCATAGTTCTTTTTATTATTGGTAATTTTGATTTACCAATTTTTTCCACAATTTGTTTTTGAAAAACCTCTAGTTGTTGATGTAATACCAGCGATGCTTCAAGAATGGCCATGACATCAGCTTCACTCATTTCACTCGCGGCGGTCTCAATCATGTTGATGGTGCCATTTTTACCACAGGCCAAAATTTCAAAATCAAGTTGGTTTTGCGCTCGTTCCAGATAAGTGGGATTGATAGTAATTTTTCCCGTCTCCCGATTACGCGCAATTCTAATAGCGCCCACAGGTCCGTCCCATGGAATATCTGAAACAGAAAGGGCCAAGGATGCACCGATGACACCAAGAACATCAGGGTCATCCTCACCCATTGCTAAGACAGTCACTACAACTTGGATTTCATTTCTAATGTCATGATTAAAAAGAGGTCTAATGGTCCGATCAATAATCCTAGCTGAGAGCACTGCTTCATCACTAGGTCTTCCTTCTCTACGCATGAAACGGCTACCGAGGATAGCACCAGCGGCATAAAATTTCTCTTCAAAATCCACTGACAGAGGAAAATACGGCAGGCCAGTTTGTTCATTTTCACTCATCACTGCTGTCACCAAAATAACTGTCTCACCACAACGAATCATAACCGAACCGTTTGTTTGTCCAGTTAAATCATTAAATTCGGCGATTAGTTTCTTGCCCGCTAAATCCATTTCAAAGGTTTGTTTTTTCATAAACTATTTTTATTTATTGAGGTCGGCATGTTTTAGATTTCAAAGTTTTGAAATCTATCCACCTACCGAACTCAGTTATTAATAGACTTGAGCATAACAAAACCACCGTCTGGCACAAGTGCCAGACGGTGGTTTTGTTTTTTATCATTGACAACAAGGCTCGATTCAGCTTATTTTGTCTTGTTTTATAAATCATCAGTGTCAGTGCCGACTATTTTTTGGATTTGTTTTTTCAGGTCAGTATTGTTTGCGGGCTGACGTTTTTTTGATTTTATCCCTCCACGATAGCCAATTAAAAACTCGTGCGGGTTTTCATCAAGGTCAATAAAATCATCAACTACCTCTCGAAGTTTACCAGAAGCCGAACGACCAAAAGTGATCGCTTCTACCTGACAACCCTGACTTTTTACATATTCAACCAAAGGGATAAAATCACCATCTCCAGTGGCTAAAATAATAGCATCAACCTTTTGTGCCAGTTTGATAGCATCAACGGCCATGCCAACATCCCAGTCAGCCTTCTTGGCGCCACCATAAAATATTTGTAGATCCTTAGTTTTAATTTCAATTCCCACTTTTTCCAAAGCTTCAAAAAAAGCACCCTCCTCCCCTCCCTCCGTATTGACAACATAAGAAATGGCGCGAATGAGTTTGCGGTCACCGAGGGCAATCTTGATGACAGCACCAAAATTAACTTTTGCTTTGTATAAATTTTTTGCACTATGATAAAGATTTTGCGTGTCAATAAAAATTGCCACTCTTTGTTCTGAATGTCTAATGACTCCCATATATTTTTTTTTTAATTAAGTTCTTTAATATTAAAAACTTCACTTTCCCTCTTTTACTATACCTGAAAAATAAAATTGCTCCACTACTGGGAGCAATTTTATCTAACGTTTTAGTCCGAGCTGTTTGACGATTTTCTCATAACCTTTAACATCTTTTCGTTCAAGATATTTTAGGTGTTTGCGTCTGTCTGCCACAAGCTGTAGTAGACCACGACGGGAGTGAAAATCTTTTTTGTGTTTGCGCAGGTGGGTGGATAACTCGTCGATTTGTCGAGTAATGAGAGCCACTTGTACTTCTGGTGATCCAGTATCAGCGTCATGACGCTTGACTGTCTTGGTTACATTTTCTTTGACTCGTTTGCTTAACATGAAGATAAAATAAAGTTGTGCATCACTTGGTATAGATACCCGTATAAAAACACGGTACACAAGTAAAGCGATAATAACCTGCGAAGGTTGTTGCTACTATAGCATATTTTATAAAAAAAGCAAGCTTTCCGATAACGCACCTGGGATACCCAGATTTACTGTAATTGTTGCAGAATGCCCCAGGGTTCTACCCTGGGGATGAATGCAACATTGAAAAATGAGTCGCCGGAGGGCGACACCTACACAGAAAGGAACCCCGGTTCGTCCCAGAGGGACGCTGACGAATGCCCCGTCCCTCTGGGACGGGGTTCTTTACTGGCAAATATCAATTGGCTTGGCCGACACTTCCTTTGGCTGTAATCTAACTTAAATTAGTTTGTCTGACTGTTATAATATTATATATGAATTTACTAGAAGCAAAAAGACAATTTTTGGAATATCTGGAAATAGAGCGTGGTCGGAGTGTGAAAACTATTGAAAATTATGATCACTATTTAGAGACCTTCTTACAACATACTAAGGTGACTATCCCGAATCAATTGACGGAGGAACTTGTTCGTGAATTTCGGCTTTGGCTTAATAGACAACCCGGTAGTAAAGTTGGCAGTCAAGTTGAAACCATGAAACGGCGAACGCAAAATTACTATCTGATTGCCCTAAGAGCTTTTCTAAAATTTTTACGCAAACGAGGTATTCAATCTTTGTCTCCAGAAATCATTGAGTTAGCTAAAGTGCCGGAACGTTCTCTAGATTTAATTTCCTTAACGGAACTTAATAGATTGATGATGGCACCTGATCTAAAAACTTTAGTTGGCTTAAGAGATCGGGCGATTCTTGAATTACTATTTTCTACTGGTTTGCGTATTTCTGAATTATGCGGATTAGTAACTGATGATTTAGATTTAACTCGTGATGAATTTTCAGTTAGGGGTAAGGGCGATAAAGTCAGGGTGGTATTTATTTCCGAAGAAGCAAAAACAGCTCTTAAACAATATTTAAAAAACCGCCAAGATATGGATGAGGCTTTGTTTATCCAGTATGGACGAAAGTCCAAAGCAATGAAAGATCTTCGCCTCTCACCGCGGGCGGTTCAAAGAATGTTAAAGGTCTATGCCATTAAAGCTGGCATTACTCGTAAAGTAACCCCACATGTTATTCGGCACAGTTTTGCAACTGACCTACTTAGTAATGGTGCTGATTTGCGCTCGGTGCAAGCTCTATTAGGTCATGCCAATATTGCCACTACACAAATTTATACGCATGTTACCGATAAGCATCTAGCGCAAATTCATAAAAAATTTCACGGGCAAAGGAAATAATTTTTTCACAAATTCATTACTTTCGGGAAATAGAAACTTTCTTGGTGTTGCCAACTACCATCAAGTTTTTAAAAAATAACCGCAGTTTAGTTTAAGTTCAAAGTTTGGGTTAAAAATCTAAGTCCAAGAATTAAGTCCAAACTAAAAATACCTAATTCAAGCCGCCAAAACCTTTCATTCGAATGAAAGGTTTTGGCGGAGTTATTTATTCAAGGTTTTGGTTTTAATTTAGTTTCAGATTTAAGTTAGAGGATGACTTCGGGCGGTGCAGTGGCTCCTCCTCGCCAAGACGAATCACCACCGTCTTTACGAGCATCACGAGTGGAGGCGAGTGATGCGTAGCAATCTAAGGTAGGACGACGTGGATTGCTTTGCAAGCTCACCAAGACACGGACGAGTTAAGGTGGGTTGCTTGGTTGGGCGCTCACCAATACGACAACTGTGTTGTCTACAAAAATAGACTAGTGATATGTGAATTGTTTTGTTGTCTTTTACTGTAATTGTTGCATTCATCCCCAGGGTTCTACCCTGGGGATGAATGCAACATTGAAAAATGAGTCGCCGGTGGGCGACACCTATACAGAAAAGAACCCCCGGTTCGTCCCAGAGGGACGCTGGCGAATGCCCCGTCCCTCTGGGACGGGGTTCTTTACTTTCCAATATAAGTACGCAAAACCGCTTTTATGCCAGCCAAATTTTTATCCCATTCAGTACTTTCATGATTGGCTAATTCTACGGTAATGGCGGGAATACCGATTGAGGCAAGCCACCCTTCGGCATCGCCGGTCACAGGATAGGCATCAAAAGTGGCGACTGATTTATAATTTGCCGCTTGAGCATAAGTCTCCATGAGAGTAATAGTGTCTGGTAAAACACCATTGGTACATTCCGAGGCATAGACAGCATTGGCTTGACTATGCCAAAAAATTACTGCTTCTGGTTTGGTGATATTTACAAAGTCCCGTAGGGCTTTAGTTTCTGGTTCTGAAAAAGCACTAGTACCAGCGCTGACTGTTTGTGATCGCCAACTACTTTGCGGTTGCCATTTACAAGCAAAGTTGCGATTAAGATCTACCTGGTGGGCATTAAAGCGTCCCAACCCAACAGTGGTGGTAAGTGGTATATCTGTTATTTTAAACCGACCTTCCTTTTTTATTACAGCGTATAAAGCATCAGGATTGATTGAGGGGATAACATCAATCGTTACACTGGTGGGTATTGTTTCTAGATTTTGATTAAGGTAGTCAATAAATTGATAAGCCAATAAGATACTATTCCATTCATAACCGCCATGAATTCCCCCGACGAATAATAAATGCCTAGCCCCTGTCCCGAAGGAGAAGGATTCAATTTTTCTATTTTCAACGGAATAGCCAATAACTTTACTACTGGTTCCCATGACTGCTTTTTCTGGAGTAATTATTTCAGGAAGGGGTTCAATTACCGGAACGGTTTTTTTATTTATTAGGCTAAATATCAAACCAATCATTCCGCTAATGATTACTACTCCCCCCAAGACCAACAGAATATGGCGTAATGGCGACATTATTTTTGGAAGTGTTTAATTACTGCTTCTACTCCAGCTAAGTTTTTTGTCCACTCAGTGTCAGAATGATTGGAAAGTAAAACACTAATGGCGGGAATGTTTTGGCTAGCAAGCCAATTAACCATGTCACCAGTAATTTCATAATAATCAAATTCTTGATAAGCTTTATAACCAGAGGCATTAGCATATAAATCAGTCAAGATAGTTGTTTCTGGTAATACCCCATTTTCACAGTTTGATGAATAGACACCACCAGCTGCACTGTACCAGGTGATAACGGCTACTGGAGTATTGTCGGCAGTATATTTTTCAATAGCTTTAGTTTCTGGTTCTGAGAATGGATTACTGCCACCGCTAACAGTTTTATTTTGCCACTTACCAGTTGGTTGCCATTGACAATTAAAATTACGATTAAGATCAACTTTATTGGCATTATAACGGCCAGCTGTTTGTTCTGCCTGATTAGCAGTAATATCACTGGCGACAAAACGACCGGTCTTACCAGTAACTGATTCTAGACCATCGGGATTAAGTACCGGAATAACAGTTACTGTAATATTTTCTGGTACGACTGCAGGATTTGCTTTTAAATAATCAACTAATTCATAAGCTACTAAGCTAGTATTCCATGAATAACCACCGTGGATGCCACCAATAAAGACAATTTCATCTTTACCTTGACCAAAATGATAGGCGGTGATGGCATTGTTTTTAACGGAAGTACCAATGACAGTTTCTGGGCCACGCTCTATCGGCAGTTCCTCAGTCGTAGTGGCAATGGTGGAAGTCGCCACTACTGGAGTTGGCTTTTCTACTGCTACCGGTAGATTATCCACAGTAGCCGTTGGGGTTAAAAAATAATAAAATCCGGCACCAATAATAAGAATAAACAAAATTGTAACTATAACTAAAATAATATATTTCATATATTTATATTATATACTTATTTTAGGATAGGAACCATTTTTTATTTTTGAGAGGCGGTTGCTTTTTTATAAAATCGGTCTATTCTAATGATTGGATTAGAATAGGAGACAAAAATGCAGAAACCTACCAAACAAAAAACTTTGCTCCTGACTACAAGAACAATTCCAGGAGCCGTTCTTTTAGCTAAGGGTTTGAATATTCATACCCTTTCGGTCTTGAGACCGAATACGGTTGAGTATCTCGCCGGTAGTGCAGTCGGGATAAAGATTTACGAAATAGGTGGAGTAAAATTTTGGCGCCATGTGCGCTATCAAGATGAAGCCCCCCTTTACCAACATATATTTAGTTCTATCAGACATTTTAGATACGGCTTTGCTTTGGTTGTTAAGCAGGGAAAGTATTTTCACATTGATCCTACAGGCAAAGCCGTCTATCGTTGGCGTTTCATTGACGCTACCGACGTACGTTCTGATGGAATGTCTTTGGTGCAACACCCAAAAATGGTTGGTTGGCATCGTTTCCATGTCCCCAGTGGTTGCTTTGCAGATGATTGGTCAAATAAAAAGTAATATTTTAGCTCACCTGATCTAAGCGAGCCAAAATAAAAGTGGCTCTTTATGGAGCCATTTTTATATTATTATCAGCTACATTAGAGCTAAATACATTGATAAAGCCATCAGGTTGTTTTCTGCGTAAATAACACCACGATCTGAAACATAGAAAAAGGCAGAGTCAATCTGAAATTTATGCAAACGAATACCAAAGTCGTTGGTAATAGGTTTTTGTGTGAAAGTCGTACCGTCTTCAGTAGCACCATAAAAACCACCGTTGCCATCAGTCAAAAACCAGACTGGCTTACTATGAGCAATAGTTCCTAAATTATCATTAGTGTAATAAGCACCAACTAGAAAAGGCAGTAAAGTAAAAAATATCATTCCTCCCAAAAATATTTTCATAATTATACATTACCATATCCTAGACAGTTTGTCAATCAAGTGTGATAATATGCCAACATATTTGGCACTTTTCATTACTGTTATGTGATATATATATTGAAAAAACAAAACAATTACTCAAAATAATTTTGTCTTGATTGCTGATGTCTAAAAAATTCACAAAGTGATGAATTACTAGGGGACTGCAAAAATGGGTGGGGTCAGACATGAGATTGATATTATTTAACATATTGGCTATACTGCCTTACGAAGCAAAAACGCGGGTGTAGTTTACTGGTAAAATAACTGCCTTCCAAGCAGTGGTAGGGGGTTCGATTCCTCTCACCCGCACTGTTCAATAAAATAACCACCCCTGGGGGTGGTTATTTTATTGGTACAGGGCGGAGTGAAGTAACCTGCTAGTAGCAGGTTACGTGAGGAATCGAAACCCGATTGAGCTGGATTGAGAGCGAAGCGAATCAATCCAGCCAATTGGGGTACTGAAGTAGTAGAGTTCGATTCCTCTCACCCGCACCAGAAAGGAAAAACAAAGAATTTTGGTTCACTTCACTTTGGTCTATTTTGTTTGAAAGCCAGCCATCCTTGCTACACTTCGACCACCTCCAAATATTCACGTTCTGCCATCTTTAGCATTTCTTTAATTTGCGAATCTATCGATAGAATTTGGGCATCCTCACTTTTCGTACTTTTTCTAGCGTAGAAGCAATATCGCATCGATACCGCTACCGGCTCGATTAGCACTTTTGCTCCTATTGGTGCTTCTATTCTGTTCATACACCAACAAACACTAATGACGCAACCCCGCCCGAGAGTCCTGACGGAATAAGTGTTTGTAAGTATATAAAGAGAAAGGCCAGCAGAAACATGTTCTGCTGGCCCATGCGTGTTCCGGTGAGGAAACGGTTCTTGTTCTGCCCTTGCCACTTACGTAGGAGGTGCACTTACCCGTTCAAAGAGCTTTCGCCCAACCATGACCGGTACGCTAGTTTGTCGTGAAGTTCAGTCGTGATCGTCGTCATGAACCGACTTGGACTGCGGAGGATTCTTCCGCCGACCATGAGTCGTGACCGAAACTCGATCGTAGCCGAACGCTTCGCCGATCATCTCCGGCAGGAGATCGAGCACGAACTCTTCGAGTTCCTCGATCGGCACACCGATCTCATATGCGGTCGAGCCGAGTTCACGGCGCGCACTCGAGGAGAGACGGAGTCCGTCCCGACGGAATTTGGACTTCACAATTGCGAGAGCGATCTGCCCCCGCCGTCCTTCTGTCAATGCCATAACTGGCCTCCTTTTGTTATACTTGTACTTGACAAGTATATGTATTATATGCCTTATATTGTGTTTTGTCAAGAGAAACTGGATTAACGCTATAAGATGCTCGGAAATTAGCATTTGTTGGCATTTCGTACAGTCCTATCATTGTCAGATTTGTAAATCCTTAGCTGTAGAGAACTCCTACAGAGACGAGAGGGGTTAAAATGTGAAGGCAAAATTAGTCAACAAACCCTTATGGTGCTAAATGGCTACAATTCCGAGACCGAGCGTGGGCACTGTTCAATAAAATAACCACCCCCAAGGGTGGTTATTTTATTGAACAGTGCAGAAATACTGACCTTTGCGCGAACCTACTTTGAGAAACAATCGCGAAGCGATTGATCTTCGCACGCGCGGAGCGCGTGGTGGCTTTGTACTTCTCCGTACGCTCGACGTTCGTGGTGATGCGCCTCGGGACGCGCTCGTGACCTCGCGCGCAGCATCCCACCACCATTTCCTTTGCCTTTAATGCGGCTCCTCCCCAAACCCCTCCGCCGAAGGCAAATATATTGAAAAGGAAATGGTTGGTGGTCTGCTTCGCCACCTCGTCCTCTTAAAAGCTCCGTTTCAATCTCCATCACACTTGAGAGCTTTCCACTCCGCTTTTATCGTCCTCGTGGCGACCCGAGGCGCTACGCGTATACAGAGTATGTAGTAGATTTAGAGTCCGCTCACACACTCCAGCACCTCCGCACAGCTCGCTCACAGGCTAACGCCTGCTCGCGCGAGCTGCTGCGGTGCTTTTGTGGTAGCTTGGTGGCTTCGGTTAAAAGAGTCCTTTAAAGACGTTTATTTATAAAAAGTTCTGAATCTTGTACATTAAGATATACACTCAGCCAATGTAAGCAACTAATCAACTCATCATATTTTTCTACATCAGAAACACTTGGACGATAAGCGTACTTGTGAACCACCTTGTTTCTAGTTTCATTGATTTCAGTTTTTTCTAATACGTTAAAATATTCCCCCCTCTTATCTTCCTTGAGCTTAGACAAAGATGGAAGTTTATTATTTCTGGCATCTTTAAAAATATGCAGAAAAAGTTCTCTGAGAAGCTTAAAGGTCACTTTTTCATATTTTCCATCATTTCTTATCTCACTGTTAGATATATCCTTAATAGTTTGGTTACAAAATTCGCTATAAATTACATT
>Ga0210054_1002998_pt1 | contig 12958 bp, 9 predicted proteins | sample CryGeymeta201516_FD_185470 | JGI IMG/M metagenome (GOLD analysis project Ga0210054, IMG submission 185470) | Groundwater microbial communities from Crystal Geyser aquifers in Utah, USA - Crystal Geyser metaG 2015-16 (SPAdes) (version 2) | ecosystem: Environmental > Aquatic > Deep subsurface >... | reverse complement strand
CGGTCAACACGCCAATCATCAAGGCCAACAGCGCTTGCATCAGGCGGACTTTCGTGCGCCTTGCAGCGCGGTATCGGGCCCATGGCTGCCATGGTGCAGCAGACCCATGTTGATCAGAATCAGCAGGGTTGCCCCAACCACCACCAGGTACACACCCAGGTCAAACACCAGTACCGAAGCCCATTCCATCTCGCCCAGCAAGGGCAGACTGATGTGGCCGAAGGCAGAGGTCAAAAACGGTCGGCCAAACCCGGCGCTGGCCACGCCCGTGAGCAAGGCGGCAAGCAAGCCTGCCACCATCAGCGGCTGGGTTTGTGCCGGCAAGCGCTGGTGCGTCCACTGCACGCCGTTGGCCAGGTACTGCATGATCAGAGCCACCGCCGTGATCAGCCCGGCAATAAAGCCACCGCCGGGCAAGTTATGGCCGCGCAAGAAGATGAACACCGAGACCAGCAGCGCCAGCGGCAACAACAGCCGCGCAAAGGTGACCATCACCAGCGGGTGCTGATCCACGTCCCATACCGGTGCCACGCTCGACGGGTAAGGCGCTTGCAGGTTGATGCGCTCCAGCAGCGCAAAGATACCTAGCGCGGCAATTGCCAACACGGTAATTTCGCCAAAGGTGTCAAAGCCGCGGAAGTCCACCAGAATCACGTTCACCACATTGCGCCCACCACCACCGCTGACACTGTGTTGCAAGAACCAGTCTGCCATGCCGACATTCGGCCGGGTCATCACAGCCCAGGCCAAGGCCGCCGCGCCGCCACCGGCCAGGGTGGCCACCCCGCCGTCGCGCCAGCGCCGCAGCACGCCAGACTCTACCGGGCTGTGATCTGGCAAAAAGTAAAGCGCCAGCAACAACAGCACCACAGTGACCACTTCGACCGACAACTGCGTCAGCGCCAGGTCGGGTGCCGAAAACTTGACAAACACCAGCGCCACCACCAGCCCCACCGCACCGGCCAGAATCAACGCCGTCAGGCGCTGGCGGTGCCACGCGGTTGCCGCCAAGGCACTCACCATGAGCACCACGCCGGCCAGCAGACTGACACCGTCCAGTGGCAACAGGGCCAGCCCACCCGTCAACGGTGCGCCAGCGCCCAACATGCCCACCGCGCCCAACACCCACACCGTGGCAACCAACACCAGCGTATGGGTTTGGAGTGATCCGCGATCCAGCCAGCGCACCACGGTGGCAGCCAGTCTTTGCGCCCAATCCAGCACGCGATCAAAAGCCGCCCGGCCATCAAGCCCGACCAACACCTGGTCGTTGAGCACAAACAAATAGCGGCGCATGGTGTACACCGCCACACCACCCGCCAACGCCACCACGCTCATCCAAAGCGCCGGGTTCACGCCGTGCCAGATCGCCAGGTCATGCGCTGGCAATGGTCCCTGCAATACCGCGCCCGCCGCCAAAGCCAACAAGGGCTCCACCGTCTGCGCCGGAAAAATGCCCACCAGCAGGCACAAAACCACCAGGATTTCAACCGGCACCTTCATCCAGCGCGGTGGTTCGTGCGGTGTCTTGGGCAAGTTGATCGGCTCGCCATTGAAAAACACATCATGAATAAACCGCAAAGAATAGGCCACTGCAAACACCCCGGCCAGCGTCACTGTGGCAGGCAGCCACCAGCCCAGGCGCATCTGGCCGCTGGCGGTCACGGCCTCGGCAAAAAACATTTCTTTCGACAAGAACCCGTTTAGCAAAGGCACGCCCGCCATTGCGGAGGCCGCCACCATGGCCAGTACCGCCGTGTGCGGCATGAACTTCCACAGGCCATTGATGCGCCGCATGTCGCGCGTGCCGCATTCATGGTCGATGATGCCCGCGGCCATGAACAAGCTGGCCTTGAAAATGGCATGGTTGATGATGTGAAACACCGCCGCTACCGCAGCCAGTGGCGTGCCAATACCCAGCAGCGCCACGATCAGCCCCAGGTGACTGATGGTGGAATAGGCCAGCAAGCCTTTGATGTCATGCTTGAACAACGCCACTACCGCGCCCAGCAACAGCGTGATCAGGCCAGCCCCGCCCACAATCCAGGTCCACTCGGGCGTGCCTGAGAGCACCGGGAACAAACGTGCCAGCAAGAATACCCCCGCCTTGACCATGGTGGCCGAGTGCAAATAAGCCGACACCGGGGTTGGTGCTGCCATGGCGTGCGGTAGCCAAAAGTGAAACGGAAACTGCGCCGATTTGGTCAACGCACCCAGCAGCACCAGCAGCAGCATGGGTTGGTACAGCGCATGGGCGCGCACCGCGTCGCCCTGGGTCAACACCACGCTGAGCTCATAACTGCCCGCCATCTGCCCCAACAGCACCAGGCCACCGAGCAGCGCCAGCCCGCCCAGGCCGGTGATGGCCAGCGCCATGCGGGCACCGCGCCGGGCCGCTGCATTGCGCCGCCAATAGGCAATCAGCAGATACGAAGACAGGCTGGTTAGCTCCCAAAAAATGAGCAACTGAATCAAATTTTCAGACAGCACCACACCCAGCATCGAGCCCATGAAAAGCAGCAGGTACGCGTACAGTCGCCCCAGACTGTCTTTGGCAGACAGGTAATAGTGCGCGTACAAAATGACCAGCGCGCCGATGCCCAGAATCAGCAGCGCAAATAGCAGCCCCAAGCCATCGAGCCGAAACACCAGGTCCAGCCCGGCTGAAGGCAGCCAGGTCCAGCGCTCCAGTGCGGTGCGCCCGGCAAAACTGGCCACCATCAACGGCAGCAACCAAGCCAGCGCCACAGCCACGGTCGCACCCGCCCCCCAAGCCGCACGCGCACGGCTGCTTCGCGCCAACCACGCCACCAGGGGCGCAGCCAGAAACGGGGTCATGACGGCCAGAAAAAGATTCATCGTGTTTTGATTGTGCCAGTGCGCAACCCACTGGCTGCGCAGACACCGACACAGCGTGCTGCGTCAGCTTGGTGTAGGCGAGGCAAGGTTTAAACTTGCATGTTAGCGAAGACACGCAATTCCGCTTAACTTTTAAGGCAAAAACCATGAGTACAGCTATTCGCCAGAATGACCTGATCGAGTCCATCGCCGCGGCCCTGCAATACATCAGCTACTACCACCCCACCGACTACATCGCCCACCTGGCCAAGGCCTACGAGCGAGAGCAAAGCGCTGCCGCCAAAGATGCCATCGCGCAAATTCTGACCAACAGCAAGATGAGCGCCGAAGGCCACCGCCCGATCTGCCAGGACACCGGCATCGTCAACGTGTTCCTCAAAGTGGGCATGGACGTGCGCTGGGAAGGTTTCACCGGTTCTCTGGAAGACGCGATCAACGAAGGCGTGCGCCGCGCTTACACCGACCCCAGCAACACCTTGCGCAAGAGCGTGGTGGCCGACCCGCAGTTTGAACGCAAGAACACCGGCGACAACACCCCGGCCGTCATCTTTACCGACATCGTGCCCGGCAACAAGCTTGAGATTACCGTGGCAGCCAAAGGCGGCGGCTCAGAGAACAAGAGCAAGATGTACATGCTCAACCCCAACGACTCGGTGGTTGACTGGGTGCTAAAAACCGTGCCCACCATGGGCGCCGGTTGGTGCCCGCCGGGCATTCTGGGTATTGGCATTGGCGGCACCGCTGAAAAGGCTGTCGTCATGGCCAAAGAAAGCCTGATGGACAGCCTGGACATGCATGAGCTGCAAGCCAAAGCGGCCAGCGGCGCAGCGCTGTCCAACGTGGAAAAACTGCGTCTGGAACTGTTCGAAAAAGTCAACGCGCTGGGCATTGGCGCGCAAGGCCTGGGCGGCCTGACCACCGTGCTCGATGTCAAGATCAAGATGTACCCCACGCACGCTGCGGGCAAGCCGATTGCCATGATCCCCAACTGCGCCGCCATGCGCCACGCCCATTTTGTGATGATTGGTGACGGCCCGGTCTACCTGACCCCGCCGAGCCTGGACCTGTGGCCCAACGTCACCTGGACACCCGACTACGTCAAGAGCAAAAAGGTCAACCTCAACACCCTTTCACGTGAAGAAGTGGCCAGCTGGAAGCCCGGCGACACCTTGCTGCTTAACGGCAAGATGCTGACCGGCCGCGACGCCGCGCACAAGCGCATCAAAGACATGCTGGCCAAGGGCGAGAAATTGCCGGTGGACTTCACCAACCGCGTGATCTATTACGTGGGCCCAGTCGACCCGGTAGGCGACGAAGCGGTGGGCCCGGCCGGCCCGACCACCGCCACGCGCATGGACGGTTTTACCGAAATGATGCTGGCTGAGACCGGTCTGATCGCCATGGTGGGCAAGGCCGAGCGCGGCCCGGTCGCCATTGAAGCCATCAAGAAACACAAGAGCGCCTACCTGATGGCTGTGGGCGGTGCGGCTTACCTGGTGAGCAAGGCGATCAAAACGTCCAAGGTACTGGGTTTTGCCGATTTGGGCATGGAAGCCATTTACGAGTTTGACGTGGTCGACATGCCGGTGACCGTGGCAGTCGATGCCGGTGGTACCAGCGCCCACATCACCGGCCCGGCCGAGTGGCAACAACGCATCGCCACCGGTGAATTCAAAGGCATCACCGTCTCGGGTGGCTGATTCAGCGGCAAACGTCAAGCGCCCCATCGGGGTGTTTGACAGCGGTGTCGGCGGCTTGAGCGTGCTCAAAGCCTTGCGCGCCGAGCTGCCACATGAAGACTTTGTCTATCTGGCCGACAGCGGTTTTGCCCCCTACGGCGAACGTGATGAAGCTTTTGTTGTGGCGCGTTCACGTACCATCACGCGCCATCTGCTTGACCCGGAACACCTGGCCATCAAGGCGCTGGTTATCGCCTGCAACACCGCCACTGCGGCAGCCATTCACCTGCTGCGCCAGGACTACCCAGCTCTGCCCATCGTTGGCGTGGAACCGGCGCTGAAACCGGCCGTGGCCATAAGCCACACCAAGCGCATTGGTGTGCTGGCCACACGCGGCACGCTGGCCAGCCAGAAGTTCAAGACCTTGCTGGCCTCGCTGACCGGTCTGGCCGACTTTGTGTGCCAGCCCTGCGACGGTCTGGCCGATGCCATTGAGCGCGATGATATTCCTAAAATAATAGCGTTATGCACAGACTACATAAGGGCTACAGGCCAATTTGGCTTACAAAATGGGCAGATCGACACGCTGGTGCTGGGCTGCACGCACTACCCGTTCGCCAGCGCTGTTTTTCGTGAACTGCTCGGGCCGCAGGTGCATTTGATCGACAACGGCGAGCCGGTGGCACGCCAGACCCGGCGGGTGCTCGCTGCGCTGGCGCCAGAAGCACACACGGGCCAAATCACCTTGTGCGCCACCGGTGACACTGCTGCGCTGGCTTTGGCCGCCCAGCGTTGGCTGGGCCTGAAGGTTCTGGTACACGGCCTTTCCATCTGAACAGAACTCTCTGTTAAACGGCATACGCGCGTCAAACCGGCGCGGCGACCCTCGATAATCGCGCCCCATGAATCCACTGCTCTCCCTGCTACAGCCCTACCCGTTTGAACGCTTGCGTCAGCTTTTTGCCGGCATCAGCCCCAACCCCGCCTACACGCCAATCAGCCTGGGCATTGGCGAGCCCAAACACGCCACGCCTGCTTTCATTCAGCAAGCCTTGTGCGATGCCGTCATGCGCACGCCCAGCGGCCTGGCCAGCTACCCGGCCACGGCCGGTGAGCCCAAACTGCGTGAAGCGTTTGCCGCATGGCTACAGCGTCGCTATGGCTTGAAGGTAGATCCATTGACGCAAACACTGCCGGTCAACGGCTCGCGCGAGGCGCTGTTTTCGCTCACCCAAACCGTGGTCAACCCCGGCGACAGCGCGGTCAGCGGCAATAAACCGCTGGTGGTCTGCCCCAATCCGTTTTACCAAATCTACGAAGGCGCAGCGCTCCTGGCCGGGGCCGAGCCGTACTACGTGGCCAGCGACCCGGCGCGCAACTTTGCCCCGGATTGGGACAGCGTGCCCGAGTCCGTGTGGGCGCGTACGCAGCAATTGTTTGTCTGCTCGCCGGGCAACCCCACCGGCGCGGTGATGCCGCTGGGCGAGTGGCAGAAGCTGTTTGATTTGAGTGACCGCTTTGGCTTTGTCATTGCTTCGGACGAGTGTTACAGCGAGATTTACTTCCGCGATGAGCCACCGCTAGGTGGATTGCAGGCCGCCGCACAGTTGGGCCGCAGCGACTTCACAAACCTGGTGTCGCTCACCAGTCTGTCCAAGCGCAGCAACCTGCCTGGCATGCGCAGCGGTTTTGTGGCGGGCGACGCGGCCATTCTGGCGCAGTTTCTGCTGTACCGCACCTACCACGGTTGCGCCATGAGCCCGGTGGTGCAGGCCGCCAGCATGGCAGCATGGGCTGACGAAGCGCACGTGGTGGAAAACCGTGCGTTGTACCGCGCCAAATTTGCCGAGGTGACCCCGCTGCTGGCCGCGGTCATGGAAGTGGCCTTGCCCGATGCCGGGTTTTACCTGTGGGCCGACGTGGCCGGTGACGACCAGTTATTTGCCCAAGAGCTGTATGCCACGTTCAATGTGACGGTGTTGCCGGGCTCGTTTTTGGCGCGCGAGACGCGTGGGCACAACCCGGGGGCTGGGCGCATTCGCATGGCGCTGGTAGCCGATACCGCTGAATGCGTGCAGGCGGCGCAGCGAATGGTTGAATTTGTCAAAACACGCCAGGGCGGTTGAAGATCGCGAACCCTGTAGTCGATGTGCAACCCGCACAGCGGCAGTCTTTGGCGGCCTCCTCATGGTGGCGTACCACAAATCGTCGGCCGCCAAAGCCAGCCACTGCGCTAGACGTTGTGTGGTCAAGAGGAAAAAGGGCACTTAGCGGAATCGGTAGTAGATTTTGTAGGCGAGGCGTCTTTCGTAGAAAGTGTCGTCAGTTTGACTGAGTATCTCTTTTAAGCATCCGCGTACCCACATCTCGCGCGGCAACCGGCAGGGGTGAACACCGATTTGTGGTACTCCACCATGAGGGGTTCGCCCCTGCCGGTTGCCGCGCGGGGCGCACCAAAGCCACTGGCATTTGATCCCCAAAAACAAGCGGTATCTCTTAAACACAAGGCATCTCAACAACAAGAGCACGGTCAACCCAACACCCATATATCATTCACCCATTCATTCTCCAGACACAGAGCACCATGACCCAACAACTCCAAGCCATCCTCGACGCCGCGTGGGACGACCGCGCCAACATTTCCGCCGCCTCTGCGCCCAAAGAAGTGACCGATGCGGTGGCGCACGTCATTCACCAGCTCAACAACGGCCACCTGCGCGTAGCCACCCGCACCGGCGTTGGCCAATGGACGACGCACCAGTGGATCAAAAAAGCTGTGCTGCTGAGCTTTCGGCTGCGCGACAACGAACTTGTCAAGGCTGGTGACCTGGGCTTTTACGACAAGGTGCCCACCAAATTCGGCGACATGACCGAGGCCGGCATGAAAGCCACCGGCGTGCGCGTGGTGCCGCCCGCGGTGGCCCGGCGCGGCAGCTACCTGGCCCCGGGCGTGATCTTGATGCCGTCTTACGTGAACATCGGCGCTTTTGTGGACGAAGGCACCATGGTTGACACCTGGGCCACCGTGGGCAGCTGCGCGCAGGTTGGCAAAAACGTGCACCTGAGCGGCGGCGTGGGCTTGGGTGGCGTGCTCGAGCCGATGCAGGCCGGCCCCACCATCATCGAAGACAACTGCTTCATCGGCGCCCGCTCTGAAGTGGTCGAAGGCGTCATCGTCGAAGAAAACTCGGTCATTTCAATGGGCGTGTATATCGGCCAGAGCACCCCCATCTACGACCGCGCCAGCGGCGAAGTCACTTACGGCCGCATTCCGGCGGGCTCGGTTGTCATCAGCGGCAGCTTGCCCAAGGACGACGGCAAGTACAGCCTGTACGCAGCCATCATCGTCAAGCGTGTCGACGCACAAACCCGGGCCAAGACAAGCCTCAACGACTTACTGAGACCTTGAGGGACAGACCAACATTTACACGCAGTGAAATTTGCTCTGTCCCCAACTAATATTCGGATGTCTCCCCCTTGAGGGACAGACCAACATTTACACGCAGTGAAATTTGGAAAGGTTAACTATGGCCATCGCAGAAGAATCCAACCCCGGCACCATGCGGCGCATCCTCAAGTTGATGGCCGAAAAAAAAGCCTCTGACGTGTACTTGTCGGCGCAATCGCCGGCGCTGATCCGCATCAACGGCGTGTGCGTTCCGATCAATAGCCAGATCTTGCCGCCAGAAGCACCGTTGAACCTGCTTAGCGAAATTCTGCCGCCCAAACAGATCGAAGAATTGCAGGAGCTCAACGAACTCAACGTCGCCTGGTCAATGCCTGGCGTCGGCCGTTTCCGCATCAGCGGCATGCGCCAGCGAGGCTCGTTTGCCGCCGTCATTCGCTTCATCATCAACGAAGTGCCGACCATGGCTTCGCTGTCGCTGCCGCCGGCGCTGGCTGAGTTGATGCTGCAAAAGCGCGGCCTGATCCTGATGGTCGGCGCCACGGGTTCGGGCAAAAGCACCACGCTGGCGTCGATGATCGACCACCGCAACGCCAGCATGTCCGGGCACATTTTGACGATCGAAGACCCGGTGGAGTTTTTGTTCAAGAACAAGCGCTCGGTGATCAATCAACGCGAAGTAGGTACCGACACCCAGTCGACGCAGGTGGCGTTGAAAAATGCGCTGCGCCAGGCGCCCGACGTGATCCTGATCGGTGAGATTCGCGACCGTGAAACCATGACCGCCGCCATCGCCTACGCGCAAACCGGCCACCTGTGTCTGGCCACGCTGCACGCTAACAACAGCTACCAGGCGCTCAACCGTATCCTCAGCTTCTTCCCGGTCGAGGTGCGGCAAACCTTGTTGGGTGACCTGGCCGCGTCGCTCAAGGCGATCATTTCACAGCGACTGTTGCGCACGGTCGAAGGCAAGCGCACGCCAGCGGTCGAGATCATGCTCAACACCCGCCTGATTGCCGAGATGATCGAAAAAGGCAACTTCTCCGGCATCGTCGAAGCGATGGAAAAGTCGCTCGCCGAAGGCAGTCAGACTTTCGAACAGGACATTGCCCGCCTGATCTCTGGCGCCATTGTTGACCGCAAGGAAGGTCTGGCCAATGCCGACTCGCCCACCAACCTGATGTGGCGCCTGCAAAACGACTTCACCAGCCATGCCAACGCGCAAGCGCTGGCCAAAGCAGCCGAACAGGACGACGACGACAAAGCGTCGTTTACCGAAATCACACTCGACATGAGCCACTGAAACACCAGAACATGACTGCAACCCTGGCCCTGGCCAAACAACTGATTGCTTGCCCGTCTGAGACGCCACAGGACGCCCACTGCCAAAACATCATCGGCCAGCGCCTGGCTGCGCTGGGCTTTGGGCTGGAAACACTGGTCAGCGGGCCAGACCACTTCCGCGTCACAAATTTATGGGCAAAAAGGCCTGCAGCCCAATCAGAACAAGCGCAAGCAGCTACACCTTTAATAGTATTTGCAGGGCATACTGACGTTGTCCCCAGCGGCCCGCTGGAGCAGTGGACGAGCGACCCGTTTACCCCGACCGAGCGCGACGGCAAACTCTACGGCCGCGGTGCGGCTGACATGAAGACCTCACTGGCCGCGTTTGTAGTGGCCACCGAAGAATTCATCGCCGCGCAGCCCGCTACGCCCCTGGCCATTGGCTTCCTGCTCACCAGCGACGAGGAAGGCCCGGCGCTGGACGGCACCGTCAAAGTGGTTGAACTCTTGCGCGCACGCGGCGAACGGCTGGACTACTGCATTGTGGGCGAGCCCACCTCGGTCAAGCGCACGGGTGACATGATCAAAAACGGCCGCCGTGGCACCATGAGCGGCCGCCTGACCGTCAAAGGCGTGCAAGGCCACATCGCCTACCCGCAGCTGGCAAAAAACCCCATTCATCTGCTGGCCCCGGCGCTGGCCGAGCTGGTTGGCCTCGAATGGGACCGTGGCAACGCGTTTTTTCCGCCCACCAGCTGGCAGGTCAGCAACATCCATGGCGGCACCGGCGCCAGCAACGTCATTCCCGGCACGCTGGTGGTCGATTTCAACTTCAGGTTTTGTACCGAGTCGACACCCGAATCGCTGCAAGCGCGTTTGCAGGCTGTGCTGGACAGGCATGGCCTGGATTTTGATCTGAGCTGGGTCGTTGGCGGCCTGCCGTTTCTGACCACACCGGGCACCTTGGTCGACGCGGTGGCCAGCGCCATTCGGGCAGAGACCGGCCTGGCCACCGAGTTGTCTACCAGCGGCGGCACCAGCGACGGCCGCTTCATTGCCAGCATCTGCCCGCAAGTGCTTGAACTCGGCCCGCCCAACGCCAGCATCCACAAAATTGACGAGTGCGTTGCCCTGGCCGACATTGAGCCGCTGAAAAATATCTACCGCCGCGTGCTCGACAACTTGCACACCGGGCTGGTGGCATGACGATCATTGCTCTGATTGACAAAGGCGCACACCAGCTCGAAGCTGCTGGCGTGGCGTTCGGCCACGGCACCACTAATGCTTTTGACGAAGCCGCCTGGCTGGTGCTGTGGTGCCTGGGCCTGCCACTGGATTCGCCGTTGGACGGTGACGGTTCCATAGCAAAAAGGCCTGTAGCCCAGGTAGATCAAGCGCGCGTAGCTACACTTTTTGAGGAACGCATCCGTACCCGCAAGCCTGCGGCTTACCTCACACACGAGGCCTGGCTGCAAGGCGTGGCGTTTTATGTGGACGAGCGCACCATCGTGCCGCGCTCGCTCATTGCCGAGGTGCTGATGGAAGGCAGCCTGGACTACTGGCTGGGCGAGGATACGCACCGCGTGCTGGACCTGTGCACGGGTGGCGGCAGCCTGGCCATCATTGCCGCCATGGTCTACCCGGACGTGAAAGTGCAGGCCAGCGACATCAGCGCCGAGGCACTGGAAGTAGCGCGCATCAATATCGACCGCCACGGCCTGCATGAGCGAATTACCCTGCGCCAGGGCGACGGCATCCCCAAAACCGGCAGCCATTACGACCTGATTTTGTGCAACCCACCGTATGTCAACGCGCAAAGCATGGCCGAGCTGCCGCCAGAGTTCAAGGCCGAACCGGCGCTGGCGCTGGACGGCAACACGGCCGGTGGCAACGACGGCATGGACTTCATTCGCCAGTTGCTGGCTGAGGCCCCCAGCCAAATGTCGCCCGAGGCGATTCTGGTGCTGGAAATCGGCCACGAGCGCGCCCACTTTGAAGCCGCTTTTCCCCGGCTGGAAGTGATCTGGCTGGAAACCAGCGCCGGCGAAGACCAGGTGCTGCTGGTCACGCGCGAGGCGCTGCTGGCGGCGCAGGCTGCCGCAACCTAAAATTCTGCGATGAATTCCCTGCAAGCCATTGCCTCAACAGAACCGCGCCACGTGCCTGACGCCTTGTGTCAACTTTTGCAGCAACAACGCACGATCGAATTTGCGGTGTTGGTCGGCAGTCGCGCCACCGGGCAGGCGCGCCCGGACAGCGACTGGGACATCGCGCTTCAATGGAACCCGCGGCTTCAATGGCTGGACACTCTGGGTAAATCAGAGTTACTGCGAAGCGAGATTGCCCGGGTTCTAGGGATCACGCCCGACAAAGTTGATTTGATTGACCTGCACAACGCCAACCTGGCCATGCGCGCCAGTACTGCCGAGGACGGCGTGCCACTGGTTGGGGACAACACTGTGGCATGGGCCAGGTTTCTGCGGCGCACCTGGCGCGAGCTGGAAGACTTTTATTGGGAGAGAGCCCATGCGCTGCAGATACTGATAGAAAACGCCATTGGCAAATGCAAGCAGTTGCTCAAAGCCAGTGCTCAGCCGGTGCCAGTGTCTGCGCAGGACGCTTTTGTTGCACTTGCCAGTTTGCAAATGATCCCAGGTCATCTCGTTTCTCACAGCTGCCCAAGAGCAGTTCGTCGTGGATTTTTTGTTGAAAGACTTTTCGTTGGATGCCGCTACAAGCACCAGCGATAAACAGTAATTTATTCCTTGATCACCCTAAAAAACGTCATCCTGCGCCGCGGCGCAAAAGTCCTGCTTGACGGCGCGTCTGTCACCCTCAATCCTGGCGAAAAAGTTGGTCTGGTGGGCCGCAACGGCGCGGGCAAATCCAGCCTGTTTGCGCTACTCACCGGCAAGCTGCACGAAGACGGCGGCGAGTTCAGCTTTCCGGCGCAATGGCGCTTGGGCCAGGTGGCGCAGGACATGCCCGAGACCGAGCAATCGGCCACCGACTTTGTCGTGGAGGGTGATGTCACGCTACTCGCCGCGCAACAAGAGGTCACCGCGGCCGAGGCCACCGACGACTACGACCGCATGGCCCACGCCTACATGGCCTTGCAAGATGCCGGTGCGCACGATGCGCCAGCCCGCGCCCAGGCGCTGATCCTGGGCCTGGGCTTCAAAACCACCGAGCTCACCAACCCCGTCAACAGCTTCTCAGGCGGCTGGCGCATGCGCTTGCAGTTGGCACGCGCGCTGATGTGCCCGAGCGATTTGCTGCTGCTGGACGAGCCCACCAACCACCTGGACTTGGACGCGCTGGTGTGGCTGGAGAGCTGGCTCAAGCGCTACGAAGGCACCATGCTCGTCATCAGCCATGACCGCGAGTTTCTGGACGCCGTGACCAACGTCACGCTGCACATTGATGCGGCCAAGCTCACACGCTACGGCGGCAACTACAGCAAGTTTGAAGACATGCGCGCCGAAAAGATGGAGCAACAGCAGGCCGCATTTTCCAAGCAACAAGACAAGATTGCGCATTTAAAGAAGTTCATCGACCGCTTCAAGGCCAAGGCCAGCAAAGCCAAGCAGGCGCAAAGCCGCGTCAAGGCACTGGACCGCATGGAGAAAATTGCCCCGCTGCTCTCGGAGGCCGACTTCACCTTTGAATTCAAGGAACCCGCCAATCTGCCCAACCCGATGTTGTCGATGTCAGGCGTGAGCTTTGGTTA
>Ga0210054_1002987_pt1 | contig 12980 bp, 12 predicted proteins | sample CryGeymeta201516_FD_185470 | JGI IMG/M metagenome (GOLD analysis project Ga0210054, IMG submission 185470) | Groundwater microbial communities from Crystal Geyser aquifers in Utah, USA - Crystal Geyser metaG 2015-16 (SPAdes) (version 2) | ecosystem: Environmental > Aquatic > Deep subsurface >... | reverse complement strand
TACAGTATCACAGCAAATATGCCTGATGGAACAGAATTAGAACATTTACTTATTACTAATCAGAGGCAAAAACAACTATTAAATATTTTTCCTGAGTATTTTGGGTGACCCAGTGTCGAAGTCAGGAAAAAAATTGACTCTCGAAATGTGGAAAACGTAATACCTAAACGGTCGGAATTAACACCGAAACAGCGACTTTAAATTGAATATCTGAAAGTAGGTATTATTAAATTATATTATTATGAATTATTTAAAAAAAATTGTTAAAGGATTTATTGGACTTTTTTTAATTGCATTTACTTTACTATCCATAAATTTATTGATTCAGTCATGTAGTAGTGAAGACCCATATGAAGAAAACATGACACTTGATAGAACAGCTGAAAAAAATAATTTCATGACAGCACTACGGACAGCTGAAAAAAAATATAAAGTTAATAGTAAAAATATAACTTTAAGAACCACAAGTTCAAGTGAAACTGATATTATTTCAGCAATTGGGGGTGAGAGAAATCTAGAACTTTTAATACGAGATTTACAGCCACCAGCCTTAGAATTAATAAAATCTTATGGAATAACGGAAGCGGAATTAATAACAGCGTTCGGGTCACTAGAAGACCCTGGTATAGATGAAGTTGCAATGCTCATTATAGAAACTGACAACTTATTAGAACATGGACACACACTAGACATTTTTACTCAAGAAGATTATATGGCTTCTTTATTACCTTTATTTGGTACACAAATGTATGCTCAAACTGTTGGTGGATGTTTAGGAGAAGCGGCTGGTATAAATATTATAAGAGACGCATTGCAAGGAGGTATTAAAAAGCTTGGTAAAAAAGGAGCAATGAAACTTATTAGTAAAGTAGCCTCTAGATATATGGGTTGGTTTGGAGCTGCAGTAATGGTTATCGAATTTAGTGAATGCATGGGTTGGACAAATTTTTATTAAAACTTATAGTTATGATAGCTCACATTATTTTTATATTATTATTTTCTTTAGCCATTGTTTATACAATGTTTAATTCTTTAAAAGTATTCATAAAAAAAACAAAATCAGAATATGAAAAACTAGAAATGAAGTATAATTTTATGTTATTAATTATTCTGCTTATTGCTTTATTGTCAAGACTTGAACGCTCAGGAATTATCAATTTTTGAATTAAAAACGGCTACCAACACGGTATATGAAAAAATAGCAGAAAAGAACCAAACCAAAAGTTCGGTTCTTTTCTATTATATTGATTTTAAAATGAAAATATATGCATTTTATTCTGCTACTTTTCATATACATTACCGTTATGTCACATTAAAACCAACATAACGGTCAAAAACGGACTGACCATCCAAAATCAAAAAATGTGAAATTCTGTCGAAAAGAAGTAAAAAATAAGAGAGACGTGTATCGTAAAGCAAAAGAATAGAACAATTTATTAACCCGAAAAAGTACAATAAAACAAACTTTTTCAAAGAAGCATTAAATATGAAATTTATATCGAAAATTGCTATCGCATTATTTTTAACTTTTTCATTATTTTCTTGTAGTGAAAATGAGCTTACTGAAAATAATACTTTAACAAAGGAACAGGCATAAATAATCTTAAAGATAATTTAATATATATTAAATCAAAACACTCTAAATCAAAAACTCCTAGCGCAAGACTTCTGGACGATATTAGCGGCTTTGTTTTTGAACAAGAATAAAAAGTTCAAAGTTTAAATAACAGTATAGTATTACTAAATTCATTTGGTGTAACCAATCAAGACATAATTGAAGAATTTGGAACCTAGAAAATCCTGATATCATTACGACCGCTCTTGTTACCAGTAGAATAGAAGAGCAAAGTCTATTAGGGTATCATGTGGTTGATTTTGAAACAGGTTACAATTATTCTGCTGATTCTTATGTTAACTTAAATGGTTTAAATAATACAGCTAATAGTGTTAATAGTGTTGTTGACTGCGCTATGGATGCCTTAGGTATCCCAGCAGGTTTAATAGTTGGTTCTGCTAAGAACTTAGGAAGAAAAGCTTTACTAAAAGCTGCAAGAAAATTAGCTACTAGAATGTTGGGTTGGGTTGGTGCAGGTATAGCTGTCTATGAATTTGGAGATTGTATGGAATGGTGGTAATATTATTGTTATGATGGAATACTTAATTATTTTAGGACTAATTTATTTAATATATTCTATTTCAATCAACATTAAAAATAATTTAAAGACAAATAAAAAAAATGTTGTTTGGTTGAATATTATTGGATTAATAATTGTTATTGTTTACTTAATGAAAAACTTGTTTGAAATTTTAAATAACGTGGCATAACAGTCTTGGCTATAGTTCATTGCTTTTAACTTTCCTTTCGGAAAGTCCTCGCAAATTCGCTATCTTCGGTTTACGGCGGAAAATCCTTGCGGATTTTCACGCAACAGCTAATTGTTTAGTTGATGCATATTCAAATCACGGATGGGTATCTGTTTGGGCATTTGTTCAAACTGCCTTTATACCTGCTACTGGAGTTGCTTTAGCCGCTGCTTGTGCTGCCAACGAATGCTTATAAAAAACCTTTGAATTATGAAAAATATATTAATCATTATCATATCGATATTTACGATAACCTCACATGAAAAAAACGCACCTTAAAGAATTCTTATTAATTTCAATATGCTTAGTCCTCAATGTAGCAAACGCAATTGCACAAGAAAGTAAAGAAATAAAAGTTGATGGGAAAGTTGTAAACCAGAATATAGGATTGGAGTCTTCCTTTGTTGAATTATTAGATTTGAATAAAGAAAAAATCATATCGGCTGTTACTGATGATAAAGGGCTATTTCAGTTTAAATATGAAACAAAAGATTCTTTATTGTATATAAGAGCTTCTTATTACACTTTGAAAACCGTTATCAAAAAAATTGATTTTTCAGACAATGAAGTTATTAATGTCGAAATCCATTTAGATGAACCCAATATTGAAAAACTAGATGAAGTAACTGTAATATCGGATCATTTGGTTAAATATGAAGTAAACAAGACTATTTATAAAGTAAAAAAAAATGATTATGTGAAAAACGCTCAACCAACAGAAGTTTTTAACAATATACCCACTCTATCATATGATGAAGTAAATGGGCTTTTAATTGAAAATCAATTGGAAGGTAAGGTATATATTGATGGGCTAGAATCTTCTGTTAAAACTTATCAGACATTAAAAATTTCTGATATTGACAAAATTGAGATTATTACAACGCCATCAGCCAAGCATGGATCAGAATTTACAGGTGGAATTATTAATGTTATCACGAAAAAAAACTCTGAAAACTTTATAAAAGGAAAGTTAGATGCCAATATCGGAACCCTTAGAGATAGTTATAGCTTATTTCCCAACCTATCATTTAAAAATAAAAAAATGGTTTTAAAAGCATATTATAGCATATTGAATAATGAGCAAAATATTGACTATTCCTTGAGCAGGGTTTCAAATGACGGCATCTATACTTTAAAAAGCAAAAAAGATCCTCAAATAATTCAACAGTGGGGCAATATTGAAAGTAAATACAATATTTCTGACAGGTCTTTTCTTTTTGCAAACATTTCTCTTTCTAAAACATCAAATGAAAGTGTTCAAACGGGTAACAGCTATCCAAATTCTACAATTGCCAACAATTTCATAAATAATGAAAATAGTGATTTTAAAAGAACGGATTTAAACATAGTTTACCAAACCAAAATAAACACCAATGATTTATTTATTAAAGCCAAAACCTTTTGGTATGAGAGAAACAATAACTACAATTTATTTGAGAGTGATGAGATAAGGGCTAGTAATACCAAGTCAAGACTTAATGAATATTCATTGGAAACATATTATGATTTAAATGAAAAAAAATTATTAAAAAAGCCCATTTCATATTCATTAGGATTAAAGCATGTTATTAGAGAATCTAACACTTCTCCTTCGGGCACAGATTTTAATCAAAAAATATATAGTGCTTTCGCAGAATATAACTATCAAATATCTGAGAGTTTTTCTAACTTTTTCTCATTAACCTATGAATCTACAATTGATAAAAACTCAAGTATTTTAGACAGGAAATATGGCAACTTGTTGCCCACCATCATTTTCAATAAAAAATTTAAAAATGGTGAAAACCTCAATCTGTCTTTCAATAAAAAAATTAAACGCCCTAGTGTTTATTATTTAAATGACAAATTGGTTTACTCAAACCCAGGTGAAGCTAGTAGAGGAAACAGTAATTTAAAACCACAAAAAAATTACTCACAGCGAATCACTTTCAACAAAAGAATGAAAAAAACAGACTTGGTATTAACCGGATATTATAATTTCTATGATGATGTGGTCACCTATAATTCAGAAGAAATTAATAACGTTCTCATTAATTACTATGACAATGTTGGAAATACTCAAATGGTTGGGCTGAATGCCTCCATCAGGCACAAATTATTTAAAAAAGTTAATACCAATATTTCCAGCGGTATTCAATATAACAGTTATGAGCTTAAAACAAATGACAATAAGCATATAAATAATGGGTATAGTTATTCATTGACTTTTTCTGCCAATTCCAAGATAATTAATGATAAAATTTTTTTAGCATTCAATCTTAACTATAGGAGTCCGTTATACGATATTTTTACTGTTACAAATAGAAATCCATATACCAACCTTATGATTACAACAGATTTAGTTAAGGATAAATTAACCTTAAACTTAACATATTCAGATTTATTTAACCTATATTCTAAAAATGAGGAGGAATTTAATAGCAACCAAATATTTCAAAAAACAAATATTGAAAACAAACTTTCCAATATCTCAATTGGTATTTCATTTAATTTTGGTAAGAAATTCAATGATAATTTTAGGTCTAAAAACATTAAAAATGATGATTTAATGGGAGATTAATATTTGATCCTTGGCACTAATTGTTACAATGAATTCTTTAAAATTCTTTAAAAGTATCCAGCAAAATGCGCGTTTGGCAGCGTTTAACGTCGATCCCTTATTCAATAATTCTGTTGATGGCTTATGTAGTACATTAAAATTGCCGACTTACCAGAAAGTACCGTAAAGCCTGTTATGGAAGAGTTTCAAGCAGAATTGGAACGTAAGTTTATGGAGAATAATGAATAACCATGGTTATTATTAGGTGTGAGGAGCTATAGGGGAGTATGTAATGGGTTAAAATAGTTTACGCTATTCACTTATTTTTCCAAGAGCACAACTCACATAAGATTTAGCTGTTTTAATTATGGTGTTACTGCCTTTTTCTGGATACCCAAGTTCATTGAGTTTTTTAATAAGGAGAAATCTTTCAATGTTTCCAACAACGGTCACGGTATCAATATCTTTGTCTATTATAACCTCTTCAACGTTATTAATTTTTAATAAGGCGGTTTTTATACTGTTTACGCAGCCACCACATTTTATGTTTTCTACTTCAAAGTGTTGTTTCATGGGTTAGTTGTTTTTGTTAAATTCTATGCTCCAAATTCCCCGTACTTCATTTTCTGAATAGCCATAAGCTAAATCGTTAGGGTAAAGCTTTAGTAGTTTTGTTCGTACTTCTGGTTTTACGTCTGTTTCTTTTCCATGGCACTGTAAGCACATGGTATTGGTTGTAATAGGATAATAGAACTGGATGTTATCTTGTTTTTCTATCACCGTAGGTTTTACTTCTTGATTAAGGGCAATTTGACTTTTATAAAGATTAATATATTTCAGTTCTTCAGAATTTGCTTTGTTCTTTGGATTTCGGGCTTTGTCCGATACTCTTTTTATAACCGCGTTTTGTAAAGTTGACATACTATCTGTTAAGGGCATGGCTTGAATGTTGCAAAACGCTACAGCTTCTAAAACGCCCTTTTTTTGAATAGTGCCCATAAGGTTTTGTCCTAATACTTTTTTGGTAGATAAGGCATAATCTAAACCCGTGTCTTCTGTTGTTTTAGGCGTTATATTTTGAGCTGTTTTTTTACCTTTTTGTGAAAAATTACCAAAGCCATTTCCTTTCATATGGTCTTTAAACCAAGTAGGTTCTTCAATATCATTGTCAAAAATATAGTCTGCAATTTTTTCTACAACGCCATCAGGAAATTGTTGTTTGGGCATGACCCCAAATCTTCTAACGGCACCAAAAAGTTTTGCTTTTTCCGCATTTGGATCTTTAGTGAATGCTGCCACTTCATTCATGAAGTCTTCTTTGGTAGTTTGGTCATTTATATAATGAACTTTTATGGCAGCCATTGGTGGCGCAACTCTTCCACCGTTTTCCGGAGTTTGTGGGTTATGGCAAACATAACAATAGGTTTCTAATAGTTTTTTTCCTGGATGTTCGGTTTTTTTACCATAAGAAGATTCTTGATAAACGGTTTTATAGACTTGTTTTTCTTGGTTATTACAACTCACAAGTAGAATTGATAAAAACAGTAATGTAATTAATTTCATAAGCGTTAATAATTACTACAAATATCATATTAAACAATAACTTAGAGCGTAACATTTGTCACCTATAAGTGGTTTTTCAATAGATTGTTAGCTAAATATCACTTAAAAATAAGGTTATAATTAAATTGAAAATTTTTCTAAAATTTTTGTTTGTTGTTTTCTTAAGCACCAATCGTTAAAAACAAATTCTAATTCTTTTACGGTAAATGCCCCAAAATCATGGTTTTTATACTCATGAATTGTTTTTAAAACATCCATTTTATTTTTAAGTTCATATCTGAATCTAACAACGGTGGCATGAGCTGTTTGAATGGAATATCTTTTATCTAGAGATTGTTCCAGAGGCAAATTTTTAAAGTTTTTTCTTAACTGATCTCTTAAATTATTTAGGGTGTCATTTTGAGGAAACCCCTGAATCATGATGCCAGCTTTTGATGCTGTAACACCCTTAAAGTGAAGGTTAAAAGCTTCAGTATTTTGAAGACTTTTTTTTACCAAGCTCACATAATCTGAAATAGAAATTTTATTCAAATTAAATCCATCATAACACGAGATAATGGACATGACTGTAATATGAATATCAGAATTTGGATAAAAATATTGCGAAGAATCGAATTTCTTCAAAGCTTTAAGAAATGTTTGAATATTGTTTTTGACTTGTTGTGAAGGACGAATAATTAAGGTTACGCCTAATCTTTTATCGTTTATGGAGTCTATCAAAGAATCTGTTTCATAGGTATCGTTTTCTATGCTATCAATAGCAGCATGATAGAGATTATCATATTGTTTAATAAGGTTCATGGATTCTTTATTGTTTTAACTTTGAAAACACATCCCAAATAACAATGCCGGCACTTACCGAAATATTTAAAGAGTGTTTGGTGCCAAACTGCGGAATTTCTATAACCAAGTCGCTTGCACTAACAACGTTTTGCGAAACACCTTTAACCTCATTTCCAAAAACCAGTGCGTAGGTTGTTTTATGTTGAGGTTTAAAGTCGTTAAGCATGGTGGCATTTTCTGCCTGTTCAATAGAACAGATTTTTACACCATCTGATTTTAGCTTATGAACTAAATTCAAGGTGTTTTCAACATATTCCCATTCAACAGTTTCGGTACTTCCTAGTGCTGTTTTATGAATGTCTTTGTGTGGTGGTTTTGCTGTAATACCACACAGATAGATTTTCTCAATTAAAAAGGCATCACTCATTCTAAATACAGAACCAATATTATTTAAACTTCTAATGTTGTCTAAAACAATAATAAGCGGCGTTTTTTCTATCAATTTAAAATCTTCAACACTTAATCTACCTAACTCGCTGTTTTTAAGTTTTCGCATCTATAAAATTGTGAATAATTATCAATAAGTAATTAAATTTCAGTTTCAAAAAACATGAAATAATAATTACATTAGCATTCCTTTTGAACTTACAAAAATAAGATTTTAAAAAACATTCCATTGGCAAAAAAAGAAACCCCTTTAATGAAACAATACAATGCAATTAAAACGAAGTATCCAGATGCTTTGTTGCTGTTTCGCGTAGGTGATTTTTATGAAACCTTTGGGGAAGATGCTGTAAAAACTGCAAGTATTTTAGGTATTATTTTAACAAAACGTGGCGCTGGAAGTGATAGCGAGACAGAGCTTGCTGGGTTTCCACACCATTCTTTAAACACGTACTTACCAAAACTAGTTAAAGCAGGTGAGCGCGTAGCCATTTGCGACCAGTTAGAAGATCCCAAACTCACTAAAAATATTGTAAAACGAGGTGTTACCGAATTGATAACTCCAGGAGTTGCTTTTAATGACGAGGTATTGGTGTCAAAAGCCAATAATTTTTTATGCTCGGTTTATTTTGATAAAACCCATATAGGAATCTCATTTTTAGATATTTCAACGGGTGAATTTTTAACCTCACAAGGCAATGCGGAGTATATTGATAAGTTACTTCAAAACTTTAATCCAAGTGAAGTGTTGGTGTCTAAACAAAAGCGCAGCATGTTTACAGAAACCTTTGGGAAAGACTTTCATGTTTTTTATATGGAAGACTGGGTATATCAAGCCGATTATGCCTATGAAACCTTAATCAAGCATTTTAAAACCAAATCACTTAAAGGGTTTGGTATCGAAGCGTTGTATGAGGGTATTATTGCATCGGGTTCTATTTTACATTATTTGTTTGAAACACAACACAATAAAATCCAGCACATTAATTCCATTTCAAGAATAGCTGAAGACGACTATGTTTGGATGGATAAATTTACCATAAGAAACTTAGAGCTATATAATTCTACTAACAATCATGCTGTTACCCTTTTGCAGGTTATTGATAAAACCATTTCGCCTATGGGCGGACGCTTACTAAAACGTTGGTTGGCATTGCCTTTAAAACATCTTAATAAAATAAAACAACGTCATGAGGTTGTAGATTTTTTGACCAAGGATAAAACAACCCTTCAAAAAATTCAACACCACATCAAGCATATTGGCGATTTAGAACGATTAATATCAAAAGTAGCTACGGCTAAAGTAAATCCTCGAGAAGTTATTCAGCTTAAAAATTCTTTAGAAGCCATTGTTCCAATTAAAGCTTTGGCATCCAATTGCGAGAATTTGTCTTTAAAAATTATGGGCGATACGCTTCAAAGCTGTGAAATTCTTCGTGAAAAGATTAAAGAAACCTTAAATGAAGAGGCTCCTGTTAATGTTTTAAAGGGAAGTAGTATTGCGCAAGGATTTTCTTCAGAATTGGATGAATTAAGAGGCTTGTCAAAATCCGGTAAAAATTACTTAAATAAGATGCTTGAGCGCGAAAGTGCACGCACTGGTATTACATCGCTTAAAATAGCATCCAATAATGTGTTTGGGTATTATATAGAAGTTAGAAATACCCATCAAGATAAAGTGCCTCAAGATTGGATTAGAAAGCAAACCTTAGTAAGCGCAGAACGCTATATAACCGAAGAACTTAAAGAATACGAAGCAAAAATTTTAGGCGCAGAAGATAGAATATTAGCCATTGAACAACAACTGTTTTCAGAACTTGTAAGTTGGCTTCAACAGTATATTAAAGTAGTTCAGGAAAACGCTTTTTTAATTGGACAATTAGATTGTTTATGTGGATTTGCACAATTGGCCAAAGAAAATCATTATGTGTATCCAAACATGGATGAGTCGCATGATTTGGATATTGAAGATGGAAGACATCCGGTCATTGAAAAGCAATTACCCATTGGAGAACCTTATATTGCGAATAATGTCTTCTTAGATAGAGAAACGCAACAAATTATTATGATAACCGGGCCTAATATGTCTGGTAAATCGGCTATATTAAGACAGACTGCTCTCATTGTATTGCTAGCCCAAATAGGAAGTTTTGTTCCGGCAAAATCAGCTAGAATAGGTTTAGTTGATAAAATTTTTACCAGGGTTGGTGCCAGTGATAATATTTCAATGGGTGAATCTACGTTTATGGTCGAGATGAACGAAACAGCATCCATTCTAAACAACATTTCAGATAGAAGTTTGGTGCTTTTAGATGAAATAGGCCGTGGTACCAGTACCTATGATGGTATTTCAATAGCATGGGCCATCAGCGAATATTTACACGAACATCCTTCTAAACCAAAAACATTATTCGCAACGCATTATCATGAATTAAACGAGATGACAGAAACCTTTGATCGTATAAAAAACTTCAATGTATCGGTCAAAGAATTAAAAGACCATGTGCTTTTTTTAAGGAAATTGGTTGAAGGCGGTAGCGCCCATAGTTTTGGCATTCACGTGGCAAAAATGGCAGGCATGCCACAGCAAGTCATACACAGAGCCAACAAAATCTTACAAAAATTAGAAAAATCCCATTCCAGCGAAGAGCTTACAGACAAGGTAAAATCATTAAAAGATGATATGCAATTAAGTTTTTTTAACTTAGATGATCCATTACTTGAAGACATAAAAGAAGAGATAGTAAATACTGATATTAATACACTTACGCCAGTTGAAGCACTCATGAAGCTTAACGAAATTAAGCGTATGCTAGTAAAACAAAAACGCGCTTAGAAATAAATTATATTATTTTGCCAAAAAACCTTTGGTTTTATTAGAAATATTTTAAATTTGCATCCGCAATAATAACATTGCACGTTCATTAAAAAATTGCGAAAGTAGCTCAGGGGTAGAGCATCACCTTGCCAAGGTGAGGGTCGCGGGTTCGAATCCCGTTTTTCGCTCTGAACCTTTCTTGAAAATATACAAAGTCGATGTGCTGAGCGCAGTCGAAGTATGCTGAAGTGGTGGAATTGGTAGACACGTTGGACTTAAAATCCAATGGCCATTAGGCTGTACGGGTTCAAGTCCCGTCTTCAGTACAAAGCCTTTACAAGAAATCTTGTAAAGGCTTTTTTTATTGATTTTTTTTAAAAAGTTAGTTATCACCAATTTTTTTAACAGCTTCTTTAGCTGCTTCTCCTGCTTCTTTTGTTTGTTCTACCGCATTGTCAATGGCTTTTCCTGTTTCTTCAAGAGCACCTTCTGTAGCCTCTTTGGTATTCTCCATAGCATCTTCAACAGACTCCGTTTTTTTTGTATCTCTGCAAGAAGTAAAAGAAACACTGAATGCTATTAATAACATGGTACTTAAAAATAATTTTTTCATTGATTTTTAGTTTTAGTATTCATTTTATATACGCAAAATATTAACTGTTTAGACTTTAAATGTTTTATTTTAAGAATTGTCATTCAGAACCTTTTAAAACAACAAGGCGAAAATTGGAAATGTTTAAATATCTTTATAGTGATTTTAATCGGTTTAATCTCTTTAATACTATGGATTAGCCACCAACTAATAATAATATAAATGAATAATAAGATAATCTTTTTTTCCATGACTCTATTTGCCGTTTTATTTACTTCTTGTAATCAGGCTCAGAAAACAGAAATTTCTTCAAATGAAATTAAAATAACGGATACCTATATGGGTACATCGATTATTCATAATTATGATAAGAAGATTGATAGCATTATGGATCAAATGACTTTAGAAGAAAAGACTGGAATGCTTCATGGTACCAGCATGTTTACTACCGCCGGTGTAAATAGATTAGGGGTTCCTGAATTAAAAATGGCCGACGGGCCTTTAGGAGTTCGGGAAGAAATTTCAAGAGATTCATGGGCGCCACTTGGTGTTGATAATGATTACGCAACGTATTATCCAGCTGGCGCAGGACTTTCTGCAACTTGGAACACAAAACTTGCCTATGTGTTTGGTAATAGTGTTGGCGAAGAGTCTCGTGCAAGAGATAAAGATGTGTTGTTATCTCCAGCCATTAACATTATAAGAACACCATTAGGAGGAAGAACCTATGAATATTTTACAGAAGATCCTTTTTTAAATAAAAAATTGGCAGTACCTTTTATTGTAGGATTGCAAGATAATGATGTGGCAGCATGTGTAAAGCATTATGCAGCAAACAATCAAGAAACACATAGGGATTATGTAGATGTTCAAATAGATGAACGTACACTGCGTGAAATTTATTTACCCGCGTTTAAAGCTGCTGTAACCGAAGCGAAAGCCTACAGTATGATGGGTGCTTACAACAAATTTAGGGGCGAATACATGTGTGAAAATAGTGATATGTTAAACGATGTTTTAAGAGAAGAATGGGGTTTTGAAGGCATTGTGATTTCTGATTGGGCTGCGGTTCATACTTCTGTAAAATCTTTAAAAAGCGGATTGGATATTGAAATGGGAACTCCAAAACCATTCAATGAATTCTTTATGGCTGACCCATTAATGGATTCTTTAAAAGCTGGTAAAATTTCGGAAAGTGAAATTAACAAACATGTAAAACGAATCTTGCAGTTAATGTACACCATAAAAAGTATGGGGAATGAAGATCGTAAAAAAGGCAGTATTGATACTGAAGCTCATTTTAAAGATGCCTATAACATTGCTTCAGAATCCGTTGTATTACTTAAAAATGATAAAAACGTATTACCAATAAACCTTTCAGAGGTTAAAACTATAGCGGTCATTGGGGCAAATGCTACTAAGAAAAATGCTTTAGGTGGTTTTGGTGCAGGCGTAAAAACCAAAAGAGAAGTTACGCCTTTAGAGGGTTTGCAAAACAGGCTTCCTGAAACCATAAAAATCAATTATGCTGAAGGATATCAAGAACGATATGCACCTAAAAAGAAAGCCATATTTGGAGAGGTTACCCAAGCAAGAGCAGAGTCAATTAATGAATTAGATTCTGAAATGCTTGAGCAAGCCATCCAAGCTGCCAAAATTTCTGATGTCACTATTATTTTTGCAGGCTCTAATCGTGATTTTGAAACGGAAGCATCAGACAGACCTGATTTAAAATTGCCATTTGGACAAGAAGAATTAATTGATAAAGTTTTGGCTGTTAACCCTAATACCATTGTTGTGATGATTGCAGGAGCACCTTTTGACATCAATAGCATCAAAGAAAAATCTTCTGCCTTGGTATGGAGTTGGTTTAATGG
>Ga0210054_1002986_pt1 | contig 12983 bp, 9 predicted proteins | sample CryGeymeta201516_FD_185470 | JGI IMG/M metagenome (GOLD analysis project Ga0210054, IMG submission 185470) | Groundwater microbial communities from Crystal Geyser aquifers in Utah, USA - Crystal Geyser metaG 2015-16 (SPAdes) (version 2) | ecosystem: Environmental > Aquatic > Deep subsurface >... | reverse complement strand
CGCGGTGACGGTGGCGGCGGCCATCCTGGGGGTGGCGGCGGTGGTCTGGTGGCTCTCCCGTGCCGAGTTGCCACGGGAGGCCGCGCCGCCAACGCCTCCGGCCGCGGTGGCGGGACAGGTGGTGGTGGAGACGGTGCCGGTTGGGGCGACGGTGGAGGTGGATGGCGCGGTGCGCGGGACCACCCCGGTCACCCTCACCTTGGAGGTGGGGGATCATCGCCTGGCGGTGCGCCTGGAGGGGTACCGGCCGGTGGAGGAGGGGGTGGCGGTGGCGGCCGCGGGAGAGGTGCGGCGCAGCTACACCCTGGAGGTGGCGGCGGCGACCCTGGCCATCGCCTCCGAGCCTGCGGGGGCGGCGGTCACCGTGGACGGCGCGGCGGTGGGCGAGACGCCGGTGGCCCTCGCGGCGGTGGCGCCGGGGAACCATCGGCTCCGTCTCACCCATGAGGGCTACTACCCGTATGAGTCGGAGATCGAAGTCTCCGCCGGCCAGAGTCTCTCCCTCCACCCGCTCCTGAAGGCGGACGCGCGGGTCCGCTTCCGCGGCGCCCTCATGGAGCCCGAGGCGCGCGACACCATCCTCGCCCGCGAGCGCAAGGAGGTGGAGTCGATCTACCAAGGGGGGGTGGTGAGCTTTGACAAGGGGCAGTACGACCTGTGTATCGCGCGCATGGAGGATGTTTTGCGCCGTGACCCCGGCCACGCGGGGGCGAAGCGGTACAAGGCCCAGGCGGAGGCGAAGAAGGCGGAGATCCGCAAGAGCTGGGGGCAGGCGATCGAGGAGCAGGCGCCGGTGATCAAGAGCAAGCGGCGACCGGCTCAGCCGGCACCGTGAGCGATCCGGCCGGCCGTACGCATTGCGTTGCCGGGCGGGTAGACTGAGGGCCCACCGCGGCGGGGGACTCCGCCGCACACGATGAGGAGGCGACGATGTTGACTCGTTTGGCGCACTGGCAAGGTTGGGGGGCGTGGCTCGTCATGCCGTTCTTGGTGGTCACCCTCGGGTGTGCCCACACCCAAGACGGCACGATGGACAAGAAGACGGTGGGCGCCGGGATCGGCGCCGCGGTGGGTGCGGCGATCGGTGCGGTCACCGGTCGTGACGCGAAGTCGGTGGCCGCCGGTGCGGTGGCGGGTGCCGCCCTCGGTTACGCCGCCGGCTGGCTGGCGGAGAAGTACGCGGCGCGCCAGGTGCGCAATGCAGAGCAGGTCAAGCAGGCGTACGGTGCCCCACCGGTGAGTGGTCCGCCGCAGGTCCACGCCTACAAGACGTGGATCGACCCGGACGCGATTCGGCGCGGCACCGCGGCGGGGTGGGTGAGCAGCTTCGACGTTCAGGTCCCGCCCGGGATGCAGACGAAGGTGGCGGAGGAGCGGCTCTTCCTCGACCCCGACGGCAACACGATCAGCCGGCGCACCTACGACTACTCCGGCGATGTCACCGGCACCGGCGGCTACGAGTTCGAGCTCACCATCCCGATCCCGGCCAACGCCCCGGAGGGCAAGTACAGCTACGAGACCCACCTGACCGTGGACGGCGCGCCCAAGGACAAGCTCCAGGGCTCGTTCCAGATCGCCGCGGATGGCCGGGTGAGCGAGGTCACCGTCGCCTGCGTCACGCCGTAATCGGTCGATCGCCGGACACCCCCGCGGGAGCGGGAGGCTCCAGACGGGCTACGGGCGGGCGGGCGCCCGCTCGCCACGAGGGGTGAAGCCGGCCGGCCTTGGGCCGTGGCGAGGGGGGCGTGTGGCGTCCCCCGGAGAGGACCTTACTGCGCCCATCCAAGTCGCCACAGGCCCCTGCCGATCTCGCCACGCCAACCGGTCATGGCAGCGGACGGGGCGGCTACGGAGAGGGGACGAGGTGGGTGGCGTCCGAGTCGTCGTCCGGCGCGGCGGCGGGGGAGGGGGCCGTGGCCGCCTCCCCCGCCGCATGCGCGGCGACCACCACCACCGAGACGTTGTCGCGGGTGGCGCGCTGGTTGGCTAGGGCGACCAGGGCGGTGGCCGCCGCCTGCGGGTCGAGGTCGCGGGCGGCGGCGCCGATGTCGGCGTCGCTCACCACCTCCACCAGGCCGTCGCAGCACAGGATGAGGCGGTCACCCGCCGCGAGGGAGAGCGGCGCGTCGAGCTCCGGTTCCGCCTCCAACCCGAAGCCGAGGCAACGGGTGATCACCCCGCGCTGGGGGTGGCGGAAGAGCTCTTCCTGGGCGAGGGCGCCGCGCCGCAACAGCTCCCAGACGAAGGAGTGGTCGTGGGTCACCTGGCCACAGACGCCGTGGTGGAGCCGGTAGAGGCGGCTGTCGCCCACGTGGACCACGACCGCCGAAGCGCCGTGGATCAGGCACGCCACCACCGTCGTGCCCATGTTGCCGGCGGCGCCCAGGGTGTGGGCGAGGGCGACGACCTGGCGGTGCGCCTCACGCACCATCGCCACCAGTGCCTCGCCATCGGCCGGAGTGGCGCGCCGCGCCTCGGTGAGGAGCCACGCGACCGCCCGCCCACTTGCCGCCGCGCCCCCCGCGTGGCCGCCGGCGCCATCGGCCAGCACGACCAGGTGGCTCTCTTCCGCCGCGCCCGCGGGGGTAAGGTCGATCCAGCCGATCGCGTCTTGGTTGTCGCTGCGGAAGCGACCCGGGTCGCTCACGCCGGCGACTTCCAGGTGGAGGTGGGCGGCGGGAGGGGTCATGCGCGAGGGTAGCCCGGCGGGAGCGGGAGGCTCCAGACGGGTGACGGGCGGGGGTGCGCCCGCCTGCCACGGGGGGTGAAGCCGGCCGGCCTTGGGGCGGGTGGCGAGGGGGGCGCGTGGCGTCCCTTTGAGGGATCCTTTCGCCGATGCGCGCAGGGGCGTTCGCGCAGTAGATTGCCGGTGCGAAGTCCGGGGGGAAACCGGGGTGGGTGGCGCGGGTAGCGGCGGTGGGGAGGTGAGAGGGGTGGGAGCGATGGCGGGAGCGGGGCGGATCGAACTCACCGGGATCACCCTCGCCGGCGGCGACCGGGTGGCGCTGGTGGCCGAGAACGGGCGGTGGACGGTGGTAGCGCCGGCGGGCGGCGATGCGGTGGCGGGGGCGGAGGGGCTGGTGTGGCATCCGGGGGCGCTCGATCCGCACATCAACGGCTGGGGCGGCTGCGACTTTTTGCTCGACGATCCGGCGGACCACGCGGCGGCCCTGGCCACCCTCACCGCCACCGGCACCACCGCCTTCCTGCCCACCCTGATCTCCTGCGACGAGGAGACCCTGCGGGCGGCGCTGGCGCGCTGGCAGCGGTGGCAGGCGGCGCCGGCGGTGGGGGCGCCGCGCTTCTGCGGCCTCCATCTGGAGGGGCCGTTTCTGGCGCCGGAGCGCGCCGGGGTCCACCCGCGGGAGTTTCTGCGTGCGGTCGACCCCGTGTGGCTCGGCCGGTTGCTGGACGATTTTCCCGGCCTGGTGCGCCTGGTAACCGTGGCCCCCGAGCTTCCCGGCGCCATCGCTCTGGTGGCGGCCCTCGCCCGCCGCTGGGTCACCGTGGGGCTTGGCCACACGGCGGCGTCGGTGCAGGAGGTGCGGGCGGCGGTCGCGGCCGGCGCGCGCTGGGTCACCCACCTGTTCAACGCCATGGCCCCCTTTCACCACCGCGCCCCGGGGGTGGTGGGGGCGGCCCTGGGCGGGGGCGAGCTCACCTGCGAGGTGATCGCCGATGGTCTCCACGTGGCCCCGGAGGGGCTGGCGATTGCCTACCGCTGCCTCGGGCCGGGGCGGCTGGTGGTTGTCTCCGACGGACTGGCGGCGGCGGGGATGGGGGACACCCCCTTGCGCCTCGGCGCCCCCCTTGCGCCTCGGCGCGGTCGCCGGCGCGGTGGCCGGGGTCCAGGCGGTGGACTCGGAGGGGCGGCTCGCCGGGGGGCTCGCTTCGGTGTGGGAGGGGGCCGCACGGCTGGCGGCGGCGGCGGCGGTGGGGTGGGAGGAGGTGGTCCCGTGTGTGCGTACCACCGCGGCGCACGCCCTGCGGCTCGATCTCGCGGACCGGCCGCGGGTGGGGGAGGAGGCGGATCTGGTGGGGCTCGATCCAGCCGGGCGGGTGGTGGCGGTCCTGCGGGCGGGGCAATGGCGGGTGGCGCCGCCGAGGTAGCGGGATTTTTCACCGGGGAGGTTACGAGCGGGCGCAACGGTGCAGAGAGGCTGGCCGGCGTCCGGTAGGAGCCGATGGCCATCGGCGATGCCGGCCCCCGGGGGGGCGCGGTGCGCGCGGGTCGCCGGTGCAACGGGCTGGTTTAACCAAGTCAAGGGTTCTTCGGGATGTTTTCGATGTTCGGTTGGGCTTTGGTCTCGCCCCCCTTCCCCCCGCGGGGGGAAGGGGGGCGCGGCGCCTTTTGCGGTCTTCCCTGAAACTCGTCCTGGACCCGACGCGGGTGCTTCCGAGGTCGGTCAGCCACCGCCTCTGCTGTGATTCATCCGGGCTGCCACCAAAGAGGGGTGGGGGGAGAGCGCCGCGTCGTCCCGGCCGCGGGGTAGGAGCCGATTTCCACCGGCGATGCTGGCTCGGACGGCCGCGCGCAGGGCGCGCGGGTCGCCGGTGAGAGATCCGGGCTGAGTCTTCCCGGGCCGGGTGGGGCAGGGTGAGGGGTGCGCGCGGGTTAGGCAGGGTGTGCCCGCAAGTTGGGCAGGGAGGGGGCGTGGCGCGGGCGGGCGGGATTGCGCGCCGCGCGCCGTGGCCGCGGGCCGCGGCCGGCCGGTGGCCCGGATTTTCCCGCCGGGGCTGGCTTCTCGCGGTTCCGCGGCCGGGGCGTCGGGGTGGCAGCAAGCCCACGGCGCTTTCGTGGCACGAGCCTTGCTGACGCTGGGGCAAGCACACTCGGTCCCGGCGTGGCCGGGGACCCAACCCCTGTTGGAGGAGAAGAGCCCATGCGTACCCCGCTTTCTTGGATGGTCACCGTTGTCGGCGTTGCCTCCCTCGCCGGGCCCGCGCGGGCGGAGCTCGCTCTCGACTGGTCCGGCTTTGTCACCGGCGCCTACACCTTCAACGTCAACGAGCCGGCCGACGACACCAACCACGGTCGGGTCTTCGACACCGAGGACAACACCTTTCAGGTGCCGTTGGCGGAGCTGGCGGTGGGCGGCGCCGTGGACGCTGGCCCCGGCTTCAACCTGGTGCTGAACTTCGGCGACGTGGCCGACACCATCCACTCGACGGGTCTGGTGGATGACGTCAACGGCTTCGACATCCAGCAGGCGAACGTCACCTACAAGGGGTTCACCTTCGGCAAGTTCGCCACCCTGCACGGCGCCGAGGTGATCGAGTCGCCGAGCAACATGAACTACTCGCGCTCGTACCTCTTTGGCTTCGCCATCCCCTTCACCCACACCGGTCTCTTGTACGCGACCGAGGTGGGCGGGATCGGGCTGAAGGGGGCGATCGTCAACGGCTGGGACAACTTCGAGGACAACAACGACTCGAAGTCGTTGATGGCGATGGTGGCCGTACCGCTCGGCGAGAAGGGGAGCGTGTCCGCGGCCGGTATGTACGGCGCCGAGCAAGCCGCCAACGAGGGTGACATGCGCGGCCTGCTCGACCTGGTGGCGAGCTTCTCCCCGAGTGAGCGCGTCGATCTGCTCTTCAACTTCGACTACGGGAGTGAGGAGCACGCCGCCCTGGATGGCGGCGATGGGGTCTGGTGGGGGGCGGCAGCTTACGCGGATGTGATGCTGACTGAGCTCTTCGGGGTGGCGGGGCGCGCGGAGTTTTTCAGCGATCGTGACGGCGCCCGCGGCTTGGACACCGACGTCTGGGAGGCGACCGTCACCGGCCACCAGGCATTCGGCGAGTCGATGACTGGCCGGCTGGAGGCGCGCTACGACCAGGCCGCGGACGACCTCTTTATGGATGGCGACGGGTCGCTGACGGATAGCCAGTTCACCCTGGCAACGGAGGTGATTGTCCGCTTCCCGTAGGCGGCGCCGCACTCCAACCGCCAGAGGCTGGCGCCTGCCTGGGCTTGCCTCCGGCCCACCCTCCCCGCGCGTGGGTCCGGCATGGGCCACCCGCGGATTCGATCGGCGGTAACGCCGCCTCCCCGCCCACCGGGCGGACCTTTCAGCACCTACCGGGAAATCGACATGGCACACCTTCGACCGCGATACCACCTCACCCGTCTTTTCTCCGCCGCCCTCCCGTGTTTCCTCGTCGCGCCTGCAGCGGCGGCGGAGGAGGCGGCGAGCCTCAACCCCGCGGACACCGCCTGGATGCTCATCTCCACCGCCATGGTCCTCTTCATGACCCCCGGCCTTGCCCTCTTCTATGGCGGCATGGTGCGGCGCAAGAACGTCCTCGGGACCATGGTCCACAGCTTCTTCGCCATGGCCCTGGTGCCGGTCTTGTGGATGGCAGTGGGCTACAGCCTCGCCTTCGGCACCGACCTGGGCGGCTTTGGCCTGGTGGGCGGCGTGGATTACCTCTTTCTGCGCGGTATCACCCCGGACAACCTGAATGGCACCATCCCCACCCTGGTCTTCGTCTGCTTCCAGGCGATGTTCGCGGTAATCACCCCGGCGCTGATCGCCGGCGCCTACGCCGAGCGGATCCGTTTTCCCGCCTACGTCTTGTTCACCGGCCTGTGGCTGTTGTTGGTCTACGCGCCGATCTGCCACTGGGTGTGGGGCGCGGGCGGCTGGCTGTTTGAGCGCGGCGCGCTCGATTTCGCCGGCGGCACGGTGGTCCACATGTCATCCGGCTTCTCGGCCCTCGCCTTTGCGATCGTGCTTGGGCGGCGCAAGGGGTTGGGGAGTGTCTCCATGGCGCCCCACAACCTCACCCTCACCCTGCTCGGCGCCGGGATGCTCTGGTTCGGTTGGTTCGGCTTCAACGCCGGCTCGGCGCTGGCGGCGAACCAGACCGCGGCCCTCGCCTTCCTCACCACCTTCCTGGCGCCGGCGGCGGCGGGGTTGTCGTGGGCGGCGGTGGAGTGGCTGCGTACCGGCAAGCCCACTGCCCTGGGGATCTCCTCCGGGTTGGTGGCGGGGATGGTGGTGATCACCCCGGCGGCCGGCTTTGTCGGGCCGGGGAGCGCCGTCGTCATCGGGCTCATCGGCGGCGCCGTCTGCTACAGCGGGGTGCTGCTCAAGGGGCGCTTCCACTACGACGACGCCCTCGATGCCTTCGGCGTCCACGGCGTCGGCGGCATGGTGGGGGCGCTGCTCACCGGCGTCTTTGCCTCCTGGCCCGGTTGGGGAAAGCCGGTCCAGTCGCTCCTCTTCCACACCGACACGGGGGCGGCATGGCACCAGTTTGGGATCCAGTTCGTCAGCGTTGTTGCCACCGCCGCCTACTCGGTCGTCGCCACCCTGGGGATCCTGCTGGTGGTGAAGGCGGTGGTCGGGCTGCGGCTGGAGGAACAGGAGGAGCTTGAGGGGCTCGACCTGAGCCAGCACGGGGAGGCGAGCTACACCTTTTAGTCCAACCAGGCTACCGTGCCCCACCTAGTTTCGTGGGCCGTGGCACCAGAGGAGAGATGCGATGAAGAAGATCGAGGCGATCATCAAGCCGTTCAAGCTCGACGAGGTGAAAGAGGCCCTCAACAAGGTGGGGGTGATGGGGATCACGGTGAGCGAGGTCAAGGGGTTCGGCCGCCAGAAGGGTCACACCGAGCTCTACCGTGGCGCCGAGTACGTGGTCGACTTCCTCCCCAAGGTGAAGTTGGAGGTGGTGGTCCCCGATGACCTCACCAGTCAGGTGGTGGAGGCGATCGAGGCGTCGGCGAAGACCGGCAAGATCGGCGACGGCAAGATCTTCGTCCTGCCGGTGGAGGAGGCGATCCGCATCCGCACCGGTGAACGCGGCGGCGACGCCATTTGACGATGGGAAGCTCCGGGTGGCGGTAGAGCTTGCCGCCACCCTGAACGCGGTAAACGCACTCCAGACCCGTACCACCCAGAGGAGAAATCGGCATGACCCCAGAGCAAGCCCTGAAGTTAGCGGAGGAAAATGACTGCAAGCTGGTGGACGTGAAGTTCTGCGACTTCATCGGCCAGTGGCAGCACTTCACCGTCCCGATGCACGAGATCGACCTGACGGTTTTTGAGGAGGGGCTTGGCTTCGACGGTTCTTCCATCCGCGGTTGGAAGAACATCGACAACTCCGACATGTTGGTCATGCCCGATCCGTCCACCGCGATGATCGACCCCTTCTGCGAGGAGCCGACCCTGTCGCTGGTGGGCGACATCCGCGACCCGATCTCCGGGGAGGGGTACGAGCGCGACCCGCGCTCCATCGCTCGCAAGGCGGAGGCGTACCTGAAGTCCACCGGCATCGGCGACACCGCCCATTTCGGGCCGGAGCTGGAGTTCTTCATCTTCGACGACGTCCGTTACAAGACCACCGAGAACTCCTCGTACTACTTCCTCGATTCGGAGGAGGCCGAGTGGAATACCGACGCGGACGAGTGCCCGAACCTCGGCCACAAGATCCGCAAGAAGGCCGGCTACATCCCGGTCGCCCCGATCGACCAGCAGCAGGACCTGCGCTCCGAGATGGTCCTCCAGCTCGAGGCGTGTGGGATCACCGTCGAGCGCCAGCACCACGAGGTCGCCACCGCCGGCCAGGCGGAGATCGACATGCGCTTCTCGCCGCTCCTGCACATGGCGGATCAGGTGCTCCTCTACAAGTACATCGTGAAGAACGTGGCGCGGCGCAACGGCAAGAGCGTCACCTTCATGCCGAAGCCGCTGTTTGGTGACAACGGCACCGGTCAGCACACCCACCAGTCGATCTGGAAGGGTGGCAAGCCGCTGTTCTACGGCGACGGCTACGCCAACCTCTCGCAGATAGCCCTCCACTACATCGGCGGGATCATCAAGCACGGCCCGGCCCTGGCGGCGATCACCAACCCCTCCACCAACTCGTACAAGCGGCTGGTTCCCGGGTACGAGGCGCCGGTGTCGCTGGCGTATAGCTCGCGCAACCGGTCGGCCTCCCTCCGGATTCCCACCTACTCGCCGAGCCCGAAGGCGAAGCGGGTCGAGGTGCGCTTCCCCGATCCCACCTGCAACCCGTACCTCGCCTTCGCGGCGATGCTCATGGCGGGGCTGGATGGGATCGAGAACAAGATCGATCCGGGCGAGCCGATGGACAAGAACCTCTACGACCTGCCGCCCGAGGAGCTGGCGCAGATCCCCTCCATGCCGGGCTCCCTGCACGCCGCCCTCAACAACCTCGAGAACGACCACGCCTTCCTCCTCAAGGGCGACGTCTTCACCGAGGAGACGATCCGCGCGTGGATCGACTACAAGCGGATCAACGAGGCGGACCCGGTTGCCATGCGGCCGCACCCGTACGAGTTCTATCTCTACTACGACTGCTAGGCAGTCCGACCGGCTCCTAGGTCCGCTTCCCCGTGGCCGCAAGACGACGGCCCCCGCCTCTCGGCGGGGGCCGTTTTTTTGCGCTGTGGGGCTGGCTTTGCCTTTTCACGGCCAGTTTTGACTTGCCGCAACCCCACTCCTACATTCCAAAACCCTGGTTTCCCGCGCCTTCGCTGGAGTCCACCGCCGTGTCCGCCGTCGATCTCGCCATTCGTGATCTCGCCCTAGTTCCCGAGGCGGAGCTGCACGCCCGGGCGCGCGCGGCGCGCGCGGCGCTGGGCGCGCGGGCGGTGATCCTCGGCCACCACTACCAGCAGGAGAAGGTGGTCCGCTACGCCGACTTTCTTGGCGACTCCCTGAAACTCGCCCAGGCGGCGGCCGACCGCCCAGAGGCAGAGCTGATCGTCTTCTGCGGCGTCCACTTCATGGCCGAGGTGGCGGACATCCTCCGCCAGCCGCACCAGCAGGTGGTCCTCCCGGATCTTTCCGCCGGCTGCTCGATGGCGGAGATGGCGAGCTTCGAGCAGGTGGTCGATTGCTGGGAGCAGCTCGACGAGCAACTCGGCGGCGCAACCATCACCCCGATCACCTACATCAACTCCGGCGCCGACCTGAAGGCGTTCTGCGGCGAGCGGGGCGGTACCGTATGCACCTCCTCCAACGCCGGCCGCGTCCTCGCCTGGGCCTTTGCCCAACGGCCGCGCGTCCTCTTCTTTCCCGACCAGCACCTCGGCCGCAACACCGCCACCGCCATGGGGATCGCGGACGACGCGATGGTGGTGTGGGACCCGGACCAGGAGCTTGGCGGCAATAGCGCGGCCACCCTGGCGCGGGCGCGGGTGATCCTGTGGGCCGGCCACTGCTCGGTCCACCAGCTCTTCCGGTCGGAGCACATTCAGATGGCGCGGGCCGCCGACCCGGCGGTGGTGGTGGTGGTCCACCCCGAGTGCAGCCGCGAGGTGGTGCAACTGGCCGACGCCTACGGCTCCACCGAGTTCATCGTCCAGCAGATCCGGGGGGCGGCGCCGACCACCCACTTCGCCATTGGCACCGAGCTCAACCTCGTCGGCCGCCTGGCCCACGACCACCCGGAGCTGCGGATCGACTTCCTCGCCCCGATGCAGTGCTTCTGCTCGACCATGTACCGCATCGACCTCCCCCACTTCACCTGGACCCTGGAGCAGCTCGCTGCCGGCGCGATCGTTAACCGGGTGACCGTTCCCGAGGTGGACAAACACTGGGCGCGGGTGGCCCTGGAGCGGATGCTGGCGCTGTAGGGCGCTACCTACCGCGAGGCAGGGGGAGATCGCCGCGCGGTCCCGGTCCTCCGGGAGGGGCCGATTCCGATCGGCGATGTTGGCCCGAGCGGGGGGCCGCGCGGTGTGCGGATCGCCGGGGAGCGGGCCGGTCGGGGCCGCCTTTGCGCGGTGGCGCGTGTGCGCTACAACGGGCGCACCCGAACGGCCGCCGGCCGCTCCGCCCTTTGGAGACGCGATGTACTTCCTGCGCTACCTCTACCTCCTTGCCGTGGTCTGCCTGCTGACCCTCTTTCTCACCTCGAATACCGACCTCTACGTCTTGCGCCTCGACCTCCCCGTGGTCGATCTCCACTTCGCCAGCCCGCCCCTGCCCACCTTCGCCATTCTCGTTCTCGCCTTCGTGTGCGCCTTTATCCTCGTCTGGTTCGGCCACACCGTGGAGCAGCTCCGCCGCGAGGTGGAGGTCAGGCGCCTGCGGCGCGAGAACGTGGCGCTCGCCAAGGAGGCCGCGGCGCTGAACCAGCAACTGGAGGAGCTCGCCGCCAGCCGCGAGACCGAGGCGGCCACACGCCTCGCCACCCAGAGCCACGCGGCGACCGGCGCAATGGAGACGCCGCCGCGGCGCGAGTAGCCGGTAGCGACGGCGGTCGCGGCGGTGCGGGCCGGCTGTGGAGCACACCCTGCGCCCCGGGGGCGGGCGCGGGGCCATTGTGCTTCTTAGCATCGATCGGACGTGGTCGATCGCGACGAGCGGAGGCGGATCTCGGCCCCGGATCGGGCCCCGTTCTTCGCAGTCGATCGGGTGCCAGGCCGACGGGCTCCTCGGTCGATCGGCGGGGTAGGGGCTCGGGTGGATTGAGATGGATCGGAACACCACGTTGGCTGGGGGCTCTCCCGCTCCCGGCTTCTCGCCTTCGCCCTTCCCTGTCCGCTCTGGAGTCCCTACACTTCCGCCCCTTGGTTGAGCCACCGCATCGCCCGCCCAGCCGGTCGGCGTGGGACCCCCTTCGCCCTGCTGCCCATCGTGCCCGCCGATCCCCAGGTGCCTGATTCCGAGGCCGCCCCGCCGCGCGCCGCCCAGGGCGAAGGGGGCGAGGCCGGTGGCGCGCCCGCATCCCCGCCGGGCTGGCGTGGCGCGCCGGCGGGGGCGGTGCCGTACCCCTACCCTCCCTATCCACCACCGTGGGAGGAAGACGAGATCGACCTGCGCGAATACTGGCGCGTCCTCGTCCGCCACCGGCGGATGATCCTCACCACCACCCTCGCCGCGGCGGTGATCGCGGCGATCGTCAGCTTCATCCTCCCCAAGACCTACACCGCCACCGCGCGCATCTTGCCGCCGAAGGAACAGTCGAGCGGCGGCCTCGCCGCGGCCCTCGCTGGCCAGCTTGGTGGCCTCGCGTCGCTCGCTGGCGCTTCCCTCGGCGGCGCCACCAACGCCGACCTTATGGTCGGGATGCTGAGCTCGCGCGCGGTTACCGACCGCATCCTCGACCAGTTCAAGCTCCAAGAAATCTACGACACCAAGTACCGTGTCGACGCCGGCAAGAAGCTCCTCGCCAACCTCGACGCCCAGGTGGACAAGAAGAGCGGCATCCTCACCCTCTCCGTGGACGACCACGACCCGGAACGCGCCGCCGCCATCGCCAACGCCTTCGTGGACCAGCTCGACCAGCTCTCGCGCCACCTCAACATCACCGAGGCGTCGCGCCAGCGGCTCTTCCTCGAAGAGCGCCTCGTGCAGGTGAACAAAGACCTCGCGAACGCCGAGGACGCCCTGCGCGCCTTTCAAGAGAAGCACGGCGCGATCCAAGTGGACGAGCAGGCGAAGGCGATGATTGACCTCCTGGGCGCCCTCAAGGGAGAGCTCATGGCCGCTCAGGTTCAGCTCGGCGTTACCCAGCGCTTCGCCTCGGGCAACAACGCCGACGTCGACCGCGTCCAGACCCAGATCACCGAGATCCAGTCCCGCATCCGCGACATGGAACAGGGACAGGGCCGTCGACCGCGTCCAGACCCAGATCACCGAGATCCAGTCCCGCATCCGCGACATGGAACAGGGACAGGGCGAGCGTAGCGCTGGCGACATCTTCCTCCCCACCCAAAAGATCCCTGACCTCGGCCTTCGCTACGGCCGCCTCCTGCGCGACGTCAAGGTCCAGGAGACCGTCTTCGAACTCCTCACCCAGCAATACGAGCTGGTCAAGATGCAGGAGGCGAAGGACTCCCCGACGATACAGGTGCTCGACGGCGCGGTGGTGCCGGAGAAGAAGAGCAAACCGAAGCGGAGTCTCGTCGTCGTGCTAACCGCGATGCTTGCCCTGATGGGTGCCTCGACGCTGGCCGTGATTCGGTCGGGAAGCGCGACTGATCGCCAGAATGCGGTTGC
>Ga0210054_1002976_pt1 | contig 13005 bp, 10 predicted proteins | sample CryGeymeta201516_FD_185470 | JGI IMG/M metagenome (GOLD analysis project Ga0210054, IMG submission 185470) | Groundwater microbial communities from Crystal Geyser aquifers in Utah, USA - Crystal Geyser metaG 2015-16 (SPAdes) (version 2) | ecosystem: Environmental > Aquatic > Deep subsurface >... | reverse complement strand
AGTTTGATAGTTGCGTAGTTTTGTAGTTACGTAGTCACATGTTTATACGTCCTGGTTTCAAACGACAATCATCGTCAGTCGGGACGATGTGCTTGATCACGATCTCGTCTTTCCCGACCACAACGTGATCAATTAACAACCGAATAACTTCCTGCTGGAGTTGCGGGGTAGGGTTTTCCAAGTTTACATTCACCTGCTGACAGAAGGCCGAGAAATCTTGCAACATGGTTTGTTTGGCGCGTTCTTGTTGTGCGAGACGGTCAAATTGTTGTAAGCGCGTCTGAATCGACTGTCGTTCCTGGTCGAGATGTTCTTTGCGTTTTGCCAACTCAACCTTTTCGATTTTTTCATCCTGGAATAAATCCAGCAGCCGTTGCCATTGGCGTTCCAATGCTTTCAGGCGGGCTTGCAAGCGATCCTGTTCTTCTGGCGTTTCCTGGTTCGTGTGGGTCTCGTTGTTCCAGGCGTCTGCCAGCAAGGTCGGGTTTTGCAGGAGCCGTGTAACGGCCTGCCAAACCAATGGTTCCACCACATCCGCCCGAATGGAGCGAGTGTGAATAGGAACGTCGGGCGCACGGTTTTTGCCTCCACTGGAACAGTAGTAGGCAGTGGCTTTCCCTGATTTTCTTCCAATCAGGGTGCGACCACACACATCGCAAACCAGCAAACTGCGGAGCAGGTAAAAACAAGAGGTGTTATGGCGTGCAGAAAATTTCCGATTCATCTCTAGGCGTTCCTGCGCTTTCTGCCACATTTCCTCCGAAATCAGCGGAGGCACGTTGATCGGGATCCATTCCTCCTTCGGGCGTGGTTGGTGACCAGCCCACCGCTTCACACCGCGACCGTTCTTCCGGGGCTGTCCGATGACCGCATGGCAAGTGTGCGTGCGATTGTAGTGCGTTTTACCCGTGTAGGCGGGTTGCTTTAGGATTGCCTGCACCGTGCTATAACCCCAACGCTGGCCGCGTGGTGGCGTTTTTTCGATATTTTCGTTCAACGCATTGGCAATTTGCGTAAGTTTCAGGCTCCGTTCGGTGTAGGCCGTGTAGATGGTGCGCACCACCTCCTGTTCTATCGCATGCGCTTCCCAATGCCCGCCGTTCGGCTCACCGACCGGAATATACCGATACCCGTACGGAGGCACAGGATTGACCAACTCTCCTTGACGAACCCGGTGAAGTTTCCCGCGTCGCATGCGATCCGCGATGACGGTCCGCTCGTACTCGGAAAACAACCCTTCGATGCCCAACAACAATTGCCCTTGCGGATCGTCTTCCACCGACGGCCGATTGACAAATACCACGTTCACGCCCGCACGCTTCATCTCGTCTATCAAGAAGCAGTGATGCCCATAGCGCCGTGACAGACGATCGGGACTCAGGCATAACACCGTTTCAAACAAGCCTTCCGTCGCCAGGTCTCGCAGGCGATCCAAGGCGGGGCGCGCTAACTGCGCGCCGCTCACTGCCTGATCCAGAAAATAAAACTCTTTCGAGAGCCGATAGCCTTTCTCCCGCGCATACTTCTCTACCTCGGCCACCTGGCTGTCAATCGTCGCTTCCTGTTCTTGTTGCAAGGTCGATACTCTGGCATAGATTGCCGCTAGCTGGTTCATGCTGTGCCTCCTGAATCGGTTTCTCTTGTTCAACGTTGTCTGCCGCCTGGCTCAATTGATGATATGCTTCTTGCACTCGTTCAATCGCCCTGCGGTTGGGTAGACGTTCCATACGGACAGTGATCGTTTGCTGTTTTTTCTGGGCCATGCCTGCCTCCTTGTAAGTTCACTAACTCCAAGAAGGCAAGCCTGTTGCGCTCATTCGCTTTGACGCGACCGTCCGCCTTTCCGTTCAGGAAGTTTTATTCGGTTTTCAAGGTGCAATGGTACGTTTTTGTCGTTTATTACCAGGACGTGTACACAAGTACACATGTTTGGGTGAACGTGTTTACCTGTGTACTTGTGTACCTGTCTACGCTTTACCGAGAACCATCGCAAGCAGAGCCATCCTAACGTAAAGGCCATACTCCATCTGGCGGAAATACGCGGCACGCGGATCATCATCGAAGTCGGGGCTGATCTCGCCGACGCGTGGGAGCGGGTGCATCACGATCATATCCTGCCTGGCGGCTTGCATGATGGCGGGATCGATCACGTACGCGCCCTTGACCTTTTCATAATCGGCGGGGTCTTCGAAACGTTCCTTCTGGACGCGCGTGACGTATAGAACATCGGTTTCGGGCAGGACTTTTTCGAGCGAACTGAACTCGGCCTGCGGCACATTCTTCGCGGCCACTTCATCCATCACTTCCTTTGGCATTCGCAAAATATCGGGCGAGACATAATTGATCTTGACCTTGAACAGCGAGAGCAGGCGCGCCAGCGAATGGACGGTGCGCCCGTATTTCAAATCGCCGAGCATGGTGATGGTCATGCCGTCCACCTGGCCCGCGCCCAACTCCTCGAAGATGGTGAACGTATCGAGCAATGCCTGAGTGGGATGTTCGCCCACGCCGTCGCCCGCGTTGATGACGGGTTTGCGCGCCGCCTTGGCCGCAATCGCCGCCGACCCGGTTTCGGGATGGCGAAGCACGATCACGTCCGCATAACATTCGAGCGTGCGGATGGTATCGGGCAGGCTCTCGCCCTTCGACACCGACGAATACTTCACCTCGTTGATCGGAATGACCGATCCGCCGAGTCGTTCCATTGCCGCAGTGAATGATGACGATGTTCTCGTTGAAGGTTCATAAAAAAGATTGGCAAGGATTTTTCCTTTGAGCAGGTCAAACGTCCCGACGCGCTCGACCATGCCGCGCATTTCATGCGCCACACCGAACACATATTCCAGGTCGCTGCGGCTGAATTGCTTGACGGACAGAATGTCCTTGCCATACCATTCAGCGTTTTTGTTTTCGCCAAAGGGCAGGTGGGGGGAGGAGGATTGGGTGGGCATGTTTAGTCTCCTAGTTTGATAGTCTCGTAGTCTGATAGTCTTCTGGTCTGATGGTCAAAATCTGCGTTCGCAATGAACGAAGCGACTAATTGACCAATAGACTATTTGACTAATTGTTCGGGACTCTGATTGCACACTGAGGCAAATTCCGTTTACTGCTTCTAATTGGATGTGAAAATTTTGTTTGATCTTATGGCGCAGTACATCTACTCACATGGTTCACGCTTTGGTATTTTTATGCCCGGACTCGCGCGATGGGTGAGGCGGGTCGCGGTTTCGATAAACTTTGTTGAATCACTTGGCATAACAAAAGACCAGATTTTTAAGTCTGGCCTTCGATATTCTTACGGATATGTCTGCACCGAATGCTGTGTGACAATGGTTTCTTTATCTTTATAAGCCATTACAACTTTTTCTTCATCAAACCTGATAAAAATATCAATCGTATCCCGATCAAAAGCATCTGTATCCACTGAGAGAATAAAGTCTCTAATTTCAGACAAAGGTATCAATAAAACTTTTCCGCGCGGCATTAAAAGATAGCCCTCACCACCTGAAAGGCCAGCAAGTGATTTGCTGCCACGAAAGGTGACTTGCCAACCTTTTCGCTTTTCACTACCAGGGCGGATGATAGTTGGCTGATTGTCAACTAGCGCATATTGAGCTCCCCATTCCTGTACAGACCAACCTTTTTGAACAAGAATTTTTCTTGCGTCATCTAAATAAACTTCATCATCTGCTTTCTCTTTCAGGAATTTATTGACTTTGTTTTTGTTTGATAGCAGAATATTAATCTCTTCTCTAAATGAATTGCATAAAGTTTTCTGCGTCGGACTTAAACTTGGAGTTCGGCTAGCAGAAGTAGTAACTTTGTATTTGTTTATCTTAAACAAACTAACAAGATAATTTTCGAGTACCAAACGTATATTTTCGTCATTCAAATCAGACTGGGATGCGTTTCGCCCGTCATTAATAATAAATGCTCTTTCCCAGTGCTTGATTTTATCTTCGGGCGTTTTTATATGATTAGTCAAACGTCCTCTTATGTTTTCTGACTGACCAATGTATATTTTTTTCTCGCTTCTTTCATCAAAAAGCATATACAATCCAGGAATAGGGGAGTGGCCAATTTCATTTACCACCATATCCAGAGCTTGTTCACCTCTTGGGATATCCCAGAGACGCAAATTTCCAAGCATGGTCCTTGCACGAACAATCCCCAATCCATTAGTTGGATTCGTCATAAAGCCATAATCATTATGTCGCAGCATATGGTTATTCCTTTTTAAGGGTTACGACTGTCTCACGCAATTGATAAGTCCGAATCTGCCCAGACCGCCTATTTCTCGCTTTCTCAATACCTTCGATTCGTAATCCCATTTCTTGACCAATTTTTGCAAGAATCAAATCGGTTGGCAGATAAACATCTGCAATTAAACTATCACCGACTACAAGAATAAACCTACCATTGGAATTGAGCGCCTTTACAACATTAAACATAATTTTATACATGTCGTCAAAATACTTATGCACAATTTCTGGCATATCTTTACGCCGATATGATCCACGTTTTATTATGCTCAATTGTATTTCTTCTTTTATTCTTTCAATCCAATCATTTGTATAACGGCCTTCGTTCTCGCTAAACCCATGTATTAGTTCTTTTGACACGTTGTCACAAACTACCATCTCGTCTTTCAAGCGCTTTAATTCCTTATGGTTTTGTCCATACCCAAGCCAACCCATTTCAATCTTGTAGTTAATAACATAATCCAAGCCATTCATATAGGGCGGTGATGTAATAGCCAAATCATATCCAACTTTGTGTTCATACCCCATCGAATTTGCCAACTTGATTTCACTTCGAGTATCGATATAATCCTTATATCTAGTCTGGCAAAGCCATAAATCTTCAGCCACTTCTTCCACTTTTTGTGCGAAGAGTTCAAACGGCGCTCTATCCTCAACAACTTTAGAACGGCTATAACCTAAGCAAGGAGTCCGTTTTAAATTACTGCAATCAATTAATATTGCAGAAAAAGCCATAAGCATTAAATCTTTTATAGTTTTATCTTCTTCGTTGGCTGGTTCAAAACTATCAATTCCACCCTTTATCTTTTCAAGATTTTTCAAAACATGAAGATTGAATTGCTTATCAGACTTAAGAAAATCAGGCGCCGCATAAGATTTCTTGGCAGACAAATGTCGAGAAATCTTTAGAAGTTTTTCGGGGTTAGCTTTCCATGAATTTACTTTTGTTGTGGCAACAAAATACAATAGCGGATTAAGCTCAATGCCATAAGACTTGTATCCATTCATCTTCGCTTGAACAGGCACAGTGCCACTACCAGAAAACGGATCTAGAATAATTGGTTTGTTATATTCATTCTTGTACTTGTCAATAGTTCTCTGAACAAATTTCGAGGAGAAACCTTGAACATAAGGAGACCAGCGATGTACAGGCTCATTCGTGTTAGGTAAAAACTGTATAGGTTGACGGTTGTTTAGAATCTCAATACCCAACTCCTCAAGATATTCTTGTGAGTCTTCTAAAGAATTGCCATTTTTCTTGGGTGAGCGCAAGATATTATTTTGCCTCACCGTGACATTTTTTAACAATTTTGTTTCAAACAAAGTCTCTTGATAGTCAGCTATCTTCATAATTCATCTTTATAGACTCCAATAGTAACATTGTAATAGAACATAGTCTAATAAACAAGTAATTAGCACAAGTGTCTCACACTTCTCTTAAACTGACTCCGCACAAACTCCCCGATCCCCTCGACCGCCTTCTTGTTTTCAGGGATCAAATCTCCCAGTGCCTGCGCCAGTGTTGCTAACGGGCGCACAAAATGTTAAAATTGGTGCTTGAAATATTTTGCGCGGAACGAAGTGAAAAATGAACAAACTAAAACTCCAACAAGATGAACTTGAACTTCTCGCCTCATACGAAGCCGAGGGATGGAAGTCTGTTAAAAAACTCAAAGAACAAAAAGAACGGTATCGCGTCTACGCCCGCGCAACCTTCCGCAAGGACAAACGAGTTAATATTCGCATTTCGGAAAAAGACCTGCTTGATCTGCAGAAGCGCGCCATACGACAGGGCATTCCTTATCAAACTTTACTGTCCAGCGTCCTGCACAAATATGCCAACGGCGCGCTGACGGAAAAATAAAACGCACGGAACCGAAACTTTCATTCCCCCGCCCTTTTCGCAAGATCAGGGCGGGTAATTTTTTAATTTTCAGACTCGCGAACATTTCTTCCGTATCCTGCTTCGACCAATATCTTCCCATCTTCAAAGGCTGTTTTTCCGCGCAACACAACCCTCCGCACTTTGCCTCCCACCTTCCAGCCCTCGAAGGGAGTCCAGCCACAGCGGGTGAATTGCTCGGAGGCTTTGATCTCGTATTCGGCGTCTTCATCCACTTCGACCCAGGTTTCGGGTTGTTCGGGGAGGTGGAAGATTTTGCGCGGGTTGGCGGACATTTTTTGAATTACATCGTCCAATGTCAAACGCCTGCCCTGAGCAGCGTCGAAGGGTCGAAGATCAACCGCGGTGAGGAGCAAAGGCAGGATGGTTTCCAGGCCAGGGAATCCAGGCGGGGGATTCTCGGAATCTTTTTCTGCGAGGGTGTGTGGGGCGTGGTCTGTCGCAAAGCAATCAATAACATCGAGATTTGCCCAGAGCGCGTCCACATCTTTCCTGGTTGCAAGCCTCGGCCTAACTTCGCCGCGGCCTGGATGACCGTGAGAGATGGCTGGAATGTCATCCTTTGATAAGAACAGGTGATGCGGACAAACCTCACAAGTCACTTTGATGCCGCGTTGCTTGGCGGCTTTGATGAGCAGGACTTCCTCTTTCAGCGAGATATGCGCGATGTGAACGGGACGGTCGTACATGGCGGCGAATAAAATCGCGGCGGCCATGCTGCGGCTTTCGGCGTGGACAACGATGGGATATTGCTTCGGGTATTTTTCGAAGTGTGGCATCCACAAAGTCATATCGTCGAGGCGGAGTTGGCCGAAGGTGGAGTCGAGGTACATTTTAAGCCCGGCGGCGCGTAGGGGCAGACCTGCGTGTCTGTCCCAATCTGCGTTGTCGGGGCCTGCGCCGAGGAATTGGGCGTAGTCACAGCGCGCGTTTCGTTTCGCCGCGCCCCGCGCGAGGTCGAGGGTGGAGGCGTCGAAGACCGGCGGCTGGGTGTTGGGCATGGCCAGGATCATCGTCACGCCGCCCGCGAGCGCGGACTGAGTCGCGGTGTCCCAGTCCTCTTTGTGAGTTTGACCGGGTTCGCGCACGTGGACGTGAGGGTCTATCAGGCCGGGGAGTTTGAGCATGGACAGGTATAAAAAAAGAGAGCCGAGGATGGCTCCCTAATGGATGGGGAATGAAACGCGAACAGGGTGGAGGTCGGGAAAGAAGCGGGCTTTCATTTCGGCGTGATTCTATGCGGGCGCGGGATTCTGTCAAGAGGATGGAATGGCTGGGGCGCGGATGGGCGGAAGAGCGTAAAATTGGATAAGTTTGGTATATTATGCAAGCAAGTGAAAAGAAGGAGACCCCATGACTTTATCTTTCAAATTTGGCACGGTCGGTTCACCGATTGGCACGCCCAAGAAACCGGGCGGAAGTGTGGGCGCGATCGAGTTCAGCAAGTCCATCGGACTGGACGCCTTCGAGCTGGGCTGGGTGCAAGCCGTGCGCGTGACCGAGGCCACCTGCGCACTCATCAAGTCCACGGGCGAGGCGCAAGGAGTCGGATTGAGCGTCCACGCGCCGTATTTCATCAACCTGAACGCGGACAAGGATGAATGGCCGAAGTCGCGCAAGCGTCTCATGGACGCGGCGCACTACGGTCACCTGGCGGGCGCGACGGATATCGTCTTTCATCCCGGCTCGTATTTTGGCGGCGACCCGGCCAAGGTGCTGAAAGTGGCGTTGCCGCGTTTGGAGAAGTGCGTCATCGAGTTGCGGAAGGCGGGAAACCCGGTCACACTGAGGCCGGAGACGATGGGCAAATCCGCCATGCTGGGATCGTTCGAGGATACGCTGGCGATGTCGCGCATTGCGGGAGTCCAGCCGTGCCTGGATTTCGCGCACTTGCACGCGCGTCCCGGCGATGGGACGGTCAACTCGTATGTAGAGTGGTCGCGCCTGCTGGAGGCGTACGCGGTGACTCTCGGCGCGCAGATGCTGACGAGTCTGCACATCCATCTTTCGGGGATCGAGTACGGGCCGAAGGGTGAGAAGAATCACCTGCCGCTGGCCGAAGCGGACCTGGATTTGAAGGCGCTCTTCCGCGCATTGAAGAAGTTCGGTTGCGGCGGGCGCATCCTGTGCGAAAGTCCCGCGATGGAAGAGGACGCGCTGGGGATGAGGAAGGTGTGGGGGAAGGTGAGTGGGGAGAAGTAGGTTGGTAATTGGTGATTGGTAATTGGTAATTGGGAAGCGAAAGCCCTTGAGGGTTACGAAAACCAAAGGGTGGGCGTCAAGATTTTGGGAATTGAGCGTGAAAACATCTCGTAAATCACCACCGACAAGGCGTTTTCCAAGAAACTGGCGCCCACCCAAAAACCAAAAGGACTTTTTACAAATACTTCATGCTGTGCTATTATAGAGGGTAGCAACGCTAACATTTGAAAAGGTCGGGCATGAGTAACGAATCAAGATCATTTTTGCGTTACCCTGGAGGCAAAGGTCGAATGCTTGAATTTCTTGTTAAGCATTTGCCATCTTCAACTGCCATAACGGGAAGATATGTGGAGCCATTTGTTGGTGGAGGTTCAGTTTATTTTTCAATACAACCTAAAAAAGCCGTTTTGTCAGATGCAAATCAGGATTTGATAGATTTATATTTGGGTATTCAGAAAGACGCAAAAAATGTCTGGAAAAATTTTGTTCGATTTGGCAAGACAAAAACAGAATACTTCCGTGTTCGGGATGATTATTCTCCGCGTGGGCTTGCCCAAAAAGCCGCCAGAGTGTTGTTTTTAAATCGGACTTGCTTTAAAGGAATGTGGCGACATAATAGTAGTGGCAATTTCAATGTTGGGTATGGCGGACAAGATCGAAGATGGGTCATTAACCAAGAAAATTTACTTCAAGTAAAAAATACTATTCGACAAGTCAAGTTGCTTTGTTCTGACTTTGAAGAAATTATTGACAATGCTAACGAGAGTGATTTTATTTTTTCTGACCCGCCCTATCGCCCGAACGAAAAAGAACAGTTACATAGTCATTATGTCGGAAAAAAATTCACGTTCGATGACCACATTCGATTATCCAAAGCCTTGAAGAGAGCGACAAAAAGAAAAGTTAAGTGGGCGCTCACGATCTCTGCCCATCCTGAAATACTTGCACTCTACAAAGGCAATTACATTTTAAAAATTCCGCGTGGTACAGGACGGAAACCTGGGTCTACAGTAAACGACTCGGGGGAAGTATTAATTACGAATTACCCTAAACCCGAAAGAGGTATCTGACAATGAAAGAATTCTTCAATAATGCCGCCTACCAAAACCACCCACTTCGTGCCTTGAAAGACTTTTTGGATACTGAAACCGCAAATGAAGGCACAAAAAAGTATCAGGACATGCGGTTTGTTGGTTATGTTATGGACATCAATTATGACACTGTAACAATCATTACATCTGACCCATTTAAAATCGCAGTGGGTGGGGTTCCAAGAAATTCTTTGCTCATTATGACCCCTTCTGTGCCAGAAGCCATAGTGACTCCTCACTTTACTCTTTTACGCGTATTAGATGCCGCCCCAACTCCTCTATCAAAAGAAACTCAACAAACTTATTTTGAGTTGCAGAAAAAATCCATGCCAGAGTTGGACATCTTCACTCAATCAGAATTGCAGTGGGGCGCATTAAAAACTGCTGTTCTCGGGATGTTCTATCCAAAACCTGACGAACAAGATAAGGTTGAGTTTTCTGGAGATATGAATAACTTTGTGAGTGCTCACAAATATAAGGTTTATGCTCCAGATGATGCTTTGCTGGATTTGGTTATTAATTCATTGGTCCCCAAAATTGACCGTTTTGAGATTGGTGCTTTGCGCCTAACTGAATGCAGGCTACCTTTACCAGATAAATCTCAGCCGAATGTAAGTGTGGTGGTCTCAACGAGAGATTTTCTTGGTGCGCGCACTGCAATGTTTGGTAAGACCAGACTTGGAAAAAGCAATGTGGTGAAATTGATTGCTCAGAGTTTGATAGAAACTTATCATTCATCTGGCAAAGTTGGGCAGTTGATTTTTGATATCAATGGCGAATACGCTAACGACAATCCACAAGATGGAAATAAATCTTTGAGAGGCGGGTATCCAAATGCTTGTTCTGTCTACGCAATTAACCAAAAGAAATCCACAACATCCAAGCCACTAAAATTGAATTTCTACGAACAGCCTGATAGCGCGCAAAGAATAATAGAAAGTTTGCTGTCTCAGGATGGAAAAGACTCGGGTTATATTAGAAGCTATGCAAGTGTAGAGTTATCGTCTCTGGAAGAAGCCAAAGGTTTAAAGCCAGGTAGTGACCAAGTAAGGACAATTCGAAAAACGCAAATATTTTGGGCAATTTTGAAAAAGACTGGATTTGTGCCAGATGAAAGTAAACTTCATGATATAGCACCGTTTGGGCGCGTAGCGACGAAATTCAACCCTGGTTTCAGTGCAAATTTGCGAAACGCTGCTTACGCCTCCAGTAAGATTTCAACTGTGCCAGCCGAGCCAAACACTTTAAGTGAACTTGTCAGAGAGCTAGAAGTGATCGCCAGATTTCGAAGAGATAACCCAAACCATCAAGCATTACAAAGCACAGGAAATAGCGGTTCCGTTTTTGATCCTGATGATATTGCTTTGTTAGAGTTTTTGGAACCGCAAGCGGGGCGGAGTGGAACAACTTTGTTACAACCTTACCGAATTTATCATGACCCCCACGCTGGTGATTTTGTAAAAGATATTTTGGAGGAACTAGACAAGGGTGTTACGGTTATATTGGATTTAGGAAATGCACATCCCACTTTGCTGGAGTATTTTTCAGAAATCTTATCAAAGGCTGTATTCAATCATCAAGTAGAAAAATTCAGCAACAATGACTTAAAAGACCATTACATACAACTTTATTTCGAGGAAGCACACAACTTGTTTCCGAGAAAGGATGATGGAAAGACCATCTATAGCAGGTTTGCAAAGGAAGGCGCAAAGTATCATATTGGCATGGTCTATTCCACGCAATCGCCTACAACCATCAGCGGGGATTTATTGGCACAAACCGAAAACTTTTTTATTGCTCACATGTCGTCACAAGATGAAGTAAATGCATTGGCGAAAATGAATGTGGCTTATGAAAGTATGAAAGACGATATTTTGCGGGCAAAAACCCCAGGCTATATTCGTATGCTTACACGTTCGCATCGTTTTGTTGTATCGGTGCAGGCACGTCTGTTTGAACCCGTCGCACAATCTAGTCCCCAAACGAAAATGATATAGGAAAATATGCCTTATCAAGCAGGAAAAAACTTACCTGGTGAACGTGCCAGCAAACTTGGGCATCTTGAAGTTCTTAAAAGCCCTTTGGTACAAGAGCTTGTAAAGAACTTTGAAGAACCGTCTGAAGTTGAATTAAATGCTCCTGTTGACTGGGAATCCATTCCAACCAATGGTGAACAACTGGATATTATCTTTTCAGTAGATGGTTCAATCCAGACCATTGAAGATAAGACTCCTCCATACAAAGCGCTTGCCTTTGTCAAAACTGCTTTAATGAAAATAGATCAAGTCGGGTTAGGTCGAATTGACAAAGTGACTCCACATCCATTTGCTTTGCGCGACTTGATGACCGACGCGGCTTTGTATCATGCAACTGTATTTCCTCTACGTCATGTAAAAGTTCCTGGTTTAACAGTTTATGATGCTGTTCGTCAGACTATTTTTGAGTCAGTAAAAGACAGTTCATTAAATGGCGAACCTATGGAGACGCTCAAGTGGTTGGTATACGAGAAATGGTCGGGTGAAAAGAAAAATCTTGAAGAATTCCAGTGCCCTCATGCTGGCTGTGAGAGTAAGCAAGCGACATTGCCTTATGATACCGAAGAAGGTACTTGCTCTAAATGTGGCAATAAACTTTATATCACGGATATGCTAGGTTTTCATCTTGATATGGCAGAAAATGCAGCATCTGACAGTGTTGGTACGGCGTACATGAATATACATGAGACACTTTTGCTTTTTACGGGTATCCGATTTTTTTGGAATAACAATAAGGATACGCTAAAACGTTGTTTGTTCTTCAAAGACGGTCCTCTTCAAATTCGCGCTCAATACTCAAAATTAGTCGCGCCAATCCGCCGCTTTCTTGCACATGCTTACAAAATGGGTGTTCCAATTAATGTTGTTGGACAAGAAAAGACTGGGTATTTTGTTGAACACTTAGATTTGATTGGGAGAAACGCAACTAAAGGACAGTTATTTATCCCGGACCATAAATATATCTGTGAACAAATCCAACATCGCCCTGCAAGTGGCGAACCTTACGGTAAAGACACAAATTATGGAGCAAAAATATTCTTGATTTTGGATGAGCGCCATCGCTTTGTGTTGACGCTTCCGGTAACTACTGGCAATATGAAAAATTTTATTCTAAACCCACAAATCGAAAATTTGATTGGCCTGCCAAATATTATAGCGACTCTCCCAACCATATTAAGTAATCGTCATGAAAACGCTTTGTTGCCAATTGAATTAGCTAACTCAATAGCCTCTTTGTCTACCTATCCTTCGGCGCAAGTGTTGAAGTTGTTTGCCGATGCAAATATCAAGAAGTAATTGTTATTACTATTTGTTTCGTGAACTCTTGCGTTGAGATAACAATTGCGAAGGATAAAAAACCACATTGCCCCTGATGAACACATGTCCCTCAGGGGCTTTTGTTTGAATTTCGGCAGAATAGGGTTTCGCTGTTTATAACTCACTGCCCCCACTTCATAGACTCAGTAGATGAAAATTTAACAGCAAAGGCTGGTTTGGCGCAACCAAACAGT
>Ga0210054_1002970_pt1 | contig 13016 bp, 12 predicted proteins | sample CryGeymeta201516_FD_185470 | JGI IMG/M metagenome (GOLD analysis project Ga0210054, IMG submission 185470) | Groundwater microbial communities from Crystal Geyser aquifers in Utah, USA - Crystal Geyser metaG 2015-16 (SPAdes) (version 2) | ecosystem: Environmental > Aquatic > Deep subsurface >... | reverse complement strand
TGGTAAACGCTTCTTAGAAAGGTATATCAAAGCTTAGACGCACTTAAGTGACAGAAGTGCGTGAGTGCCCGCTAGATTCTTCGCTTCGCTCAGAATGACAGGCAACAGCAGTCTGTGAGTGTTCTCTAGATTCGGAGTTTATCCTGAGCGATAGCGAAGGACCTGCTCAGAATGACAATTGCCGGCGTTTAGAATGACACAATAATTATGGTGTTCTGATACTAGACCTAATTGACAATTTAGGGATTCTTAACATATCCTAGCTCAGCTAGACATCCTATTCCGTAATAGGTAGATGGGTACTTTGAATTACCGTAATAGACATCGCAAAAGCCACCATCGCCCACATAACGATCTTTTAAGAAAGTCGAAAGCGGTTTCGCCTTGATTTTATCCAATGAATCAAGGAGGCGCAGGGATGAAAGCACATAATATGCGTTCTCGGGGCTGTTGATATTTTTATCACCAACCATGTAGCCAAAACCGCCATCTTTTGCCTGGTCGCTTACTAAAAAGGCCGTGGTTTTTTCCTTATCTACTATGTCTAGCAAATCCATCATATTTAACACATGCAAAGCGGCATATGTGCACTGCACGTTCCCCGGGATGTCTTTTCTTAGCGCAAAACCCCCGTCTTTTGCTTGAAGGGGCTTAAGATATCCTTCTATCGAGGATTTATCTGCACTGGATAGTTTTCCAAGAGTATTCAGGGTTGCAACACAATAGTATGTATCAATCGGCCGCGATTCCTGGCCGGGACTAAGACAAAAACCGCCGTCTTTGTTTGAACATGACTTGATAAACTCCTCAACTTTTGCGGTATCCATTTGATCAAGCGCTCCAAGCTTTTTTAGCGTCCAAACAGCGCAGTGGGTATCGTACATATCAGAACCCTTAGTATGCGTATCCCAGGTAAACCCACCGTCTTCCGCTTGGGTTTTCTTTAGAGCGGATATGAGCTTGTCTTGGTGCTGCTTTTTTATTTCTTGTCCCAGGGCGCTCATCGAGTACACATAATAATACCCATAAGTTGTGGAAAGAGGGAAATCTTTCCCAAGTTGAGCGCCTTCAACAAATTCCCCCGTCTTCTTTTTGTCAAATTTGAATTCTTTTGTTAGTTTTAATGGTTGGTTTGCTAAATTACCCTCCTGAGTTTTGGGGGCTTGCGGCGTGGATGTGCACCCCGTAGAAGCAATCATCAGCAGTATAATAAGCGATAGGGAATAAATCCATGTTTTGTTTCTCATCTTTAACCCCCGGCTAATAACAACATTCATGCTAAATTAAATATAACAGAGAAGGGCTAGAAAGAAGCCCTTCTCTGTTTTTTTGTTACATTTTCCACCACAAATATTTTAATGCGGTGGTACTTTCCATGTTGTGCCCTTGCCTATATGACAAGTATCACAGACACCAATTGCCCTGGAATCGTTCTGTACCGCCAGGTTCTGAGCATTATCCTTACTCATCGTTGAAGGTAACTCTGAGTGCGGTGAGCCATGGCAGGTTAGGCAATCAATTCGATCGCTTTTGTGACCTGAGCTTGAGAGATACAGGCCGAAAAGCGAAGCGGTCGAAGCGTTCTCCGTATAACTGCCCGTGTGGCAATCAGATTGACCGCACTTGGGAAGTGAGTTGTACTTCCACGGTGTGCTGTAATCCGTTCTATCCTTCCTGTTAAGGATCGTGCCGTGACAATCGCTACACCACAACGTAAGGTCAGAATCATAGCCGCTGTTCTGATGTACGCCGCGATAGCATTTTACGCTGGTTGCATCCGGATGGCATTGATAGCAATCATTGTCAATATTCGGAGCATATGTTTTCACTTTTGCATTGTTGGCATGGAAAACATGCAGCGCCTGCGAGAATGTTGTGGTGCAGTTCTTGTTGGTATTCTCGCCTACCGCCGGGTCGGCATGGCATGTTGAGCACCTAACCGGCTTCATCGCATAGATATTAACGCCGGTATCTCTAAGGTGCGCATCACACATAACCTTAAATGACTGATCCTGTGTAGGATTGGATACTCCAAGAACATCCTGCGCCAGTTTGTAGTGGCAATTACAGCAGCCTCCGAAGGAGACCGGAACTACCGTAGATGTCTTCGCAAGTACCGTACCCGCAGTGTCCTTAGCGGTAACGTTCACCGTCAGATAAGGATTTCTCTTCTGGCCGAAGTAGTCAAGAAGACCATTCGGATCAATAGCCGGATAGTTCGGAATTCCGTCAGCAATCCAGTTATTACCATCAACCTTCATTTGGCCATCAAGCCTGTTGCCGGTAAGGCCGACGATATTGGTTCTGCTGATACCGCAACCCGGGAAGTAGTGCTCGGCGTTATCCAACCACTTGACATACTCGGCGTCTTGCAATAGGTTCTGCTCGGTGTTCTCCACCGAATCGTACTCAACGGTAATACCGCTGGTAACGACCTCTGGGCTAGAACTCATTCTCTTTATTACCTGAGCGCGAACCGTGTTAAACGGCGGCAACAAGATCATGTAATCCGTATTCGGGCATGCGCAGTGCATTCCGAGGTCGTTATAGGCAAGTAACGCATATGCGCCAGTACCGCTTCCACCACCGTTACTTACGTTTACGGTAACTGAACTCGTGGTTGCTTTCCTACGCGAGTTCGTTGCGGTAACGGCGATGGTGTGTGAACCATCGGCAACGCCGGTAGAATTCCAGTTAGCGGTCCAAGTGCCCGATGCAGCTCCGTTCGGGCCGGTCATGGCAACAGCAGTACCGCCATCAACAGCATAGGTAACACCCGTAACCGTGTAGCCGCTACCACCACTAGCACAATCGGCCGAAATAGCAACTGTAGCACCAGAAACGGTAGCACCATTAGCTGGAGCTGTAATACTAACCGTTGGCGATGGAGCTTTACCTGCAAAAGCTATGGATACGGATAACGCAAGCACCATTATAAGTGCAAGCGCCAATACTAATACACGTTTTTTCATAAAATTTCACCTCCTTTCCTATTAGTAATTCTGATCAGCACTAAGTAAGTGATTAATTAACAAGAATCGAACCCTTTTAACGGTAAGAATAGGAACAAAAAGTGCTCATAATTAATGACGGTAGCAGGCGTTTCTTTATACTGAGCGGTCTTTTAACATGTGAGAGACCCAGATCGGAGTGGCACACCTTCACCTAGAACGTCAAACAATTATCTATATGATAAGACGTTTCTTTTGGTGAAATCTTTCACTAATCGTAGATATTTTTTACAACAATTTTTCGCCGATTTGGAATGCGATTGCATCAATGTTATCTAAGAGATAACTTATCAGAATATTAATCACTAAGAAGAGCGTTAGTTGCCGGTATATGGCCTTGAATTTCTTTTTTGCCCTGAAGAACAAGGTATCTACCGCCGAAGGCGTAGTGTTCAACATCTCCGCAACCCCTTTTGACGGAAGACCCTCACAGATGCGAAGCATGAGTATCTGGCAGTATCGGGGAGGCATTTGATCCATGATTTTATTGATCAACGCCACCTGTTCATCGGGCTCAATAGCCGGTTCCTCGTCTATTACTTGAATAAGATGAGCCATTTTTTTCTCAATGATGCTCGGATTTACGCATATATCGATGTGAGCGGGCCGACGGTCTTTTTCTTTTCTTATTTTATCTATGCAGAGATTGGTTGCCACCCGGCATAGCCATGCATAAACAGGCACGCCAGGGTCAATAGTCGGTATGTTCTTATAGGCGCGGATGAACGTCTCTTGCGAAATGTCTTCGGCGTCTTCTTTATTCTTAAGCATGTGGTAGGCGATATTGTAAATGCGCTTAGAGTGCTTTTCGTAGATAGTCAAAAAATTATAGCCATGCGATAAAAGAGAGTCGTTTGGTTCTTGAGCCTGTTGGGGGGTGCTGAATTTGCGGACCGCCATCATGTAGGGGCAGTCATTGGTTGTCCGATCAAAAGCGCTGCATTTATCCTGGGCACATAAGGCACTGGCTTCACCGATTTGCGGAAGCGGGCAAAGTATCGTTTTGGGCTGAGAAAGCTTTTGCATCCTAGGTCTCCAGAATGTGTAACCACCGCCTGATAGTATAATTTCACATCGGAAAGTCGGCTTTATTGCAAACCGCTTACATAATATCTGCCAAATAGTTACGGGTTTTCTGCAATAGCGTGTGGTTAATATCGGTAATTATTAAAATGCAAGCATGATATCATGATATACTAAACCTATCGCCGACGCTATACTCGGTACTCGGGCGGGTATATACCTGATCAAAGCCGGTGTTTTCTCGAAGTGTTTTAGGTATCATCGCTCGATTCACATGTGTTTGCCAACCCTTACGCTAAAATTGGTAATATTAATAATATAAAATCAGGACTAAGTTGTTAGGAGGACATATGCGAAGAGAATTCACCGGCAAAAAAGCTATGGGAGCAATTGGAGGCCCCGTTGTCTTTATTACCGGCGCCTTTAGCGATCAGATAGGAATTATGACCGCAAATATGCTTGCAGGCGTTACGTTTGCGCCGCCGCAGGTATGCGTATCGCTTAGCCACCACTCACATACGCGCTCGCTTATTGAACCAAGCGGCGAGTTTGCCGTAAATGCGATCTCACCCGAGCAGATGGAGCTTGCCAAACTTATCGGTAGGACGACCGGGAATAGAGTCGACAAATTTAAGCAGTTCAACGTAGAGACCTTCGAGGGGAGAATCGTCCAATGCCCGCTGGTAAAGGCGGCATACACGGTATTGGAGTGCAAAGTTATACATTCACTTGATCTTGGCACTCATACGCTGTATGTCGGCGAGGTTGTCGGCTACCACGAGCCGGTTAAGGGTAGCCCGCTTTACCTCTATCACGGGAATTATTATACGCTTGGGGAGCAAATCGGCTCGTATAAATAGAGCAGTTACGTGGTTGAAACATCAATGCACCGGGAATCGGGAAGTAATTATGTAGGAGGCGACTCAAAACCTGCGCACGCCCTTTAGTTAAGCGGCAGATCCGTCGTATCGGCTGGCTGTTGCATTTGCTGCTGTTGATAGTCTTGCTGATATTCATCTTGCTTTTGCAGGAGTTTTTGCTCTCGTTGACCGGCCTGGTACTGCGCCTTCGCGTTTAAGAACTCATTATACGAATTAGTAAACACGTGTCTGCCCGAATTGTCCTTATCGAGGACAGAATAAAGATACTTGGTCGTTGTCGGGTTGAGCGCCGCTTCAATCGACGAATAGCTCGGATTGCAAATCGGGCCCGGCGGAAGCCCCGCGTACTTATACGTGTTATACGGCGACTCCACTTTAAGGTCGTCATAGGTCAGTTGCTCCTTCCACTCGGGAAGAGCATACTGCACGGTCGCGTCGATCTGCAGGCGCATATTTATCTTCAACCGGTTGTAGATAACCGACGCCACGATCGGCTTCTCGCTATCTACCCTGGTCTCGCGCTCTATCAGCGAGGCTATGATTAAAATCTGATACGGCGTTCTGTCCAGAGCGTTGACAGCATCCCAATTCAGGTTGGCGGTTTGTTTCTGGAACTCGCCCAGTTGCATGTTTACCATCTCTTCTGCCGTCGTATCCTTTTCAACCCTATAGGTCTGCGGATAGAGGTAGCCCTCCAAATTCTTCGTTGGGGCGCCATTGTCTTTTAAAAACGGATAATCGATTCCGGTTTGGCCCGCAGTCACAAGTTGCAGGTATTCTTCCCTGTTAATACCCGTATGTGCCGCAATTCGCTCTGATATTTGCTTAATAGTCCAGCCTTCGGGTATCGTAACATCGACATACCTTACCGGCGGACCTTCGGTGAGCACCTTTATAACCTGATCGTAATCCGTGTTGGTCTTGAGGGTATACTCGCCCGGTTTGAAGTCTGACTCGACGCCTTGCTTGCGAATCATTACTCTAAAAATCAGAGCGTTTTTAATGACTTTCTTGTTTTGCAGAAGGTTTCCTATCTCGGTGCCGGTCATGCCGTTGGTTATTGTTACCTTGACATCTTGTTGGGGCTCATCTGATTTACTGTTGAGGGTATTCCATGCATACAGGGACACAAAGACAACCGCACCGATGGTTACTCCTAGTGCAATCGCTGCGATTATATTTTTTACAATGCCCCTTTTGGGTTTCTTTATCGCGTGCTTTCCGGGCTGTTGCTCTATTATCTGGCTTCCCCTGCCCTTTTAGAATCTAGGTAACCCTGAAGTATAATAGCTGCTGCTACTTTATCTATGATTTCTTTTCTGCGACCCCGTTTTACATCTGACTCTACCAAGGTACGTTCGGCGAATGATGTTGTCAAGCGTTCATCCCAGGTTTTGACCGGCACTTTGAGAACGGGTTTAAGCTTCTCGATGTATGCTAATACCGCTTGTGCCTGAATCCCCTTTTCACCCGACATCGAGACCGGTAAGCCTACAACGACTTCCTGCACTTTATATTCATCAACAAACTGCGATATCCTCCGGATATCGCTTCCATTTCCCCGGTTCTCTATCACAACTAAAGGTTGCGCCATGTTCCCCGTCGGGTCGGAGATCGCCACTCCAATTCGGCGCAACCCGTAATCCACACCTAATATTCTCATCACAGTTTAAGCTTTTACGCCAAGCATCTCCCGGATCTCTTTCCAGCCCTCTTCAAGCGCCTTGTCTATGGCACCGGGCTCTTTGCCTCCCGCCTGCGCAAGGCCGGGTCTCCCGCCGCCGCCGCCGCCAACAATCGGCGCGACTTTCTTGAGTAAATTGCCGGCGTTAAAACCGGCCTTCACCATATCCGGGGTGGCCGCCGCGATCAGCATAACCTTGTTGTCGGCCGTGCTTGCCAATAGCAGGATAGCGGACCCCACCTTATCCCTTATTAGGTCGGCGTATGAGCGCAGGCTGTCCATATCCGCGCCGTCCACTTTTTGGACCACGACTTTCGTTCCATCGACCTGCTTCGCCTCAGAGAGAAGGTCGCCTATAACGTCTTTCGCAAGCTTCTTCTTGGAGGACTCGATCTCTTGCGACTGCTGCTTAATCGTCTGCAGCAGGCCTTCGATTCTCTCGGTAAGCTGCGACGGATCGGTCTTAAGTAAGCCCGCAGCTTTAAGAAGCGCATCCTCTTCTTTGTAGAGATAGGTAAGCGCGGCTCCGTTTGTGACGCCCTCGATACGGCGCGTGTTTGCGCCGACACTTCCCTCGCTCGTTATCTTGAAGAGGCCGATCTCGCCGGTATTTGATACGTGCGTACCGCCGCACAGCTCCTTGCTGAAGTTGCCTATTTCAACCAGGCGCACGAACTCGCCGTATTTCTGATCGAATAGCGCTGTCGCGCCCGTCTCCCGCGCAAACTCGTAAGACGTTACAAACGTGCGGACCGGCTGGTTTGAAAATATCTTACTGTTTACAAGCTCTTCGACGCGCCGCAATTCGTCTTTGGTGATCCCCGCAAAATGCGTCAGGTCAAAACGAAAACGATCCGGCTCTACGAGCGAGCCTGCCTGCTTTACATGGTCGCCGAGAACGCGGCGAAGCGCCCACTGCAACAGGTGGGTTGCGGTATGGTTGCGCTTGATCGATTGGCGGCGTGCGATATCGACCGTAGCTTTAACCGGCTCGTCAATCGTAATCCTGCCCGAAACAACCTTTCCGATATGCGCGTAGACGCCCTCAAGCGGCTCTTGCATATCGGTGATTCGCACATGCCCTGATTCCGTTTCAATAACGCCCTTATCGCCAACCTGACCGCCCTTTTCCGCGTAAAACGGCGTACGGTCCAGGATAACTTCAACATCGTCGCCATCCACCGCCTCGGTGACCACAACGGTTTTCTTTATTATCGCTTTTACCTTGGCCTCGGCCTCATCGACCTCATAGCCAAGAAAATCGGTTTTCCCAAACTCCTCGCGCACTTCCTCGTAAACCTCGGCGTGCTTAAGCTCGCGCTCCCCCGCCCAGGAAGCCCGCGCACGCACGCGCTGCTCCTCCATAAGATTCCGGAAGCTTTCTTCATCAACGGAGAGCCCGCGGTCCTCTGCGATTTCTATGGTCAGCTCAAGCGGGAATCCGAACGTGTCGTAAAGTCGAAATACGAAGTCACCCGTTAGGCTCTCGCGCTCTTCTGCTTTGGCCTGGGCTATCGCCTGGTCGAGGATGTTTAAACCCTGGCGCAGCGTTTCCATAAAACGTGTCTGCTCATGCCCCGCGATACGCTGGATAAACGGTTTGGAATCAACTATCTCGGGATACGCATCCCTCATAGTCTCGACGACCGAGTCGATTACCTGGTTGATAAACGGCTGCTCGACGCCGAGAAGCCTGGCATGAAGGACCGCTCTTCGCAAGAGCCGCCTCAAAACATAGCCGCGACCTTCGTTTGATGGCAGAACGCCGTCGCTTATAAGAAAGGCGACCGCCCTTGAATGATCGGCGATCACTTTTAACGAGACATCCTTCTCGGGGCTCGCTCCATAGGTTACCCGCGTGATCTTCGCGACGGTATCTATAATCGGCTTGAGCACATCCGTTTCGAAGTTGTTCTTAACTCCCTGCATGATTCTGGCGATTCGCTCTAGGCCCGCCCCGGTATCGATGTTCTTTTTCGGCAGCGGATGCAGGTTGCCGTTTTCGTCCCTGTTGTACTGCATAAACACCAGGTTCCACAATTCAAGGAACCGGTCGCAATCGCAACCCACCGTGCACCCCGCTTCACCGCAACCGAAATCGGCCCCGAGATCGTACATTATCTCGGAACTCGGGCCGCAAGGCCCGGTAGGCCCCGCCGACCAGAAATTGTCCTCGCCCATCCTGAAAATCTTATCCTCCGAGAGATCGACAACGTCGCGCCAAATTTCAAAGGCCTCGTCGTCGTCCTCATAGATGGTTACGCACAGCTTATCAAGCGGCAGTCTTAGGTGCTCCGTAACGTACTCCCAGGCCCATTCTATAGCTTCTTTCTTGAAGTAATCGCCGAACGAGAAATTACCGAGCATCTCAAAAAACGTCAGATGCCGGGCGGTCTTGCCGACGTTTTCAATGTCGGTCGTACGAAGGCACTTTTGCACGGTTGTGGCTCTCGAAAAACTCACTTTCGTCTCGCCGAGAAATATCGGTTTAAACTGAACCATACCGGCCGCCGTCAAAAGAAGGGTTGGGTCATCGGGAACCAGCGATGAACTTGGCAGTACCCTGCTGCCCTTACTTTCAAAAAAGTCTAAAAACGATTGTCTTATTTCACTTGATTTCATCCACATTTCCCCTTAAACTTTGGCCGCCGACTCAAGCTCTTGAACATCGGGCTCCTCGGGCCCAGAGCCGTTGCTGCGCTCTCTAAAGTGCAGATATAGCGCCTTGCCGACAGCCGCAATCGGTATGGCTATAAGCATACCTACAAATCCAAGTAATGTGCCCCCCGCAAGGAGGGCGAATATTACGACCGCCGGGTGCAAATTCACCTGAGAACTCATGATACGCGGAGATATTAAAATGCTGTCTATCTGCTGGACGGTTAGTAATACCACAACCACTATTAACGCCAATTGCCATGATGTACCAAGAGCGATTATAACCGCCGGCGCCCCCCCGACGATAGGCCCGAGATACGGAATTATATTAAATACGCCTATTATAAAGCCCAGCAGTATTGCATAATCAACGCCCAGCGCATAGAGTGCAATGCCCGAGAGAATCGCCACGGTCAACGCAACCAGCGCCTGGCCTTTTAAAAAGCCCCCGACGATCTGGTCGATTTTCTTAACTATTTGCATCCCCTCAACCCTGTGCTTCTCGGGAATCATCTCGCGAACCGTCGTCCGGATAACATCAAGATCTTTCAGGATATAAAACGCAATAATCGGCGCAAGCACAAAGTTTATCATGCCGCCGAACAGGCTTGCCGTCATCTCGGGAACCGAGAGGGCCGCCTTTTGCAGGAACGACTTAAAGGAATTGGCCAGTCCGGTCAGAAACTCGGCGGTCTGGTCGCCCTTTAAGAACGGATGTTGTTTTACCAGGTCTGTTATATAACCGTTCGTCGTCGTCACGTATTCGGGAATCTTGTTTATCAGCCCGTTGCTTTCCTTGTAAAGGATAGGGCCGATATACGTGCCGAACAGCGTGAGTATTAAAATTATTCCCAGATAGGAAAGAATAAGAGCAAAGACCCTGGGAAGTCCTTTGTCATCTAAGTAATTTACGACCGGCCGTAAGATATAGACAAATACAAGCGCATAAAGAAAGGGCATAAGCACGGTGTTTATGCTATAAAGCACAAACAACAGCATGCTTAGTAATATGATAACGCCAACCCAGGTCCATGCGGCGATGCCGATGGCCTTGATGCGCTCCAGACCGTCTTCAGTTTTCAAATTATGCCTCCCGATCTTGGAACATTTTCTCGCGCAATATTTCAAGCGTTCTTCTAAGCAACCGTGAAACGTGCATCTGCGATATCCCGAGTTCTCGCGCAATCTCAGTCTGGGTCAGGCCGCGGAAAAACCTTAAATACAGTATCCGCTGCTCTTGTTTACTCAACTCGGCAAGCGCCTCGGCCAGCCAGGTCCTGTCCTCTATGCCGGTAAGCTCTTTGTCGTCCTCTCCAATATACTCTAAAAGCGAAAAACTATCATCGGAATCCGACGACAAATCCCTATCAAGAGAGACAAAACTGTAGGCTTCACTTGTCTCCATTGCCTCAATCACCTGCTCGGAAGTTACACCGATACGCTCGGCTATTTCTGCAATTGTCGGGGATCGCTTGAGGTCTTGCGTGAGCGTATTCATTGCCTGAGTGACTAAAAGGTTTAGCTCCTGAAGCCGCCTCGGCACTTTTACAGCCCATCCCTTGTCCCTGAAATAGCGCTTGATTTTGCCGACGATCGTTGGAGTTGCATATGTAGTAAACTCGACCGCCCGCTGTACATCAAAACGATCGATCGCCTTGATTAGACCGATCGTTCCTACCTGGATAAGGTCCTCAATCGGCTCGCCCCTGTTCCTAAACCTGCGCGCAAGATACTCGACGAGGTTTATATACATGGCGACCAATTCGTCCCGTATCTCAGGGGACCACGTTTCTTTGTATTGTTTAAAAAGTTCTAATGTCCTCTCTTTATCCCAAGCTAACGTTTTGTTCTTCTTTTTCTTTCTATCCGGTGAGCCGGCCAAAATAAAATGCCCCCTCAATGCTTAGTAAATATTTTTAACCATGCGAAGATGTCCGGCACCCTTGACCCTGTTCCACTCAATCTCATCCATCACTGAGCGCAGGATCGAGAAGCCGAATTTTTGGCTCAGTTCCTCTAAGTCTCCGATCGCCCGGATTTCCGTAGCCAGAATTTCCAGCCGGTTGGGATAAATCTCAAACGCCAGGTCGAATCTCTTCTGTTTGGGATCGTTAATCGCTAAAAGATAGGCCTCCTCAACGCCTATTTTAAGGTCTTCAACGCCATCGTAATTAAAGTTCATGCGGCTTGCGATTCCGGCAACTGCAAGTCTTAAAAGCCTTGCGTACTCTTTTTGTGCCGGTAAACTCAGTTCTACTCTGTCGATTTCGTTCATATGTTCTCCATCACCTCAAAAAACAAAAAGCTACTCACTGAGCAACGGTAAACTCGCTACTCTCACTTATTTGATTAATGTCTGATTAATCTCCAATTAGTGCCGGGTTAATGTCAGATTCGCGCTTTTAGTTTATTATTGACTTACGACCTCTATTTTCCTACCAACTTCTTAATCGCCTCTTTGGCCCCCGACGAGATGCTTGCTATCCGTATCAGCGGTGATGATATTATCTCATGGACAACCCGGGTCGTCGCACTGACTTTATCCCCGATATCTTTAATGTTGCCGATGATCTCATCCAGACGGCCAATTTCACTGTTTACCCGCTTTACCGTATCGTTTAACTCGCTTAAGAGAGGCTTAAGCTGCCCATCCATATTCATGACCAGGGTATCAACATTAACCAATGTTTTTTTCAATTGTATAAGAGCCGACACTGCAAACCCTATTAGTACCGACAGCGCAATCGTAAGGATAATCCCTAACACCAGATATGGTATCATGCTTTCCTCCTGTTTTCTGAAATTCTAGCACAGGGTATTTTTTATTTCTACACATGAAAAAACCGGCGTTAAGAGTACTTGGTTACTCCTAACGCCGGTTCCTTGCGGATGCAGGTTTAGCTGAAAACACCGGCCGGCCAGTTTCTCTGGCACGGGCCGAATTCGCACAAACGATAATCGATCGAACAAACGTAACACTTCTCGCGGAAAGTTACGAGCCTTGATAAATCTGAGACGGCACAACGTCGCACAATCTTTGTTTCCAGGTATTGCTTATCATTTGAAATATGCACGGTATTACGGTTCTGATTATGGCTATCCATTATAAATCCCTACTTCCATACTAATGCTAGACCGCCGACATACTAAACGCGTTGTGCAAGCGCATTTCGCTAAGCGACACGCGCACCCGCTGTACGGGCCTTAACTATGGACGTGTTTCTATGAACGTGCTTTCTAAAAGGTTGCTTCTTTTGCGATTACCAGCTAAATAATTGCCAGGTCTGCAAAATAGAAATTGTGACGATTTTTTTATCGATGTAAGTATCGATGTAAGAATACTAGTGCGGTTATTGGTAAATAGTAAAAACGATGCGAGACGTTCGCGATATTTTATTATCAATCGTTTTTGCGACTTAGCTTAATATCGGCGAACATGCAGCATCCTTTAGCGTTGATGGAAAACTAAGGGTATTTACCAGGATATATGGTAGCAATTACCAGTTCAGTGGGTAAATGCGGATCGGGATAGGGGGCGGCTTTCGCCGCCGACCCTCCCACACCACCGTACAAGCGGGTCCGCATACGGCGGTTCGTCAGAATGAACGTACTATCGAGTATCGCTTCGTCAGACTAATTAGACCCAGTTTGGTTAAATGTTCGTTGGTAAAAGTACGTTTTAAGATAGGGCTATTGGATATCCTCCAGTAGCCTTTTCTTGTATTGGCGAATTCCCATGCTTTAGCGTTATCTATCCCC
>Ga0210054_1002959_pt1 | contig 13037 bp, 9 predicted proteins | sample CryGeymeta201516_FD_185470 | JGI IMG/M metagenome (GOLD analysis project Ga0210054, IMG submission 185470) | Groundwater microbial communities from Crystal Geyser aquifers in Utah, USA - Crystal Geyser metaG 2015-16 (SPAdes) (version 2) | ecosystem: Environmental > Aquatic > Deep subsurface >... | reverse complement strand
GCCCCAGTCACCGATTGGACTCTGTACGACACTGCCTACACAGAACGGTACATGGGACTACCACAGGAAAATCCGGAAGGTTACAAGAAGAGCTCGGCTCTGGCAAAAGTGAAAGACATTCAAGGCTCTCTGCTTCTCTGTCATGGCTTGTTAGATGAAAATGTTCTTTTCCGACAGTCTGCAGTCTTGATCAATGAACTTGTAGCGGAGCAAAAACAGTACGATCTTGTTTTGTTCGCTTCCGAAAGGCATGGTCCGCGAAGACCCGAGGACCGAGCATTTATGGAGGAACGGCTGCTGTCATTTTTGCAGCGCTCTCTTGGGGCTTAATCCGGTTAGGAGGGGCTGAATTCTGAAGTATTCGTTGACGAGTGACTTCATGTAGATAAAAGGCAGTCGTCTTTTGTTGTCATCAATTGATGAGCTACTATTCAGAAATAATAAAAAGAATCACAATATTTGAAAAAGATACATTATAGAACGACAACCCATGCAAGAAGTGTGGTTGCTACTAGCGCAAGCGACGAAAACTGGTGAAGACAAGCGGCAGAATCTTCTGGCTCTTCTGTTGACCTTGGAGTCGGGGCTACCGTAGTTTGAGTTTCGCCTGGCGGCAAAGTCGATTCGATTTCGTCAAAGGGATCAAAGCTATCATCCACTACATCCGATACGCCGTCTACAACGAATGTAGAGTCCTCATTAACTCTCTGCAAACTTTCCTGCAGTTGACCGTCGGCGATAGATGCTTGTGTCGCTTCCACAGTACTAGCGTAAACTGTGTTCACATCTTCCTTTGGATCGGCCAGAACACGATAGCGCCCAAAGGCAGTAATACAAGTACCAGTACTATTGTTCTCCCTTTGCTTGGAGACCTCTGTTGATTCGGCAAGCGTTGTGTTGAGGCAAGGAGAGTCGACAAAATCATAAACTTGTATACTTTCAGGGTCAAGCTCCACCATCAGCTTTTCCAACTGTCGTCGAATCTCGTCTTCAAACGCTCCCGACTGAACGACCTCGCTTAATTGTAATCCAAAGAAGTCAGAAGCGAAAGTTTCCACAAAGTCCTTGTATGCTGCTTGTAGATCTTCCAATTGACCAGCTTTCAGAGCCTCTCGCAATTGCGCAGCATTTTCGCCCTTCAGACTAGTGAGCAAAAAGGAAGAGTTGACCAAAATTGGATTGGCGTCATAGCTCACAGTCGGAGTGGACTCAAAGCAAACAGGCAAGTTGCAGGCAGGTTCTGCTTCTTCAAGAAGAGGCCGTGCAACGCAAGAAACCAATTCGTACATTTCGGCACGGCAAGTGGATAAGCAACATGCGTCCGAAAACTCAAAATTACTGCAAAAGCCATCTGTCAACCCGGAACAGTCAGTTGGAGAGATTGTCATGTTGAGATCTGTTGTGTTTTCGAGTAGTAGGAGGCCTTCTTCCAGCAGAGTTTCTCCCGGTAAATCTTGATCCGAGCAAACGTCAAGAAACTCTGGACAACCGACTACGATGCAATTGACAAATCCCGAAAACGCTTCAGGACATTCCCACTGAATGTCATCCAAAGCAATATCGGAGCCATTAAAATGGAATGAGAGGACACCCAAGTCGACAAAGTCGGTATCACCAGAGAGGTCATTGCTGCTTTCAGACCAAATGTCGGCCACGCACTCTGGATCGGGACAGGTTGAGAAGTCCCTTCCTTCGGTAGCGTTAATAGTGCAGGCGGCAAGCTTGTGCAACGGAAACACGCAATTTGATAGGCAGCAGTCACTGGAGGTATCCGATACTATGCTGCAATATTCAACACCAAATTCTTCGCAAGTGCTGGGTAATGCCATGACTGTTGTCATATTATTGTCCATGACCAAACTGGCATTGCCTCCTACTAGCATTGTCGTCGTCGTCGTCGTGGTACCAGAACAAACTTCCATAAAGTTGGCACATTCACTAACGACGCAGGCAGCCGCCAACGTGAAGTAATTGGAACACTCCACGGCAGTCTCTTCAGCATTCACGGAGATCCCAAACAACTCGATTTCAAATGCCTGAACGGCTTCCGATAGTTCTTCTCCGGTCAGAAGAAGTGTCTCGTTAAATTGCTCGATCGGTCCGACGCAGTAGGGAAGGTCGCAACTTGATATCCAATTATCTTCTGTTTTGTTCTCCTTTGAAAGGCACGACGAAAGCTGGAACAGTGCATATTCACAAGACGACATGCAACATTCCGAGGGAATATCAAAGTATGAGCAGAATGCAGTATCTCGTTCCTCGCAAGTAGACGTTGCTTCAATTGGCGTTGTTAGAACCGTGCCTTCTGCCAGCTGCATTTCCTCACAAACCGTAAATGGAAATCGACATGATTGCAAAGCACAAGTAGAAACCATAGTCCATTCTCTCGGACAAAGGAATGGTCCTTGTGATACTGTAGAGTTGTCCCATACGAGTCCATAGTACTGTTTCAAAAACAATGACAAGTCAAGTTCTCCAGACGATGTAAAGACATCGCCATCGACAGAACCTCTCAGCAGAGGAGATGATGATGATGACGACGACGACGACGATGTGACAGCAGTGACAGTATCGTCAGCACAGGAACCTTCTACTGCGGGACAATTGGATCGATCTTCGTTCGTTTCCGTTCGAATGGCACAATCAAATAAATGGTAAAAGTGTGACGTGCAGTCTGCCAAGCAACAGGTATCAGGAAATTGCAATGTACGACACATTTCGGAAACGTATTCGTCACAAGGTGGAATGTTCTCTGCAACAAGATTGCTGGATACAACTGTACTATTGTTGCTGTTGTTACTGTTAGCAGCTTCCGAGGACTCAGTGGAAGATTCGGGCAAGGCACAAGTCTCGACAATGTTAATAGCTGCACACTTCAGTACGACACAAGAAGCCAGATTCTCGTATTGACGGGGACACTTGAACTGTAGAGGATTGAATTCAATAACACCACCAAACAGTGGCAATGGAGGCAAATCAAGATTTTCCACAAATTGTTTATGATCGTTGTTGTTGTTGTTGTTGGGTAGTTCGTCTTTGAATGGATTATTACTATTACTATTCATGTCCTTATTGTTCTTGTTCTTGTTGTTGTAGTTGCTGCTGCTGCTGCTGCTGCTGCTTTGGACAGCACTGTTGGATGATTTTAACAATGTCAAAAGATCTTTGCTACGAGAACAAATCAAATCCAAAAATACAACACGTTGACTGTCCTGTTCCATTGCTGAGACTGTGACAGCATTAGTACGCAGTGATGAACCGGTAGTTGTAGCCTTTGTTGTTGTAGCAACACCCGATAAATCCAACATTGGTTCTTCTTTTTCCTCTCCTCCTCCTTCGCCAGTGGAAGACGATGAAACAGTAGTAATAGTACTAGCAAAGTCGTGAAAAAACGTCGAAATAAGAACATCATCATCATCATCATCACCTTGCAAAACGGTCGTCATTGTCGAATGTTTGTTCTTTTCGGCTTCGTATCTCAGAAATTGTACAAACTCGGTCTTGCTGAGCAACCCATTTCCATCCATGTCGGCCCGAATCAATGTTTGCGTGCAAGATTCATCTCTGTACTGGTTTTCCCGAGTTCGGTCTTGTTGTCCTTGTGCTTGTGCTTGTGCTTGTGCTTGTGCTTGTGCTTGTGCTTGTGCTTGTGCTAGCGCTGGTAGCGTCGTTCCTAAACAGAGTGCTGTAACCAGCAACAGCTTTGGGTAAGTTACGATCACTGCTGCTACCTTTACCATCTTTTTTTATTGTCGTCTCTTTTTATTATTATGATGACAAAAAATAAAACTTTATAAAAAATGTTCCAGCCACAACTTTAGCTACGAATAGTAGTACTGTAGTCTACTAGCTAGAGTAATAATAATATTATACTCTGTAGCAATATCTTCGAGTTCGTCTTGATCCCTCCAACGAGGATCAAAATATTTGGATACCACATACCACCATTAATTCGAATTAAAAACCCAAATTTGTCGAGAGCCTTAGTGGTGTCCGAGGAAAAGTACAAAGTACAATCAGAGTAATAGTACTAGTAGCCATGATGCTTTTTAGGTTACAGTTACTACAGTAGTACCAGGTATCAATGTCATTCGATTTCGTGGTCACTCCTCCTGGCACTCCGAGTGCCCGGCGTTACTTGATAGATCTAGTACTAAAAATTCACAGTGAGGAATCACGAGCTAGCTAAACTCCGTCCTCCCTTCTCTACTGGAATTGAGAAGCCGATCGGCAAAACGTAAAAAGCTAGTGTGGAGACTCATGAATATTAGAGTAATATTATAACTAGACTAGTGGCTCTGTGTGGATAGGAAGCAGGCATAGGCACACGACCTAATAGAGTAAGACCTAACTCCTGAGTCCCATCATAGTCCCTAACAGGAGACAAGGTAAACTGCCGTAGTCCACCTGGGCTTAATTTGAAAATAATAATCTCGTAGACTCTACTAGTAGTAGTACCCGCTCACAATATTGATTATAATAATATTATACTGTGAACATGATATAAATATTTAATATTATTATCACGTCGATGTTCTGTTTGTATCTTCGATCTACTAGTACATTTGGGCTTCCCGGGGTACAAATAATAAAAAGTCATTGCCCTATACAGTATCTGTTACTGTAATATCCGTTGCTGCTGCTGGTAATAATTTTAATCCGTTTGTCGTAACCAGGAGCATCGTTACGGCATCTGAAACGAGTGCTACCCAGAAGGATGTAGAACAACCAGAAACTGCCAATATCACAACCGCTGCCTTGGCACCTAAACTCAATGCAAAGTTTTGAATCAGTGTACGACGAAGTCTTCGACCCAATTGTATCCCTGTTACCAACTTTTGTAAGTGAATTGGATGCGTCAATGCAACATCAGCAGTTTGAATTGCCAGGGAAGCACCACTTCCCATTGCCACTCCAACATTTGCCAAGGCCAAAGCAGGAGCATCGTTCACTTACAGCAAAAAATAAAAACATTCAGAACGAGAAAGAACAAGAAAAACACAGCACAAAAAGTCATCAGGAAATCGGTTACTGACTGACAACAGAGATCTGTTTTCTCACCTCCATCTCCACACATCAATACCGTTCCTCCATTGTTTGCTGCTTCCTTTGTCAATTTTTTAACAATCTCTAGCTTTTGTCCGGGAAGAACATTGCTGTAAATATGTTCGGGGGACAAGTGAACTCGTTTTCCAATTGTCATTGCTGTTTCCTTGCAATCTCCAGTTAGCATAACAACCTCCACTTGCAAATCGCTTCTGAGCTGGTTCATAACATGCGATGCTTCGGGTCGAAGCTTATCTGTGACCGAAAAGAAACAGACAATGCCCAAATCTTCTATACTCATAAAACTAACAGTAGCCCCGGCATCGGACCAGGTTGTCACAAGCTCCCTTTCCTTAGACAGGAGCTTGTCATATAACCCCAATCGCTCAAACAGTTTTACATTTCCAACATGTACAGCTCTTCCCTGTATCATTGCTTCCAAACCTTCTCCTTCTAAAATGGTGTGCTCTGTAACGGAATGCTTCGCAGATAGAAAAAACTCTAGCTTTTCATCTTGAAATACAAAATCAGTTACGGCATTGGCAATCGGATGAGATGAAAAAGATTCGGCAAGAGCCAAATGTTCCAGTATTTCTGTTTTGTTGATCTTGCTCTCAGCAGCAGCGGCTCTTCCGGTCATTTCAAAATTTTCGAGAGAAAACTTTCCTTGTGTCAATGTACCGGTTTTATCCATTGCCACAGTCTTCACCTTGCCCATTGCCTGCAAGAAAAAGGGAGTAAAAAATGAGGCAGTGTTGCAAACAGGCAGGGTTCCGGCTGGGCTGCCGACAAAAAATGGCACACTCCGGTAATACGATATTATCAAGACAAAAAAACTCACCTCCAATACGGCCCCTCCTTTCACAAGAAGGCCGCGCCGAGCGGCATGCGTTAATCCTGACACATATGTGACTGGTGTCGAAATAACTAGTGGACACGGACAAGCGGCCACCAAAGTCACCAGCCCTGTTTTCGCCCAAACTCGTCCAACATCAGCCCCATAGAGAGCCCAGGGCATTGTGCATAGCAGTGTGACTAGCCCAAACACGGGCGGAACGTACCATGCAGCAAAGCGATCCACCAGAGTTTCGAGTTGCGATGGTTGTTTACGGGCATCTCGAACAAGTTGAGCCAATCGAGCAACAGCTGAATCCGAGCTTAGGGATATTGTTTGCAGCACCATATGTTCAGGTCCCATGTTTATGGCTCCTCCCATAATAGTGTCTCCCGCCACGACCTTTCTAGGCCGAGTTTCACCCGTCAAAATGGTTTCGTCGACATGTGATCTTCCTTCTACTACTTTTCCATCGCATACCAGTTTTTCACCAACTGGAAGAGAGACATAGGAGCCAACCATTACTTCATCAGCTGACACTAAGCGAGTTCTTGACGAAGAAGAAAATTTCCCACCATCTTTGCCACTAGCATCTGTCGTGTCTTTAACCTCCAGAAGTCGCACAGACCCAGGTCCCAAATCAGATGCAATTGCAGCCAAGGCTTGATTCGATTGGGAAATGGCACGTCCTTCCAACGTTTCCGAAACTGCAAAAAGCGACGCAACAGCTGCCGCTTCAGCATAGTCTCCCAACGCGATTGAACCAAGGGATGCCGCTAGCATGAGACAACTTGCATTCAACCTGGGACGGCGCTGGAAGATAGCCCGTCTGGCCTTGGATAGAAGAACTGGAAAAGACAACATCAAGGACAAGAGACTCGACCCCACATGTACATTTCGCATCAAAATAGAGCCACCAAGTCCAGGCTTTGCTTTCCTATAAAGGTCTGATAGTAAAGAGATGCCAAAAAATAACAAAGAAGCAATGTTCCTGCGACTTAATCGAGGCAAATGTTTATGTTCATGTTCATGTTCGTGTTCATATTCACGTGAATGTGCACGCGTCTGCTCTGATTTACTTTCCAAAGTTAAGTCGCCACAACAAGAGAAGAGTTTAGTACTTGTGCTTCTGCGTGATGGTGTATACTGATACTGTTGTCTCTTCAGAATTGTTGTTTCATCTGACGAACGAAAAATTGGTTCTCGCAATCGACAAACTGTGGATAAGGAGTACTGCGGCACCTGGAAATTACGCAACGATCGACGACGGAGATCCAAATACATCTGATTTCCTCTTCCTAGATGCCGAGTTCTTTTTGTAGCTCTGGCTGAACTACAATGCCCAGGACCATAAGAAAGAATCCAAGGATTGGAAAAACCGACAGCCCGGCCAGCAACAGTAATGAGCGAGAAGAGCATTATCCAAAATTTAAAGCTGAATCGAATATTTGGATTGGGACCATATCGTCTATTGCGATTCTGGAAGTTGACAGTTGGCACATAGCTGCTGCTGCCTTGGCATGGACAATTCGGCACTGCCTTGATTTCTTCCTTTTGGTGGTGCATGGCGCGGAGCATTTAGCTGGTTGAATATGTCAGATTTTGCCTGGTACTTTAATGAGTACAATACCTTAGTGTAGTAGTGGAGTGCAACTTTAGAATTTCTTTTTGCTGCAAAACAATTTTGTTGTATACTAAGGAGCAATTTATCTGAAAGCTGTCTACTGTAGCAACCAAATCTTCCTATGTTTTTGATGCTCAATTGACATTTGAAATCATGCAATTATTGTGAAAGCACAGAAGACAAGCATACAGTATCTTTTTTGTCAAGGTTGTCGGCCTGTCAAAATCTCAGTAGACTACGTCGTACTGGTAATAATTACATGTACTTGACTAGACCTACTAGTAGCTACTAGTAACGCGAGAACTAGTCTAGAGAGTGTCACATACCTGTACTAGAGCTAGGAGTACTAGTCCTGGTACGGTTTGGTACATTACCACGAAAAAAAAATTGCGTGATGATTAAGAGAGAATGGCAAGCTGGAGAGAGCACTAAAAGTTAAGGTGTAGGTTATAGAAAATAGTGATTTTACATCCACCCGACGATTTTCTTTTCAAAGACTTATGCGAAAGTTTGAAATTCAAATTTTTTTCAATAAAACTAGTATATCCGTTTCCTATTTTCTAGTAAATTGATGCCGATCCAAAACTATTATTCTTAAAAATATATAGTAGGTACCTACTAGTTCTAGTACTAACAATTTTCAAAACCACAACCAGAACTTGAATCACTCTAGTAGTAGGCGGTCTAGTCTAATAGGTCTACCAGGTAGTATAAATAGTAATAAAGGAAGCAACCATGACGATTATTAAACAACGGTTATTTCAAATTGCATTAGCACTGCTGTTTTCTAATGCCATTCATGCCTTGCCCACGGGCGCCGGAAATTGTCCCGGAGGCCGAGCAGCCGTCGGTGTGACCCATTTAACGGGCAATGTGACGGAAGGAACTTTAGAACAAGGTGGCATTGTAGTGATTGTGGGAGACAACGTTTTGTCACCCACCACGGTAACTCAATTGCCTCTGGGCCAGGATTTGTATTGGTCCATTAATGCAACGAAGCGTCCGATGAGGGGTTTCTTAATGCGGGCCGAAGATCGATCGGACGATGGTGGAAAGGATACAAGCCAAAGTTTAAACGGAAAGGAAGATAAGCATGTCCAACTTGCCACAACAGTGTGTGTCAGTGCTTTTGGCGTGGGAGGCGTTACGCACACGAACAACAACCAGAAACGATCCGTCAGTGGTACCTTTCGCATGGACGAAGTCGTAAAAGAATTGCAATTGGATGTCACGATTGTTGCTAAGAATCGAAATGGACGTTCTATTTTTTACTATTCGGGTTTTGTGGTGGAAATCACGGATGCTACTGATGCCACTGATGATGGCGATGAAAGTGATCGAGATGATATGGGTGATATTACTGTTGACATTGGAGACGATGCGATGGAAACCGGCTCGGAGAATAATGATGTGGACGGACCAGCACTGGCCTTGAGAGCTTCTTCATGTACAACGGAGAGCCCTTGTGGACAATGTGAGGGTGATTGTAATAAGGTACTTTCTCGTTTTTCAATGTGACAGTACAGCTGAAGCAATGAGGTGACTCAAATACCATCCACACATTTCCACAACTACTAACTATTCATATATGTTATTATTCGTATTGCATTAAGAATGGCCATTGTGCAGAGGGGTTGGAATGTTTTTATCGACCTGACTTGACACCTATTCCGGGGTGCTCTGGTGAAGGAGAAGCAGGTAAGACTTGCCATTGAAATATCTCGGTAGGGTTTTAGTGCCGGCGCAGCTGATCCATTTTCGCTTTCTATCTGCACTGCATAGGACATGACTATTGTTATTTACCACAAAATGATACTTTGAGATTACGCTCCGTCGATTGTAGCGAAGAGCGCCCCTGTGATGCTTGCCAAGGAGCTTGTAGCAACAACAATGATTGTGGCGATGGCTTGTCCTGTTTTTTGAGGCCCGACAATACTCCAGTTCCAGGATGCAAAGGGTCTGGTATCGCCGGTCGCAATTATTGTTTTGAAACACCTGAACCAGAGAATAATTTGGAAATGCTGGTTTTACTACCCCGCGACTGCAACAATAGCCAACCATGCGATATGTGTCAAGGTGAATGCTTCAAAAACCGAGACTGTAACGGTGATCTTGAATGTTTCTTTCGTCCCGACTTGACGCCGGTCCCAGGATGTTCTGAAACCAACTTGGGAGTTTCGGGACGTAATTATTGCTTTCAACCACCGAAGAAAAATACTTTGGTGCTCAAAGACACGCCTTGTACTTCTTTTTTGCCTTGTCGTGAGTGTGAAGGCGAATGTACCAGTGATGACAGTTGTTATGGACAATTGAAGTGCAAGAAGCGACCTGATGCTGCGGCAATCATAGGTTGTAGTGGCACTGGGGTCTCTGGGAAAAATTATTGCTACGACGAGTCCAAAGAAATCGTGGACGCCAATCAAGGCGAAATTACTATCGAAGAAGAAACTGAGGTTGACGAGACAGATGAAACAGAAGATTCTAATGAGCTAGAAGATGTTGAGACCACATCATTATCTCCTACTCCTAAGCCAACAAGACGTCCTGGGCCCAATGCCAATGAAACAGTGACAGATGAAGTGGAGGAGATGAAAGAGACTGAAACCACACCACTCCCTACTCCCAAGCCAACACGCCGTCCTCGACCCAATGCCAATGTAACAGTGCCAGATGAAGTAGAGGATATAAAAGATTCTGAACGCACAATTCCCCCCACTCTCCAGCCAACAAAACATCCCCGACCCAATGCCAATATAACAGTGACAGATGAAGTGGAGCAGACAACGGAGACTGAACCCACACTGCTCCCCACTCCTAAGCCAACAAGACGTAATCGGCCTTATGCGAACACAGACTCAACAGCAACAGATGGAGTGGAGGAGGAGACCAAAGAGCAACAAGAGATTGAACCCACGCTGTCTCCTTCTCCCAAGCCAACAAGGCGATCTCGTCCCAATGCAGAAACAGGTAATTGGGAAGAGACCAAAGGGCCTGAAGAGGTTGAATCCACAATGTCACCGACCCTTAAGCCAACAAAACGTCCTCGACCTAGTGCCTCACCTACAAAAATGCCAATGCCACCTACTCTTATGCCAACAAAACGTCCTCGACCTAGTGCTTCACCTACAAAAATGCCTACACCAGCCCCTACGAGCAAACCAACGCTGCGTTCAAGACCAACACCATCTCCCACGGTACAACCTACAACCAAACCCACTTCAAAACCAACGGCTAGGCCGACTCCTCGACCCACCATATTTGAGCAATGGTTCACCACAACACCCCCCGCACCAACCGGCCAACCAACCCTTCGACCAACACTAAAGCCCACTCCTCGTCCCAGACCCACGGCCAAACCCACCATGTTTCCTGAATCGTTCACTCCATATCCTACACCAACACCAGATGAACAGCTGACTTTGAAGACTCGTGAAACGGCTTGCACTTCTCAGAATCCCTGCGAAGAATGTTATGGGGTACGTTGTTTTGTTGCGTTGTCTTGTACTAAAATGTGATTGGTGATTGAATTTTTAGCAAGCTTACACGTCCATTGATTGAACGCTTCTTCTCGTTCAGGATTGTAATACGGATGCTCAATGTGCCGGCATTTTACAATGTTTTCAAAGACCCGACGAGTCTCGCGTCCCTGGATGCCAGGGCCGTGGTGTCGAAGGAGTAGACTATTGCGCGATCAACCCAAACGCTGGAAATGCCAACACCAACCGTCCAATGAATGCGAATAACAACAACCCAAAGCCACCCACTCGGAATCCTACACCTCAACCTTATGTAGCCGGTACCGACCAATCACAAATACTCGTAGCACCTCCCCCTATTGCAAACGGCAATAACAATATCAGTCCTCCTCCTCCCGGAAATAATGATGGCAATGTACCCAACATTAATGATGCTAGCATCCTGGAATTGCAGGATCGAAATGCTGAATGCACCCAGAACAATCCGTGCGGAGAATGCATGGGAGATTGTGATGATGACAACGAGTGCTCTGGAATCCTACGCTGTTTCTTCCGCCCCAGCTTTGAGGCTGTTCCCGGCTGCGGAGGTCAAGGAACAGCCGGAACGGACTACTGCGCCTTTGATCCTCGCACCAGTGATGTCGGCACTAATAACCGACCCGAAAACGACAACCCTAATCTGAACCAAGTCGATAGCAATGTCAACATTGCTGCCGAAACTGGGCGCGACAGCAGCAAGGTGCTGGTAACTCGCAGTCAATTATGCTCAGTTAACTATCCATGCGGAGAATGTCAAGGCGTAAGTTTTTATTCTGATAGTCGTCACGAATTCATCGTGATAGAATACATGCTTCTCATATTTTCTCTCCTTGCATTCATTTCTTTTACTGCAGGACTGTAGTGGTGACGATGACTGTGCGGGAGGTTTACAATGCTACTTTCGTTTCGGAACCGAGCCTGTTCCTGGATGCATTGGGACTGGCGTCGGTGGAAGGGATTATTGTGCCTGGAATCGACGAGATGTTCGTCGAAGGCAGGTTTAAATTCTTGTTGTGGACACGTTGCCGTGGCCTATTAGCATGTGCCAGAAGTCCTCTCTATGGGCTACTCGAGTACGCCGTAGCTGAAAAACTAAACGAGGACTTTTCGCCTGGAAGGTCAGCTGCACAATAATATCGGCGTGACAAACCTTCAACTCAAAACCAATATGGAACGTATATAAATTCATTTTTAGATTCTTGTACTGTGTACAAAACTATGGACTCGCAAAGTTCAAATCACTGGATGCTAAAGCCAATTTTGCTTGCACAAGATCCTTTGGAATGTTACAGCAACCAAGGAAACTTCTTTGACTGGCACGTAATATGGCTTCTCAATTTCTTGTCGTGAATTTTCTGCTGATTTCCCCTCTCAGCTGCAGTACCAAACACGCCTGATGCCAATCCATTATTTTATGCTTCATGCTGTTGTTTTTAGGCTCTTCAGTTCAAAAATACCAGTCGAAGGACAGACTGATTGTGCCAGTTCGTCCAACACCTATGTGTCCATGGATTCCCAATGTGATAATAATTAAGGAACGTTTCGATTGAGACTTTTTAAATACTTCTCGATTGTAGGCTACTGCTAGTAGAACTGCCGTGTACTATGGTACCTGGTACTAAGTACTGGTAATACGTAGTCTACTCGCGCTGCTGTAAAAATGAGAAGAAATCTGGGAGCTGTACTGAAACGAAGATTGGAGATGTCGATCTTGAATACTTGGATCTCCAGCTCAATCAACTGGCTGGTGCACCCATCCCGAGCGCCTTTGGGTTGTAGCAGGTATCGATGTTATTTACCATAAGAAAAGATCTATTCCTACAAGAAAACGCTCTCTGGTTCCATACTAGTACCACATGAATGCAAACTTGGTTCATGTAAAAGTATGTCGACAGTCGACGGTCGACGATCAGTAGCTTCACCATAATCGATTCGCGCATTGGAATATGCTATAACTCGTTACCTGGACCAACCACTGAAAAGCATCACCGCTCAGGTACCATGAACAAGAGGGATT
>Ga0210054_1002951_pt1 | contig 13061 bp, 12 predicted proteins | sample CryGeymeta201516_FD_185470 | JGI IMG/M metagenome (GOLD analysis project Ga0210054, IMG submission 185470) | Groundwater microbial communities from Crystal Geyser aquifers in Utah, USA - Crystal Geyser metaG 2015-16 (SPAdes) (version 2) | ecosystem: Environmental > Aquatic > Deep subsurface >... | reverse complement strand
GCCCAGTTTTCTTTCAACCTCAAAATTGATAGTCGGGTCGCAGACAGTGTAAATTTCTCCAACCAAGGCAATTCTCGGCAAGTCTTTATTTTTCTCAATCTTAATTCCAGAAAATCTTTTTAAAATTTCTTTTTTGATTCTTGAAAAATCTTTTTCTTTATCTGCTTTTTCAATTTTTAAAAGACTATCGGTTAAGATTTTATCAGCAGTTCCTTTCTCTATTTCTCTCGGCCGGTAAAACTGGGCCAATTTTTCAATTTTTTCAATTAAATGTAGTTTTTTGAAAAAGAATCTTCCAGCTCTTAAAATCTGCAATAATGAGGCACCAGAAATTTTTTTAATCGTTGAGTAAATATCTTTTGGAGCGACTCGAAAATCTAAAAAATTAATATCATGACCTGCTTCTTTTAAAACTTTCTCTTGAATCACTCCATAATATCTTTGACGACAGGACCCCCCAACATTTTGAACCATAAAAATAGTGTTCGCTCCCTTTTTTAAAGCCGGCAGATAATTACCCAGAGTTACCTTCATCGGAAAGCAGTACATTTCTGGTGCAATTCTTGCTCCCTCAGTAATGGTTTCTGAAGTTGTTTTTTCTGGAGGAATAACTTCTAACCCCAACTGCTCAAAAAGGGTCTTAAAAGCAATGGTATAATTCCCCCATCTAGCAAAAGTAATTATAGGTTTCATATTGTGTCCATAAATGCTTCTAATCTGGTTTGGATGCCGGCTTCGCCAGCTTGTTCGTCGATCATTAAGTATAAAAAGGGGATTTTATTTTCTTTAAATGTTTTTTCTACAAATTCTTTTATTACCGCATCACAACCGCAACCAAAAGAAGAAATCTCTATGACGCCGGCAATATTATAGCTTAAAATCCTCTGAATCTTTTCCATTATTTCGTTTCCAAATTCCCAATGAAATTTCGGCCAATTGAGATTTGGAAATTGGGATTTGTTTAGGATTTCGCCACATCCCTTCAAGAAGGGCTGGGCGACCCAGCCCATTAAAAATGGGCTGCGGTCGGATTTAGGATTTGGGACTTCATCTACAAATATTGGCTCTGCCCCCAATTTTTCCAATTTTTCTTTCATCCTCAAATTAACATATTCATCATATAAATTATAAGGGTGGGAAATTAGAACAATTTTTGGTTTTTGAGATTTGATTTTTTCTAAAAAATCTTTTTCTTCCTTTTGTTTTAATTCTTTTTCTTTTAAAGAAGCGGTTTCAAAGGCCCTTTTTGTTTCCTCTTTATTTTTTTTCAATTTTTTCCCCAATCTTTGAAGAGTTTTTTTAAAATTCTCTTTTCTTTCATCAAAAGTTTCAGTTAAAATTGGAGTTTTCACTAAAATCTTAGATAGATCAGGTAAGCCAAAAAATTTAGGGCAGTATTCTAATTTTTCTTCAGTTACCCGAGCGAAGCGAGGGTGGGAGATGAACGAATGTTCAGCGACCGCTTTTAACCTCGGGACAAAAATTAAGTCGCATTTTCCGTCCAGCCATAGTAAATGCCCCCAATAAACTTTATTTGAAAAGCAGGTTTCGGGGTCAGCTACTTTAACTCCCATCTCAACAATTTCTTTATTGGTCGAAGGGGAAAGTAAAACTTTAAAACCTAATTCTTCAAAAAAAGTCTCCCAAAAATAGGGTTGTTTCCAATAAATTAAAGCTCTGGGTATACCAATGGTCACAATTTAGAAACTAAAAAGGGTGCCTTGACGGGATAATATTTTTTGTTCGCCTTTGGAGAAAATTCGGACTTTTCCGTAAACGCCGTCATAACCGGGTTCAATATTAACTTTGCCCTCTCTAACTCTTATTACACCTTCGGCGATTTCTGGTAAAGTAGTTGCTTCTAATTCCGAGCGAGAGACGTCGATTAAAATCTTAAACTCATTCCCAAATTTTTCAATTAGATTTTGGTATTCCTCTTCGACCTGCTTTGCCCCAACCATTACTCCTAAAGCGTCGGCAATTATTTCTGCCAAAGGGACTAAGCTTTTGAAAGAGATGACATTTTCTGGCCTGAAACCATCTGGTCTATCAGCTAAACTCTCGATTCGATTTAAAACTCCGATGGTTAGAGGTTTCCCACAATTTGGGCAGATATTGTTGTATTTTTTTGATTCGGCCGGCGACAAACTGATTCCACACATTCGATGACCATCATAATGATATTTACCTTCTTCGGGATAGAACTCAATCGTATATAAGAATTTTTGGGGATCTTTTGATTTTATGGCTTCGCTAATAGCTGAATAACTTAATTCTGTATCAAAAACATTGGCTTCCCTGCCTATTTTTTGAGGCGAATGGGCATCTGAATTACTAATTAAAGTGATTTTATCTAAAGCAGATAATCTCCAGTTCATTTCCGGGTTGCTAGATAAACCGGTTTCGCCGGCGAAAATGTATTTTGAATATTCCTCAAAGCATTCTTCAATTGAATCAAAACCAGACCGAGAACCAAAGAGAGAAAACCAAGGAGTCCAAATATGCCCCGGTACGACCAAACAATCTTCTGAAATATTTAAAACGATTTTAGCTAATTCTTTAGCGTCCAGCCCTAAAATTGGACGACCATCGGCTCTTAGGTTACCTATCCAACCTAAATGAGTGTTTATTTTTTCAACGACTTCAAAAGAGGGAGCAAAAATAAGAATATGAATTTTCCGAACTTTAAATTTTTTAGAATAAATACAACTAATCTCGGTAGTTAAAATAAATCTTATTGTTGAACCAGAATTTTTTAATTTAAATAAACCGGGTTCAGCCGGTTCTAATTTCTCCTTTAAATTTTTAAACCATTCTGGATGTGTGAAATCTCCGATTGTTAAAACTTTTATTCCCTTGAGCTTTGCCCACTTCTCAAGATTCTCTAAGTCCATGTCTTTACTGGTAGCCCGCGAGTATTTGGAGTGTAGATGAAAATCAGCGATAAATCGCATAAAACCCTATTAATTATGAATATTTTACCCTTTTTATTTTTTAAAAATTTTCTCTTCTAACAAACCAAATCCAGACAAAACCAGGAGGGCTAGAAGGGCGGTAAAAATAGCCAGAAAATAAAGCTGAGCTCCAACGGCTATTCCGATAGCGGCGGTTGTCCAGAGACCGGCAGCAGTAGTTAGCCCCAAAATTCCAGATGGCTGACGGAAAATGACTCCGGCACCAATAAAACCAATTCCAATGGCTACCGCCTGAATTACTCCTGAAGGATTAAAACCAATTTCAGATTTAGCGAGTTCAAAAGAAATTATGCTCAAAAGACAGGAGCCTAAAGCCACCAAACTATAGGTTTGAAGTCCGGCTTCTTTTCTCTTATATTCTCTTTCCAACCCAACCAAAGCACCTAAAAGGGTAGCCAAAAGTAATTGGCAAATAATATCAATTTCCATAATAAAGTTTAGAGTTTGTAAACTTTATAATCCTCCCTGACTTTTTGGCCAACCTGGAGTCCAACAGAGTTGCCCGCTTTAGCCTCTTTGACTTTTTTGTGCTCAATTTCCATTGACTCAACAGTTTGGTTGAAATCAGTTTCCCCGCCAACAATTCTAATAGTATCGCCAACTTTAAGAACGCCGGTTAACTCAAGGACTGCCACCCCAATATGGCCGAAATAGTGAGTGATTTTTCCTATTAATTTCCCTTCTTCGGCAGGAGGTATTTCATTTGCCATAATTTTGTGAAAATTTTTTTAGTTTTAAGCTCGACCTTTACCCCGTAGTAGAAATTTGACAGATGTTCCGCTAGAAGCGGAACACTATTTACCGAAGGCAGTCAAATTTTCACTACGGGGTTTAAAATTTTCTAAAACTTTTTTCTCTTTTTTAATAAGTGCGATTAATTTCTCAACTAGTTTTTTAGGGTCTTTCTCAAAAATTATTTTTTTTACCCCTCGATAAGGACCGGTAGCAATGACCCTTATTTTATCTGCTGTTCCGCCCGTCCTCTCTAAAACACCAATCGGTTTTTGAATTTCGAAGGCGGTAGCAAACTCATGCAAGGTTCCCATTCTGCCACAAATAATAATTACCCCATCTACCGATTTTGTCATGATTACATTTCTTCCGACGTAATCGGCTCCGGTATAAATCATTACATTAAAAGGATCTATGGGGAGTTTATAGGTTTTCAAATGGGCAGCTTCGGAAGTGGCTGGAGAAAAGCCAACATTAAACCCATCAGCTTCTTCGCAGCCTAAGGCAGCAAAATAAGGAACGCCGGTAGTGGCGCCAGTAATTAAAACACATTTTTGGCGGGCAATCTCTCGACCGACTTCCTTAGATAGTTTTTCAATATCCCGGCAGCAATGGCTGATTCGGGCAGCGCCAGAAACGGCGATTTTGTATTGCATATATTTATCTTAACATATTTCTTTAAACCAAAAAAGAGGTAAAATACCTCTTCTTAAGTGAGGGGGGCGCAGCTCTTGTCGCAATCAGCTTAAGTCTAAACCTAGTCGGACAATTCACTAGACAGCTGCCTCCGCCTCCTGCATCAAAAACTGCTTGTCCCGCGAGAAAAAACTCGCGCCCCCTCGGTTTTTATTTTAATTTAGGAAAATTCCTTGTCAAGCCCCGTAGTGAAATTTCGACTGGCTTCGCAAATAGGTTTTCTGAAAGAAAACCTTGTCGAAATTCTACTACGGGGCAAGCCCTTTTATTACATCAACAATAGTGATTGTGCCCTTACTCCGATTCGAACGGAGATTTCAACCTCCGGAGGGTCGCGCTCTGTCCAATTGAGCTATAAGGGCATCATTTACGCGAACGTTAGTGAAGCGTCAAGATGAAAACAAAGTTTTCATCGCCTATCCGAGCGAGCGAAGGATGAAGATGAAAACAAAGTTTTCATCGCCTATCCGAGCGAGCGAAGGATGAAGATGAAAACAAAGTTTTCATCGCCTATCCGAGCGAGCGAAGGATGAAGATGAAAACAAAGTTTTCATCGCCTTCCAGCAATTAAATAAATATTAGTTCTCGGGTCTTTGCCTCCTCGCCAGCTTTCTTTTATTTTTAATCCCGATTCTCTAACTAAATTTTCGAGTTCTCGCTTGGTAAAACAATGAAAGTAACGCTGAATTAAAATTTTACCTTCTGAATTTTTCCAAGGGACAAAAACATCAAAAAAATCTAATCGGGTGGCGGGCGGGTGGTGTCCAATTAATTTTAAAAAAGTATATTCTAAGATTAGTTTTAAAGCTCCCCTCCTCTTCCAAAAATCCCAAACTCTCAAAATTAAAAGACCGCCTGGTTTTAAAACTCTTCTTGCTTCTTTTAAATATCGGAGTTGAAACTCTGTTGAGGGAATATTATGTAAAACCGAGATACTATAAATTTTGTCGAAATAATTATCAGGAAAGGGTAAACTTAAGACATTAGCTGCTTGAAACTTTGCTTGAGGATATTTTTCTTTAGCAATTTCAATCAATCTTTTAGAAATATCAACTCCGAAATAATCTACTTTTTTATCTCTTAAAACTTCAAATAGCCGACCATTTGCACATCCTGAATCCAACACTCTCTCTCCTTCTAAAGTATAATTTCCTAAAGCTTTTATATCTTCCGGGATAAAAGCTCTAGTCCTTGAATAATCTTCGGCAATTAGGTTATAATTCTCTGTAGTCTTCTTAAGTAGGTGCTCAGCATATTCTTTTTCCATGATTACTATTGGAATAATAAAAGATTTAATTAAAAGACAAGTGAAAACCCGGGCTGATTTGGATTCTTTTAAGAGAGAAATTGCTAAAAAATACGAAATTCCTTGTCCGAGCAATATTGGACTATTAAAAGCTTATCATAAATTAGTTAAAAATAAAATAGTTAAAAAATCACCAATTTTAGAAGAACTTTTACGAACCCGGCCCATTCGTTCCCTTTCGGGAATTGTTAATATTTCGGTTTTGACTAAACCTTATCCTTGTCCGGGAAAATGTCTTTATTGCCCGACTGAAAAAGGTATTCCCAAAAGCTATGTTTCGGGAGAACCGGCGGTAGAGAGAGCAAAGAAATTAAATTATGATCCCTATTTGCAGGTCAGAAAGAGAATTGAAATGCTAAAATTAGAAGGGCATCCAACTGATAAAATCGAGTTGAGAATAGTCGGCGGAACTTGGAGTTATTACCCTAAAAAATATCAAAACTGGTTTATTAAAAAATGCTTCGATGCCGGCAACAAAAAAAGCAGTAAAGATTTAAAAAGAGCTCAGAAATTAAACGAGATGGCCAGGCATCGGATTGTAGGATTATCAATTGAGACAAGGCCGGATTTTATTAATCTCTCAGAAATTCAGAGGTTAAGAGGATTAGGCGTGACCATGGTTGAGTTGGGAGTCCAATCAATTTATGATGATGTTTTAAAAATAAATCTGCGGGGACATGGAGTAAAAGAAACAATTTTAGCCACAAAACTTTTGAAGGATGCCGGATTTAAAGTCTTGTATCAGATGATGCCCAATTTGCCGGGTTCTAATTTAAAGAAAGATGAGAAAATGTTTGGAGAACTTTTCTCAAATCCCAATTTCCAACCAGATTTACTAAAAATCTATCCCTGTGCTCTCTTAAAAGAAGCTCCGCTCTACAAATGGTGGAAAGCAGGTAAATACAAACCCTATACTGAATCGCAATTGATAAATCTCGTAAAAAAGATTAAAAAGAAAATTCCCTATTACGTTAGAATCCAGAGGATAACTAGAGATATTCCTTCTCAAAGAATTTTAGTTGGAGCAGCTAAAATTTCTAATCTGCGACAAATTATTGCCCGAGAAATGGAAAGAGAGGGCTGGCAATGTAGATGTATCAGATGCCGAGAGGTTAGAGAAAAATATGAGCCAAAAGAAAAATTGTATTTATATCGTCAAGATTACGATGCATCTGGAGGTCGAGAAATATTTTTAAGTTTCGAAAACAAAAATAGAACAAAACTTTATAGCTTGCTTCGCCTACGAATCACTTCTCAAAATAAAGCGACAGTCCGCGAGATTCATACCTACGGTCAACTTTATCCTCTACGCGGCCGGGTCGCGTTGATATCGCCGCAACACAAAGGTTTGGGAAAAAAATTAATAAAAGAAGCAGAAAAAATAGCCAAAAAGGAATTTGGTTTAAATAAAATCGCCGTAATTTCTGGAGTAGGAGTTAGAAATTATTGGAAAAAATTAGGATATAAATTAAAAGATACTTATATGATTAAAAACCTTTAATGGTTTTCTCTATTTTCTTAAAATCTTTCTCTAAGATTTTTCTAAATTTTTGGAATCTTATACCGGCTGCGGGATGATAAGTGACGAAGTATTCTCTATCATCTTTTTTAACCAATTTCCCTCGGTAATCACCGAGTTTTTTATTTGGGAAAAATACTGAAAAAGCAACTTCTCCTAATAAAATAAATTTTTGAGGATTAATAATTTCAATTTGTTTTTCTAAATAAGGTAGACAAACCCTGATTTCTTCTTTTTTAGGTTTTCGATTTATCGGAGGTTGCGGTAAACATTTTAAAGAGCTAGTTATAAAAATTTTCTCCCGTTTTATTCCAGCTATTTTAAATAACCGATCTAAAAATTTTCCAGCTCTCCCTACAAATGGCTTCCCTATTTTATCCTCTTCAATTCCCGGAGACATACCCAAGCAGATAATTTTTGCATTAACTGGTCCTTCGCCAGAAACAGTATTTTTTCTCGTCTTCCACAAGAGACATCTTTTACAATTTCTAATTTCTTGATTTAATTTTTTTAACTCAACCGTTTTGTTCATAAAATCTTCGTAATTAAATAGCCAATTATTGAAAATAAGGCAATCGGGGGCAAGGCTGGAATTGGTTGACGGACTTTTTGAGTGGTGAAAAAGTAAAAACCGGCGAAAAGACCAATCAAAGAAAAAGTGGCAATAATCAGAGAGTCCAGAATTCCCTGAGAAACTAAGGAAGCTGCAAAAAGTAAGGGAAAAACGACGTCGCCACCACCTAAGATTAGAAATTTTCCGCCGGGCTCAATCTTTTCTAAACTTTCTCGAAAACCAGAAATATTTTGAGGAACAACTAAGGCCAAAATCGCTCTGCTTTCTATCATTTCTTTCGCCATTCTTATCATGTGTTTTGTTTTGTAAACGGCGATGAAATCGTAAATTGAAAAAAATACCAAAAGCAATGCCACCATTAAAGGGTTTAAACTTAATCCCAAAATGCTACCTATCCCAGCCATTCCTAAAATTAGGCAAAGGTCTTGATTCAAAATTGTAGGCTGCTTTAACCACCAGAAAACTATACCCGCCATTAAAATTAAAGCGGGGAGGCCTGACATCCAGCAGTTAAAAAATGATATTCCGCCAAAAAAAGTCGCCAGAACGAAAACAGCCTTAAAGAACGTCTTTTTTTCTTTTTTAAATCTCACGAAATAAGGAACAAAAAATATTAATAAAGTAGTTAAAAGAAAATAAAAAATAAATTGCCAGAAAGAAAATTGAGGGATGATGACTTTTTGAAATTTTAAAACTTCATTTATTCTAGAGGCGGTAACGATTCCCAAAAGCAAGGTTAAACAAAACAAAAAAGCCTCGATACTAAAGGTTTGCCAGGGATTTTGAAAAAGTTGAGACTTTATTTTCGCCGGCTTTTTTGTTTCGTCACCTTCAGGCATTTTTGATAAATGAAATGGTCTGGTGTTCGATAGGCCAGCCTTCCTTTTTTCGCCCGCTTTGAGGAATAATTTTTCATTCTAAACTTTTTAATCTTTTGATTGCGGAGTTTTTTTCTTTGTTTTCTATTTTTGCTCGTTTTATTCCTTTTTCCATCACTTCTACGGTGGTGTCAAGGAGAGTTTTAGAACATTTAAAAGGAGTCCCGTCCTTACCCCCATGAGCGAATGAATATCTCGCTGGATCTTCATAAGAAGGCTCTGCGCCATAGATTAATTCGCTGACTAAACTCAAGGCTCTAATTGTTTTTGGGCCAATTCCTTTTAGTGACAAAAGTGTTTCAAAATTACGAGGACTGGCCTCGTGGGCAAATAAGATGGTTTTTTCTAATCTTTTCAAATCGAATTTTTCTTCAACTACCGGGTGCCAATAAAACTCTTTATCATAAAGCTCCATTAGGGTGAGGTTTTTTGTTTTTTTTGTCTGAATCAAATTTAAATCTTTAAGAAATTTTTTGGGTTCTTCCTTGACTATTTCTGTCGAAATTTCTTTATTCCCCCTGCTTTCTTTGGCGGTTAAATTTAGGGGTTTGATTCTGGCATCAGCTATCACTCCACTATGAGGCTCTTCGACAAAATCACGAATTCGAGAAGACAACCAATGGTACCTTCTCGCTTTTTGAATTTGAACCGACATCGCCTGTTGAATTACTGTCCATTGCCCATCTTTCGTAAAGATTAAATTGTGGTGATAAATTTGAAAAGGATTTTGAAAGTCTTGGACGCAGGAACTATCGACCTTGGCTGAGATTTTGCTTGCATAGACTAATTTATCAATTTTTTCCATCGGCCATCCCAAAAATTCTCCCCAATTTTGAATTTGTTCAGGTGTTTTCCTCGAAGTTTTCCCTTTCCCGCCACAGACAAAAATACCTAATTCATTTTCTAAACCTCTTAACCCTTCTTTCAGAGCTCCTAAAGTAGTAGTTGTTAAACCGCTACTATTCCAGTCGAAGCCAATTACGCAGCCCAAACTTTGAAACCAAATTGGATCGGATAATCTTCTTAAAATTTCTTCGGCTCCAAATTCCTCAGCAATAGCTAAAACTATCGCCCTTGAAAGTCTTTTCATTCTTTCAAATAGCCAATAAGGACATTTTCCATAATCCAATGGAACTGTGGCGATTCCGGTTCGCATAACTTCATTCTATAAAAAAACTGGCCCTTTAGCCAGTAAATTTTAAATAAAAGTCAATTATTAAATTGGATAAAACAACTATAATTTGATATAATAATATTTATGCGGATAGCTCAAATTGCTCCACTTTGGATTCCTGTACCTCCTTATACTTATGGCGGGACGGAATTAGTTATCTCCTGGCTTTGCAACGAATTAGTCAGGAGAGGTCATGAGGTCACCCTTTTTGCCAGCGAAGATTCAAAAACTCAGGCCAAATTGGTTCCAATTTGGCCAAGGTCATTATGGCGAGCAAAGTTAAATGCACCCCATGCCGTTTTTTCTTTGCTTTATGAAAAATTAATATCTTTGCAAGATAATTTTGACGTTATTCATGACCATTGCGAATTTTACACCGTACCCTATTCAAGATTTTTAAAACCTCCTATTGTTACAACCTTGCACCATCCTTTAACCGAAGAAACAATCATTCTCTATAAAAAATTCCCCAATATCAACTTCGTTGCCATTTCCAAAAATCAAAGAAAATCAGCGCCAGGAATTAACATTGTCAAAACAATTTATCATGGTTTGCCAATTGAAAAATATGAGTTTAATGATAGACCTAAAGATTATCTTTTGTGGCTTTCAAAAATTATGCCTCAAAAAGGAATAGCCGAGGCTATTGATATTGCAAAATTAAGCGGAGAAAATCTAATTATTTCTGGAAATATCCCTCCAGAATATGGAGATTATTTTGAATTTAGAATTAAACCTCTGATTGATGGTAAAAAAATCCAATTTGTTGGTACTTCTGATTTTTCAAAAAAAATTGGACTATTAAAAAATGCCAAAGGATTTTTATTTCCGGTAAAGAGACCTGAACCTTTTGGTTTGGTAGTGATTGAAGCGATGGCTTGTGGGGTTCCGGTTATTGCTTTTAAAGAAGGTTCCATGCCAGAATTAATTGAGGATGGAAAAACTGGATTTTTGGTAAACAATATTGAGGAGGCCTGTCAGGCATTAAAGAAAATCAAAAAAATTTCAAGGAAATATTGCCGAGAGTATGTCAAAAAAAACTTCAATTTAAAAAGAATGGTTAACCGTTACGAAAAACTTTACAAAAAAATCTTAAAAAAATGAAAAAATTAAAAATTGCTCAAATTGCTCCGCTTTGGTATCCTGTTCCACCGCGTGGTTATGGTGGGACAGAGGCTATTGTCTCAAAATTAACTGAGGGATTAGTAAAGAGAGGACACGATGTCACCCTTTTTGCTTCCGGAGATTCTAAAACAAAAGCTAAACTTGTCTCGATAACTAAGAAAAACCTTTTCTCTCTGGGGGTGCCTTGGTTATATGATAGTTACAATATTTTAAATCTCATTGAGGCATTTTCTAGAGCTAAAGATTTTGACATCATCCATACCCATATAGATGTTTATGACCCAATTTTCAGAGCGAAATCTCAGGTTCCGACCATCGCCACCCTTCATAATCCTTTTTGGCCCGAGACCAAGACAAAAACCGGCAGTTTTTATGAATACAAAGCGAGGATCTTAATTTACAATCGCTTTTCGAAACTCCCTTATGTGGCAATTAGTAATAGTTACAGAAAGCAATGCCCGGCAAATATAAAATTTGTCAAAACTATTTATCATGGAGTTGATATTCGCCAATTAAAATTTAACCCGAAGCCGGAGAATTATTTCGTCTGGTTAGGAAGATTAACACCAAGAAAGGGGCTCCATTTGGTAGTGAAATTAGCCAGAGAATTAGGATTCCGGCTTAAAATTTCGGGCAAAGTAGCCAGTCCTGAAAATGAAAAATATTTTCAAAAAGAAATAAAACCGTATCTTTCAAGAAAGATTAAATTTGTTGGTGAAATCAAAACAGACAAAGAGAAATCAGAGTTTTTAGGAGGGGCCAAAGCTTTAATTTATCCTCTTTTATGGGAAGAACCATTTGGAATTGTGATGATAGAGGCTATGGCTTGTGGAGTTCCGGTGATTGCCTTTCCCCGAGGCTCGGCTCCAGAGATTATTAAAGATGGAAAAACCGGTTTCTTGGTAAAAAATTTAGCTAAAATGAAAGAAGCAATTAAAGATATTGAAAAAATTTCAAGAATTAATTGTCGTCAGAGGGTTGAAAAATTGTTTACCGTTGAAAAAATGGTTGAAGAATATGAAAAGATTTATGAGCAGATAATTAAAAATTGAATATGAGAAAAAAATTAAAAATTGCGACCTTTGTCGCCTCGGAAGTTCCCTTTCCAGTTCCTGAAGACTTCAAAGGAATTTATGCACCAGCTGAGGTTGCTTTGGGTGTAGCTGAGGGGTTAGCAAAAAGAGGACACGAAGTTTTATTTTACGGACCCACTGGTTCCAAATCAAAAATCTGTAAAGTAAGAGAAGTAAAAATTGTTCCTCTTTATGAAAATGAGATTCTGAAATCACCCGAGGTTAAAAGAGTAAGAGAAAAAATTTCTTATCTTTTTGACCAATATATTGTTTCACTGATTTTTAAAGAAAATTTAAAGGAAAAATTTGACATCATCCATATTCACCCCGTAGATAGGGCTCTCCCTTTTGCTTCTTTAACAAAAACTCCCGTCGTCTATACCTTGCACGACCCCCTTTATCCTTGGCGAGCGAAAATTTTTGAAATGTACCAGACAAAAAATCAATACTTTATCTCAATTTCTGATGCTCAGAGACAACCTGCCCCAAATTTAAATTGGGCCGGAACTGTTTATAATGGGATAAATTTAGAATCTTTTCCTTTTAATCTGAGACCAAAAAATGAGCTTTTATTTTTAGGAAGAATTTTGGAAAGAAAGGGACCCCATATAGCAATAAAAGCAGCAATAAAATCTAATGAAAATTTAATCATTGCTGGAACTCCTAGTAAAGGGAAGTTTTGGGAAAAATATATCAGGCCCTTTTTAAAAAGAAAAAATATTAAATACGTTGGCTTCCTCCCTTACGGAAAAACTTACAAACTCTATCAAGAGGCAAAGGCCCTTTTGTGTCCTATCCAATGGGAAGAGCCCTTTGGTTTAACTTTTATAGAATCGATGGCCTGTGGAACGCCGGTTATTGCCTTTGACAGAGGTTCGGCTAGGGAAGTAATAAAAGATGGAAAAACCGGCTTTGTGGTCAAAAATATTTCAGAGATGATAAAAGCAATTAAAAAAATTAATCAGATTAAAAGAGAAAATTGCAGAAAGTGGGTTGAAGAAAATTTTAC
>Ga0210054_1002939_pt1 | contig 13078 bp, 6 predicted proteins | sample CryGeymeta201516_FD_185470 | JGI IMG/M metagenome (GOLD analysis project Ga0210054, IMG submission 185470) | Groundwater microbial communities from Crystal Geyser aquifers in Utah, USA - Crystal Geyser metaG 2015-16 (SPAdes) (version 2) | ecosystem: Environmental > Aquatic > Deep subsurface >... | reverse complement strand
AAACTAGTACCTTCCCTGCACTCGAAACCATCCTGGCAGTACTTATTACCAAACAAAAAGTTGCAATCTCCCTGACAAGCTCGTAAAGGGTTCCAATCTTGCTTTTTGGAGTTCCAAAGGTCCGACCAATCAACCAATTCGAATTCTCCTAAAATATCCGCTTCGACCCTAGCGGTGGCAGTTATAGACAACAAAATAATCCATACCACTTTTGCAGTTCTTAATATCATGTTATCTTTCATTGAATTCAATTAGTCTATGGCGAGCTGAAAATATTGATTCATATAATAATGGTATGCGAAGCAAATTGGATTTGTTGCCACAAAAATATCTTCCAGTCGTCTTTGGAAGGGGGAATCCTTTAAAAGTTGTGACCTTTTCAGTTTAGATGGGAAGCCCCCTTTCGACTAATCTTTCGAGACTGAGGTCTACTCGCACTCGCTACCAGTAGATACTACCAGGTACTACACTACTGTCCGGCTGCACAAGGACATTTTTCTTCTTCTTTTCGGTCTTTTTCCCAGATTCGAACCTCGCGTAAAGCAAGCGAAATTGCCTGGCAGATGGGTACAATGTACCTGGTACAACACAAAATCTAGAAATGCTGAGTTGGCCGATTTCTTGCATTAAGTAGTTTGAATAAGTCGGCGTTTTCTTAGATGAAGTGCCCTAACAATAAAATCTCTTTTGCAAGTACTGGTAGTACTCTAGCTAGTACTCGAAAAGTAGAGAGGCAGTATCGTCTGGTAGCCTGACCATAATGGGTACTGAGCTCGAAGTATCTAGTACCAGGTACCAGGGTAGTACAGTACCTGGTACTCAGGACCAGGTACCTACCTTACTAGTAGACCCTACTAGTAATGTAGTACTACCTGGTAGTATCTAGTACCTGGTAGTGACAGCGCCTGCTACTGTAGTACCTACTATACACTGTAGTACTAGTACCTGGTACAGTACCAGGTACTTAGAACATTCGATACCAGTCCCTACTTGAAGTGCTGAACCTTTTTTCATTGAAAAGAAATATAAAGAAGATTATCGTTAAATCATAGTTGTTCGCCAGAATGTATGACGTAATAACCATTACTCATCACTGGTAACTGTCATTTCCTTCCCGTAATTTCCTAGGCAGTTGTCAATTTCCTTCGTTCTTGCCATCAGAAAACAAGAAGTTGAGTTGAGGTTGGTGATGTAAGTCAAACCTGTGATTGATGTTAGAAGGGCCAATACGCAGTACAGTAGCTGAAGACGATTCTCTAGTAGTGGAGCAATACTACTGCTAGCAATGCTTGTTAACTTAATAGAAGAAGTATATGTTTGAAAACTGTGCGGATGGCGCAGCATTGGGTGCAGCCTCCTTCACGCTGTATAAAGGGTCACTGCTAAAGCTCTAGGTTGAAGATGAGGTCATCTTCCTCCTGCTCTTCTGGATGATGTTCGCCATCATCAGTGCTGCCCACGATTTCTGTGTCTTGTTCATCGGCTCCTGACTGCCTCAAATTAGAGCGAACGATATATGCCCTACAGGAGTTGATATCATAGCTGGCTGCTTCTTGCGGAGGTAACATCATGGCAACGCTATTCTTAAGGGTAATCGGCCGAGAGCTTTGAATTCGATCGTACATTCTCCAAGTACTGTCCTCGTAGTACTTCTTCTGGGTCTCCATGGCAACAGGAGAAGGAATATCCAATGGTCCATTGGCAGGTCTTCGTCGAATCACTCGAATGGCAGGTGTCGAAATGGATGGTGGTGTCACAACGGCATGATGGCCTGTATATTTCTCCGCATGTTGTGGGGTAGACAAGGATGATTGAGGGATCTCAAGGCCTCTCCCATTACTCCTTTCTACCTTTCCGCCTTTTGCACTAACGCCAACTGGCAAGAATCGACAGTCGTTCATGGTTACAAAATAGTCTTGTTGATGTTGCATATTGGAGCTAAACATTTGATTGTGTGCAACTTCTTGTGGTTTAATGAGAAGTGAGCTGGTGATTACCAGTGTCAACTCCCTTGCCTCCATCTATCGCTCAAAAAGAAACGAATGAATCTTGCTATTTGATTCGTTTCAGAAAGGATTCGTTTGGCTTTCTATCGTGCGTCACCCACAGCCACTCATTTCCTGCCGCTTTCCAAAGCAATTCCTAAAATCGGTACCAGTTCGCTACCAGGGTATGGTACTACTATCAGCAGTACCTGGTCATACCAGGTATTCACAACAAGTTGTGTCCATGAATATTCATATTTTGTCAATGTTAACTAAGTTCCAATTCTCCATCAAAATATTGTATGTTTTATTTATAGTACCAGTACTACTTTAGACTGTTTTTTGTTACCAGGTAATAAAGAACATCCTTCAAACAAAGATTCAACAGAAAATTGCGTAACTGGTACTACAGTAGATTCAACTGAAATTGCGACCAAGATTCAAGATTCCCGTTACTGAAAATGTGTGGTTAGCGACCACAGCACCCAAGGACGCGAGTATTCGTACTGGCTACTACCTACCGTACTAGTAGAGTGGTACTGGTACTGGTACGGATGACCTGGAGCTGTTGCAGTGCTGACATCGGTCAGTGGTTACGGTACTTTAGTACCTGGTACTGGTAGTACTACCACCAGGTACCAGGTACAGCAGTACCTGGTAACTAGCAAGAGAGTACTGTATGTTTCGTTGAAAATATCACGTACAGTAGTAGTGTATTTTTTAATGATTGGCAAAAGTGTGCTTGAAAACTACATACCGGTATGCTACTTATTCGACTTTTTTGCTGAGCTAGACTACTGGCACCAGTTCCCTTGCTCAGTGCCATGCTACCTTGCTCTCCCTCTCTAGTACGACCGCGATAGGCGCAAGCACGCAAGCAATTTTTTGATTAATAAATGTTCACTTGGGGCGGGCAGTCGAGCGGAGGCCTCTTTTTCTTTGGGTCTGTGCATCCATCATCATCAAGTGTTGCACAGGAAGATTATGCTAAAGATTTTGCTAAATAATGGTCTTCTGCGTGGAATTTAAGTAAAATAATAACTCAGCATCGCGTTGGTCCATGCTCTCAGTACCGGGTGCGTGTATACATTTTCCTCATGCTGCGCTCCCTTGTCGAAAATAGTATTTTGGCTGTCGCCACAACTGTCTTTTTTTGAATTAGAAAAGAATAAATCGCTTTCATAATTTACATTATGCTTAAGGAGCTTCGCGTGGAGTAAGAGCCTGTATTTGACATGCGAGCAAATGTGCGTGTCGCTGCTGGTCTCTCAGTCAATTCCAGTGATGATCATGGCCTCGGAATGCTCGGAAAGTTAAAGGTCGCCCTGCTCTCGATAAATCGGAGACTTGATAGAAGCAGGATTGCACGAAGTGCCAGAGGAGATTGATGGCGCCGAGCGCACTCTTTCACCCAAAGGCGAAATACGAAGCCTCACTTCTAATGCAAACTTGACAATGGAGGATTTCGCTGACGAAAATCTAGTGCCGCTCGATCTTGCACGAGTACAGGATCCATCCACATAACTTCTACAACAGCGTTCACAGGACGAGTTAGCCTCGCTTTTCGTCACCATGACGGCTACCAGTGCTGCTAAAACTGTCACAATGATTGATACCAGTATCGCCAATACAGCAGCAACAACGGCTGTCAGTGCTGCCAGTGCTGCCACGAAAAGATAAGTAGCTGGAAGGCTTTACGGAGCTTGTATTTATCATTTTTTAGGAGAGCATTCAATCAGCCATTGCCTACGTCCTTACTGGGGTTCATGATTTGGAATTGGGACAACACGTCCAGTCATGGTTCCTTTGTACGAGTATATTAAAGTGTTTTTGTTTCGTGTAGCGTCGAAGCTCGACCAGGTAGTTAGTAGGAGAACCAGAGCTCTCTCCCGCTTTCTAAGGTTGCCACTATCAACTATCATGACTTCATACTTGCAAGTACAGTCAGGTTCCACTCTATCTTAATACTCGGATTACGTACTACAGTAGTGGACTACTAGCTAGTAGTAGTAGTACTCGAGTACATGACATCGAATAACAAAATAATAATCGGAAAACATAAGTTCCTTGTGTGGCTGGGGTCGGAAGCCACATGCGGCTCAAATGACTATAACCCTAATTATAATTTATAAAAGACCCCAACGCGCGCGCCCACAAAAGGGAATCTTGCCGCGACCTCCCCGCCCCTTGATGATACGATCATACCAGGTACAGTACGGTACCGTACCTGATAGCAGGCAGCAACATCAGATACTAGTAATAACCCCACCCAGATCATTTCAAGGTTGATGACAGATGACAGATAAAAAGACTACTCGTACTGGAGTGTGTCTATGAAAAGAAGATAGATTTTCCTTCTGCCGAGTTAAGCGACTGTTTTATCTACCAAAAAGTAGGTTTTCATCTTCCTGAATACTTTAAACTGATACTACTGATTATCTCGATTCAATTCTTCCAGTCGTCTACCAGGTAGCACCCTCCAAAACTAAATTTCGACTTTAACCAGTCGGATGGGTAGTTCTGGAGCCAGAAAATAGTAGTACATACCAGATACCAGGCACTAGCAGAAGGTGAAAAAAAGTGAAGGGAAGAAGAATAGTGAGCACTGCTACTTCCCCGGTTTCAAATTAGTCAGGTGACGAATAATCGGCAATCGATACCTTTCAAGTTAAGAATAAAAAATTGAACATCTACCTTTCAAGTTAAGCATAGCAGCAGGAGGAGCAGGAACTACTAGTAAACAAAAATGGACGATTCCAGCAAGAGTGCTGGAGGCATGGATACTAGTCGTTCTCGCCGAAGGACATCTGCAGAAACGAAGGATGTGGCAGAGGAACAGGGAATAGGAAAACAAACGCTGGACAGTTCAGACAAGAGACACCATCGACGAAGACGCGGAGATGATCGAGAGAGATCCAGTGGTGATCCTACACCATCATCACGAATTGGTTTGGTTTCTCGTCGTAGGTCGCAACGACATATGGATACATCTTCGGGAATGAACAACAGTCGCAATAACGACACTGGTCATGGTAGTGCATCTCCTGGACGACAACGACACAGTGGTCGATCTTCTGCACTGAAAAAGAAGCTCGACGCTTCGGGAGATCATCATCATCATCGTCAGGCAGCAGCTGGTGATGACAATAAAAGTTCTGCAGATAAAAGTTCCGCCAATGTAAGTCGCAATTCGACAGACAGAAGCAAACCCAGACGGCGTCATCATCGAACCTCGGAAAATTCGGAAGAAAGACATCATCACAATAGCCAACATTACCACCAGCAGCACCACAATGATGATGATGATGATGATGATGGTGTTGGTCATGATGCTGGTGGTGAAGAAATGGATGGATCAGATCCCACCTTGAAGCGATCTTCGACCGACGAGAGAAATTTGGATGCATCCAATAGTCGAACACGAAGACCAGCTACTCGAACACGACGTAGTGGTACAGAAGGTGGAACTCGTGGCAGTAGTCGAAAGTCATCGTTTACGGCCAAGCGACAATCGGATAAGTCAATAAGCGAACATGGAGGTCACCGCCGGTCGTCGGTCAATGCTTCGAGATCATCCGCAACGCGTCGCAACAAGACCACCACCACCACCGCCGCCGCCGGGATGAAAGATGGATCTGGCAATAGCAGCAGCCGCGGCGGAAGTGGTCAGACCGAAGCTAAGAGGCGGGAACGAAAAGAACGGGCGCAACGAATGAAAGAAAAGGCGATGAGAGATGCCTACATTCCACCACCCGAGGAGCAGAACGAAAGTGAACACGAAGAGGAACTGCAAAAAGTCAGTACACGTAGAGGGCCGCGTGATGTGGCACCCTCAACGAGACAAAGACGGGGAAGTACCGTAAGACAGCCCACGCAAGAAGTACTGCCTCATAATCACTCGCCCGGACAAAGAGGAGCGGCAGCAGCAGATGAAGGAGAAGCAGAAGAAGAACTTGCAACGACCTGGCAGCGTGGACCCACTATCCGTAAGCAATGGAACAGACGGACAAGTATTGCACAACGTCCCGGTCGCGCCAATCGAGGTGCTGTAGTACAACAATCTCAAATTGCAACCATGGTGCTTTTACGCGATAATCTAGCTGACGCTTCTGAATCGAACAATGAAGCGTCCGAAGTGCAAGAAGACTCGGAGAACGAGGACGAAAATGCAGATGGTGAAGAAGCCGATCTAAATTCTTCCAATCCGGAGATCAACAAACAAAGGCGGTCCTTCAAACCGGCCTTTATAGTTGCCAAAAAAGGTGGAGTAGCCGCAGCTAAGGGCACAGTAGCCGCCGCTAAAGGTACGGCGCATGCTACCAAATTTGTTGGAAAAGCTGGAGCCAAAGCTATGAAAGGAGTGCTCGGATTTGGTAGAAAGAAAAAGGGTCGGCACGATTTGAACTCTTCTACCGCGGGCCTGATCATGGAAGATGATCTTTCCTCAGAGGAAGGCAACAGCATCGGTGATCTCAATTTCAACATTACAGAAGATAATCAAAAGGTTGTTAAGACCACAGAAATTCTCTACAACGACTAAGGTAAGGAAGGGAAAGCAACAGCGCGGGGGGATCTCAATTCCACATCACAGAAGAAACCCAGCAGGTTGCTAAAACCACAGGAATTCTCTACAGCGACTAAAGACGGGAAGGCAACATCACCGACGATCTCAATTTCTATATTCCAGCTGTAAACCAACAAGTTGCTAAAACCATAGAAATTCTTTACAACGATTAAAGACGAACAAAAGAGCATGGTCTTGCAGCCCATATGTTCTTGTTTGGTCCTTCTTCACGTCATTTCAGCGGCTCCCAGTTTTGACAGGCAAACTAACAAAAACAAACAAAGAGGACATCGGCTGTTGCCAGTGTTGTGTGACCTTTCAAATATGCTATGTTAAATTAATGACGACAATAATGTATATGCTCTTGCATTTTTATTCGGGATTGCTTTTTGTTCGCCTGCTACTAAATAGCTCTAATAGCTAGCGAACGAATACGGTATGGTTTAACACAGCAATTGTGCCTAAGCCATTGCGTGCCGAACTTTCCATGATTTTCACATTCATAGTTTCTCAATCTTCCTCATTCTTTGCATTCCCCTGGCCGCGATGAAACGCGGATTCACCAAGCATTTGCGTCGTATTGACGGCAGTGGCGGCGACAGATCCCAATGCATACAAGGTTCCTGTACCAGTCGCGTAAGCGGCGTTTGCAGCCATGGTGGTTGTGTTGGTGGCTGTTTGAACCGTAGTAACACCCACAGAGCCCAAGGTGTTTCCTGTCGTCACGGCTAATGTGGCAGCAGCATTCGCTGCCATTGTCGTAGCCTCGTAGAGTCGTCCGGGTGCGGAAAAAGCTCCACCTTGGTGATGCTGTTGCTGCTTTTCTTCTTTTTCCGGTTCCGCTTGAATTTCTGGCTCGGATTCCGATTCGGATTCTAAAATATAGTCTTCGTCACGATAGGCACGATGGTCGGCTTTGGCAAGTTGTGCCAATTGTTGATTCTGGATCCTTTCAGCTTGTCCTCGAGCACCGCGTCGATTTCCGCGATGTCCTGGTCGACCAGCAGTAGCTGCCGCTGCAGTAGATGGTTGCGTGTGTTTGGGTCTACGACTGCGATTGCCTGTCGGCGATGCGGGTCGATTGGGGCTGTGTCTGCGACGGTTGGGTGGACGCTCGCCTTTCTTGGCTTTTATCTGCCTTCTGTGATGTTGCTGTGGATTTTCACCATCTTCCAAATCAATATCCAAATCCAAATCCAAAGCTTTGTGATTCTTCTTTGCAGGAGAGTCGCTGAAAGGGGGGACCTCTGAATCATTCAACAGAAGTTCACTAGCGACTTTCTTGGCTGCTTTGGAACAGGGCAAGCGTCGACTGGTAGCTTTTAGGGGTGATTTAGACCGATGGCCCCTGCTGCTTTTCGGTGGCTGATCTTCGGTTTTGCAATGTTTATGTTTAATAGCTCGTTTCGGATCGGAAGAAACAGCAACTTCTTTTACGTCTATGCCAAAATTATTCTTTTTCTTGAAACTGCCAAGAGTATCAGCACTTAAAATTCCGGACAATTGCTCTGCCAGGGCTCCCACTTCCCTTTGGAGCTCTTTTCCGGATGCCGTACAGGAAGCAGCAGTGGCACTACTGGCCATGTCCCCGCTTTCCAACAGTGGACTTGAACTTTTATCTCTTTGTGTCAAACCAGCCAGAGTATCAGTAGGCAAAATTGACGAGAATTGACCTGCCAACTCGTCTGTCTCTGGGAATTCAGCAGTGCCGTTGTCAGTCATAGTGCTGTACTTTACTCCAGGATGATCTCAAAGCGTAGCTGGCGAGTTTGCGGTTTTGATATTTCCATATTTCTTTGTGCAACTCTATTCAAGTTTTGACCAGTTGTTGTTCTGTTTCCTTCACTAGTAGTACTCTACTAGTAGTACAGTAGTAGGAGTAAACGAAAATTATTAATTCATGACTTTCTTCCGGAGTCATTCACCAGTCGTGGAAGATCGTGAATCAAAATCTCTTTGGGCGCACCCCAAAATTCTTTTGGTTCGATTCAGAGAGTTTGTCGAGAACGAGGTCAACACCTTGGGACTCTTTTGATTGGACCAAAATAATAAGGTGAAAAGAAGGAAGCGCCGAAGCGCAACGAAATGTAAAACTCTTTCCATGAAATCATGAATTCGGCTGTCTGTCCCAACACCCACTTAATACTTTACCAGGCGGAACAAAAATCATTCGAGCAACAAGCATTGGAGCACTTGTACCGGTGAGTTCCTTCTTGATCCATGTACAGGTACAACTGTTCTTGGAGCTTGTCGGGCAACGATCGGGTGTCTACCAGAGCAACTAGTTCGTCTGAAGTCAGCTCGTTAGGTGTCTTCCCGGTCTTCTGTTTTAGGGCTTCCCACCGCTGCGCAATGTCGTAAAGGGCATCATCTAGCACCGACATGAATGGATCCCAATTTGCATTCATTTCTTCTAGCGGTGGATCAGATACATGACGATTCTTCTCCTTTTCCTTCTTGACGGTGAAGTCGTTCTCGATCCTGTGTCGCAATGCTCCTAGATCTTCTACTTCTTCATCTCGAGCATTCAATCGTTGCAGTTCATCACGAACAGTCCTGTCTATTTCAGCCTGATAGAGATCGGCCTCCAAACTTTCGATATTGGTTTGATTCGTCCATTCCAACCTGCGGGCCAAAATGTTGACCGAAGATTGAAGGTCTTCCAAAAAGAGGACCGTATCGAATTGCAACAGCCGTTCCAGAGCGTAGGCAAAATCTTGCATAGTCAATTGGTATTTGGGAATTTCTAAACAGTGCGTACCACACAATTGTCTCAAATTCCAATTGTCCGGTTGTAACTGCCACCATTCGACAAAATGTTCTCCCACCAAAGGAAAGTAATGAATGTCTTCTTCGATCTGCAACCTTTTTTGTGGATCTTCGGCAGGATGCGGCATGACCATTTTAGGACGGACATTGTAATCATCTCGATCTCTTCTTTTTCTTTTTTTTCGTCGTCTTTGTTCTATAATATCATGATGGGCATTTAATTGCTGTGACGTGTGATGCCATTTTCTGGGTTCTACTTCGTCTCTGTAATCACCTGTTCCTTCCTCTAATTTTTCTTCTTCGCCCTCCTCCTCCTCCTCGTCTCTCTCGTCTTGTTCTTCTTGAATATTAATATTTTCAACTTCTTGTCCCAAAAGACGCCGATGTGGGAAAAATAGATTTTTGTTCTGTTCCGCATCTAGTGTCAAATCGTTCAAATCTTCTTCTGTTTTTGCCCTTTTTTTGATAAATTGTCGAGCTTTCGTTTGATGCCACGAGTCGACATCTTGTCGTTGCTGTCGTCGTGAGGGTGGATTTGGTCTTTGTCGTACAGCATCAGCATCAGCATCAGCATCACCAGCAACAGCAGCATTATTGTTGCTTTTGATTTTGTTGTTACGAAATTGTCCCGTCACAAGTTTCGCTTGTTCTTTTAATACAGCCAATTCATCAAGATGAACACTGTGTTGTTCGATTCGTTGTCGTTTATTTTCCTTAATCAGATCCATAATGGTAGCATTGTTATTGTTTTTTGGTAGTTGTAATTGTTGATGCCGATGATGACGATTGTTTGCTTCCAGGGCTACAAATTTGTGGTGTTCTCGTGAACCTCCTCTTACTCCTCCTCCTGCTGCCGGAAGGGCATCTTCACTGTCCCATTGTTGCTGTTGGTAATGATGATCATGATGATGATCACGATGATGATCATTATGTATCCGTGTTCTTGGAATTCCCGACCAGAATCTTCGTGCATGTTTCCAATGACTAAAGTATCGTTCTTGTGATGCACGAAGTACGACAATGTATACGTAGTGTTCGGTATCCATAGCTTCGTACATGATCCCCTCTGATGCTACAAAGTCGTAGGGTGATGTATAAAAATATTGAATCTGAGCATCGAGTGTATCATTGTGTCCACAGCAACGTTGATCGCGACGTTGAACGTTGCAATTGTACTTGCTGGTGGACAATCCATTCGCTTTGGCTAGTCGACACATGGTTGTACCACCCGATTTATGAATGTGTAGCAGATATACCAATTTGGTCGTATTTGGTTTGTTCCGCGTACGCTTGTGATGTTTGGCAGAATGCTTTTTTGCATGTCGACGATAATGATAATTGATAACCAGAGAACCGTCTTCTTCTTCTTCATCTTCATCTTCCAATGTTGTTGAAGTAGTAGAATTGTTCGAATGCCCTTTGTACGCTTGTGCTATCTTCCATGTTTTAGAATTTTGTAATTGTCGTAAAAAGAAAGTATCTCTTGTGCTACCACCAACGGCATTGAAGGACGAAGAATGAGCGTGGGTAGACCACCAGTAATATGGCAGCAAGAAAAAGGTTTGCACTTGTAATAGCACCATTAGCAGCATTGCCAAAACTGGAATGGAACAACATTTCAATAACAATATACTTCGTACACCTCTTCCTTGTTGTTGTTGTTGTTGTTGTTGCTTTTGTTGTTGCCGATGTTGTTGTTGAGCTTTTCTCCCATGGTTTTTCCTTTTGGACTTTGTTACAGTTGTTGATCTTCCTCCTTTTTTATTATTATGAGACGACTTGAGTCGGGCGAAAGGCGGAAGACTGGGCATGTTTCATTGTTGACTACAAATACTACTATTACTACTATTACTCTTGCAGACAATGAACGATTTGTCAGTGGCTGACTGGCTGTTTGACTGATTGATAATGACTGATACTTGTCTGAATTCTGATTTGATACTACCGTATTTATTTTGTTATGGCTTTTGTTTGTCGTTGTTGCTGTTACAGTTTACAGTAGTATCGTTACTACTAGTTTTACTACCCTTGGTTAACTGTTGCATTATTATTTTTTTGTTGAATGTGGAAATATCAAAAACAAATGATTCAGAAAAAGTGTGCGGCCATTCGCCGATTCACTTGCCTCCATTATTTTTTATCTAAGAATACATTGAAAGCATCTGTGCGTCTCATTGACTACGTAGCAACAGTGCACACACTTGGACAAGCAACGCAGTGACTGCTACTGTTTGCTTGTGATGATCAGAGACCATTATTCTTAATAAAAGCGACCTTAAAAAACAAAAGTTGAGAATCCACCTACCAGTTACCGTACCCATCTACCTATCTTGCCGGTGTAACAGGTACCTGGTAACAGCTAGACCGACTCTACGGCATTCACCCAACCTTTCTTTCTTTGCTGCTCCAGAACTCTGTCAATATTTATCAGCATTTTAGTAACGAGTCCCAAGGAAAAAAGGAGACTAATCATTATATTATTATTGGCGTGTCTCAAATCCACCAATACGAACTGGATTTCTTATACTGGTTACTGTAAACTGTAACAGAGAAAATAATGGCAGACCGACAACAGCAGCAACAGTTACCAGATCATCCACAAGATGGACTTTTGCCACAGCAACCACCAGCACAACAGCAACAACAACAACGTACTTTTCTTACTCAAAAACTGCTGATAATTGCCTGTTTAGGAGGATTAGCGGTTATTTTGGCCTCACTCAATGTAGTTTGCAAGATTCAAATCAACCGTGTTCAAGAACGTCTTTTAAAACAAAGTCAAGCAAGTAGTGGTAACGCCGCGTCATTGTCTTCCGCGAGTAGTGATGATGATAATAAGAAAAAAATGAAAAAGACCATTAAGGACAGCGATCCTGCAAGTCGTTACCAATTTGCGTTGCACCAACAACCACACGTCTTACCGAATACACCGTCTTCTACTACGGCAGCTGCACAAGCCTATTGGAATCAGTTCTTGGGTCTTACACCGGCAACAGTACAGGAGGAAACATGGCATCCATCTGTCACCACAGCAACATCAGCAGCAGCAGCAGTATCATGGCAACAGCACGTTTTGAAGGAACCGCCACAAGAAGAGGATTACAAATACATTACAAAAACGACGAGCAGCAGCGGCAGCAGCAGCAGCGGCAGCAGCAGCAACAGTAACAATCACCAGCAACAGCAACACGATGAATTTCAACTCTATCAAGAACAACGTCAGCGTCGTGCACAGGCTAAATATTTTGCATTGCAACAGGCCGCTAAATTAGGTCATCCGGAAGCACAGTACGTGTACGGGAATGCCCTAGCGAGTGGTGTCCTACCGTTTCATACTCAATTAAACCATCACGACAGCAGTGCCGCTGAATTGATGTTGCTGCAAGTTCAAGAAGAATTCGTACCGTCACAAAGCATGTTCGATTCACAGCAAGCAGAGGCCTGGTTGAATTGGCACATGGCAGCACAATCGGGACATGTTGCTGCTGCCGTGGCATTGGCTCATCGGTACGAAACCTTGTGGGAAGCCGATACGAAACAACTGGCTAATACAAAAAAGAAAAAGACGATTCGTGATGCACTCGCGGGACAAGCAGAACAGCCAGGAGGGGGTTCTACTACTAGAAGTAGTAGTAGCAGCTTTACCTGTTCGGATGCACTGCCGTATTATCAAGCTGCTGCCCACGGTATCATGGATCAGCTCGAAGTACATCCGCACAGTCGGGCCAAGATCTTACCACCGACCGAAAAACATTTGCTC
>Ga0210054_1002937_pt1 | contig 13085 bp, 9 predicted proteins | sample CryGeymeta201516_FD_185470 | JGI IMG/M metagenome (GOLD analysis project Ga0210054, IMG submission 185470) | Groundwater microbial communities from Crystal Geyser aquifers in Utah, USA - Crystal Geyser metaG 2015-16 (SPAdes) (version 2) | ecosystem: Environmental > Aquatic > Deep subsurface >... | reverse complement strand
TGCCGTTGACAATGGTGCTGAAAGGATCGTCCGCGGAAGCCATGCCGTAGAAATTCTGCCAGGTCTCGGCTGTGCCATCCCAACCACCATTCTCGATGACCCATTCCTTATCCATCACAGAGCCCCAGGACTGGGCAATAGTGGCGAGGAAGGGACCCCACGGCTGGGCGAGGGTCATGGTGACGGTGCCAGCGGCGTCATCAGCGACAATCATGCTTATCACTTTTTCAGCCGTAGCAGTCAGAACATCGGAAGCCACTGCTGACAATGCATCCCGATCATCAGGCAGGGCATAGGGATCAACACCTGCCGCGCTAACCAAATCAGATGCAGCGGTCTTGATCGCATCCAGTTTGGCGGCATCATCAGCCGCAGTTGCCAAACCAGCAACCATCTCGTCGATGGTTGTGACATTGGCTTCATCCGCCAGTATAGTAGCGGCATCAACGGTGAACCCTAAAGTCTGGACGTAGGCGGCGTAGTCAGTGAAGAAGGTGCCGAAGGCCGCGGAATCGAAGGTTGCTAGGTCTAGCGCGGCGGCCAGTTCATCAAGCTTGGCCGACATCTTCTCTGAAAGATCATTGCCTACAACGATTGTGATATCGTCGTTGCCAACGCCAAAGAAGGGTTCAGCCAGCAGCCACTGTGGGGAGGAATAACCGCCCTGCAGGAGGCCGCGCTGGAAGGAGTAAGCAACATCCGAAGGGGTCAGATCGCCACCCAGGTGGAACTTCACGCCAGAACGAATCTTGAAGGTGTAAACGGTGCCGTCCGCGGAGACAGTCGGCATTTCGGAAGCCAGTTGCGGAACGAACTTGTCGGTGGCCTCGCCATCATAGAAGATGAGGCTATCGTACACGTTCTGGATGATCTCGCCGGAGGCGGTGTCGTAGGCCAGCGCCGGGTCGAGGGTGTCAATACCAACTTCAGACTCGGCGATCACGAAGGTCGTCGTGTCCGCGGCATGGAAGCCGGCGGCCGGGGGCTCTGTGGGAGCCTGAGTCGCAGGAGCGGTGGTCGCGGGCGCGGGCGTGCCGCAGGCCGCAAGCGCCATGCTGGCGACGACCAGCAGGCTGAGTACAACAAACAGTTTACGCATTTTCTTCTCCTCTTTCAATTCAAAAGGTTTGGATAGGGTGTACCGTACTTGTTCGTCCAGTTTGCAGGTTTACGTTTTGAAGCCATCACCTCCTTTCGAGGTAAATTATAAAAATCTTTCCGCAAAATGGCATGCCACAAAGTGGCCGGCCTTCAGCTCGCGGAATTCCGGTTGCTTTTCGGCGCAGATGGATTCCGCAATGGACAGCGCGTACGGAAGCGGCAACCCGAGGGCGGGTTGGCCGGCGAAGGCACGTCGCCTTCGAGGATAATGCGTTGGCGCTGGGCAGCCACCACAGGGTCCGCGATGGGAACCGCAGAGAGCAGGGCCTGCGTGTACGGGTGCAGGGGATTTAAGTATAACTCATCACGGCTGGTCAGTTCCACGATCACGCCCAGATACATCACCGCCACGCGCTTGCTGATGTGGCGCACCATGGAGAGGTCGTGCGCAATGAACAGGTAGGTCAGGTTGAATTGTTCCTGCAGTTCTTCGAGCAGATTCACCACCTGCGCCTGAATGGAAACATCCAGCGCGGAGATGGGTTCATCGCAAATAATGAAGGAGGGCTGAAGCGCCAGGGCGCGCGCCACGCCAATGCGCTGGCGCTGTCCGCCGGAGAATTCATGCGGATAACGGGTGGCGAAGGCCGGGTTCAAACCGACCAGTCCCAGCAGGTTTTCGACGCGCTCATGGATCTCCTTGCCGGTCGCGGCGCTGTGGACAATGAGCGGTTCGCCGACGATCTGTTCCACGGTCATGCGCGGGTTGAGGCTGGCGTACGGGTCCTGGAAGATCATCTGCATCTTGCGGCGCATGTGGCGCAATTCTTCGCCGCGCAATTTGATCAGGTCCACGCCCTCGAAATGCACGTTACCGGCGGTGGGTTTGTAAAGTTGGAGGATGGCGCGCCCGGTGGTGGATTTGCCGCAACCCGACTCGCCCACCAACCCCAGCGTCTCGCCGCGCCGGACATCAAAACTGATCCCGTCCACCGCCAGCACCGCGCCCACCTGGCGCTGGAATACGCCGCGGTAGATGGGGAAGTGCATTTTAAGGTTTTCAACCCTAAGGAGTGTGTCTGCGTTGTTGTTGCTCATGAGCGGGGTCTCCCGGTTTTAACATCCACCCAGCAGGCAATGCGGTGATCGGTCGCCACCGGCTCAAGCATGGGATTCTCATTCCAACAGCGTTCCATGACCCACTTGCAACGGGGGGCAAATGGGCAGGCGGTCGGTTTGTTATATAGCACAGGCGGCGCGCCTTCAATGGAAAACAGGCGGCTGTGTTCCGTTTCATCCACACGCGGCAGGCTTCCCAGGAGACCGATGGTATAGGGATGGGAGGGATTAGCGTACAAACCCAGCACATCCGACTCTTCAATGATATATCCGCCATACATGACTATCACCCGCTGGGCCAGGCCAGCCACCACGCCCAGGTCGTGGGTGATCCAAATAATGGTCATGCCCAATTCGTCGCGCAGGCGTTTGACCAAATCTGTGATCTGCGCCTGGATGGTCACGTCCAGCGCGGTGGTGGCCTCGTCCGCGATCAGGATCTGCGGACTGCAGGAAAGCGCCATGGCGATCATCACGCGCTGGCGCATGCCGCCCGAATACTGGTGCGGATAATCCTTGAGGCGGTCCTTTGCTTTCGGAATGCCCACCATGGAAAGTAGTTCAGCCGAACGTTCCTCGGCCTGCTTCCTGGACATCCCCAAATGGATCGCGAGCGGCTCTTCCAGTTGTTTGCCAATGGTCAACACCGGATTGAGCGAGGTCATGGGGTCCTGGAAGATCATGCTGATCTGCGCGCCGCGTACGTGGCGGATTTCCTCGTCGGACATCTGGAGCAGGTCCTGCCCAAAAAAGAAGGCTTTTCCCGCGATAATTTTTCCGGGCGGGGATGGGATCAGCCGCAAGACCGAGTGCATGGTCACAGTCTTGCCGCAACCGCTCTCGCCCACCACGCCGAGCGTTTCCCCTTCTTTGAGACCGAAGGAAACACCGTTGACCGCGTGAACCACCCCATCCGGGGTGTTAAAGGTGGTCTCCAACCCTTGCACGTCAAGCAGAAGATCGGGCATCCGCGTATTCCTTTGTTGCAATTTGAGATATGATACCAGACGATGATTCAGCAAACAGGCGGAATTATACCCAATTCTTCCTATGCGTCAACCGGAGGTTGAGCGTAGGGAAAACGTAGGAATGGCGTCATTCTTTTTTTTTCTGTTTGACGCCATAAGCCGCCACGGATGCGATGCCCAGTAAAAGGCCCAACACCTGAGAACCGTAGGAAAGGAAATTCAAGAAGAACGTGGACTCCACCAATTTTAATACCATCAAAAACGGCATTACCACGCCAAAAATCATTAATAGGGCGGCGATCACAAGCAGACGTTTCGGGTGTTCCAGCAGCATTTATTGATACAACCAACATGCGACAAAATGCCCCGGCTCCGGCTCGAAATCCGGCGGAAATTTGATGTCACACAGGCCGGGAATCATTTTCGGACAGCGCGGGTGGAACCGGCAGCCTGTAGGCGGGTTCACGAGACTCGGCGGCTCACCTGGGGGAATCTCTTTGTAGGTTTCAGCATTTCTGGCATCCGGCTCGGATGTTCCGGTCAGCAAAGCCACTGTATAAGGATGCAGGGGATTGTCAATCACCTGCCGCACTTTGGCCTTTTCCACCAGGTTGCCGGCATACATTACAAAAATGCGCTCGGAGAAGTAACTCACAGTGGACAGGTCGTGAGTGATGTAGATCACCGAGAGATTATGTAATTCCTGCAAACCGCGCAGGAGCTTTAATATTTCAACCCGCACGGAAGCATCCAGCATCGAGACGGGTTCATCCGCAACAAGGAACTTTGGATTCATGATCATGGCGCGCGCAATGACCACGCGTTGCTGCTGTCCGCCGCTCAACATGTGAGGGTATTTCTGCAGGAAATCCTTCACGGGAGTGAGCCGCACTTCTTCCATGGACTTATGAATACGCCGAATCCGTTCTTCCTTATCCTTGACCCCGCCAACGATCAGGGGTTCTTTCAGGATTCTTTGGATCGCCATGAAAGGGGGCAACGCTCCGTAGGGATCCTGTTGTACGTAACCTACGTTGGAGTGATACCAGTGCAGGCCCCGATTATCCAGCTCTGCAAGATTCTTGCCGTCGAAAACAATTTTCCCCTCGGTCGGCTTATAAAGCGCCAGGATGGTCTTCATCAGGCTTGATTTTCCACAACCACTCTCACCCACTACGGCTATTGTTTCACCATTGTGAACATCAAAGGTAACACCGTCTACAGCCTTCACATATCCGGCATGGCTGAACCCGAACTTTTTGAGTTCGAACCAGACGTGAAGGTCATCAATAGACAGGAGGATTTCCCTGGTGATCTCTTTCTGCTCCATATCTTTAGCTTGGGAAGCGGATACCATAACCATGCTCCTAACTCAGGAATATAACCAGCACTTGACCTTGCGGCCTTCTTCCTCAATCACAGGGGGATCCTCCACGCACTTTTCGAATCGAGCAGGACAGCGATCGGCAAAACGACAGCCTTTGGGAAGGTTTATCAAACTGGGCGGACGGCCGGTGATGAAATCCGGCTCTTTAACGGCGTGCAATCTTGGCACGCTCGCCATAAGCTTCTGCGAATATGGATGCAACGGCTTATCAAAAAAACGATAGGCGTCACTCATCTCAACAATCTGCCCGGCGTACATGATTGCCACATCGTCTGCCAGTTCACTGGATGTGGCAATGTCATGCGTAATCAGGATGAAACTGGCGCCCAGTTCCTTTTTGAGACGTTTCAACACGTTAAAGATGTTTGCCTGGGTCAACACATCCAAGGCGGAAGTAGGTTCATCCAAAATGATGAGGGCCGGCGAAGTGACCAGCGACATGGCGATGGCCACGCGCTGGCGCATCCCGCCGCTCAATTCAAAGGGATAACGTTCGATAAAATCCTCGGGAACGCCGACATGCTGGAACATCTTACGCACCAGCCCCAGGGCGTCCTTCTTGTCTATTCCAAGGTGAACGATGGCAGGCTCAGCGACTTGATCGCCGACCTTGATCACCGGATTAAGCGCGTTCATGGCAGCCTGCGGAACCAGGGAGATGGACGCCCAGCGAATATTTTGGCGGAATTCCTCGTCGCTCAACAGCATAATATCCGCGCCATTCAGGTATACGCGCCCTGAATATTCCCCGGCATTGCGAGGCAGGAGCCGCAGAATGGCTTTTGCCAGGGAACTCTTGCCACATCCCGATTCGCCGAGGATCACAACCGCTCGATTTGAATCAAGAATAAAATTGACTCCGTCCACCGCTTGAACAGGGCCGTGCGTGGTGTTGAAATACATCACCAGGTCTTCGATACGGAGAAGTTGATTCTGTCCCATGGATTAAACATCCCTCAGTCTTGGGTTGAAGATACGATCCAGCGCAAACCCAAGCATGGCAAAGCCGAAACCTGTAATCATCAACAATACCGCCGGCTCCAGCACCCAGTAATAGCGCCCCTGGTAGAGCGCCCCATCCGCGAATGCATCATTGATCACTTTGCCCCAGGTAGGCAAGACCGGGTCGCCAAGACCAAGAACCGCCAAGGAGGCTTCAAGAAATACGAAGGAGGGCACGGAAGAGACCAGGGCCGGGATCAACAAGGGAACCATGCGCGGGATCAAGTATGAAAAGATGATGCGTGAACTCGAGGCGCCATACGCACGGGCCGCTTCAATATAGCTCGATTCTTTGGATTGCATGAAAATGGCGCGGTACGTTTTAATGGAACCGGAGAAGATACTCAGGAGGATGGTAACACCCAGCATCAGCCAGATGCTGCGCGAGTAGAAGGTACCCACCATGATCAAAATAGCCAGGAACGGCAGGACCAGGTTCACTTCGGTGATGCGTTGGATCAATTCATCCACCCAACCTCCATACCAGGTGCCGATTGCGGCAATGACCATGGTCAGCAGGGATGTTCCCAGGGCGGCCAGCAGGCCAAAAGCCAGGGCGATCGGCGTGCCATACAATAAGGGCAGCAGGAGATCGCGGCGATATTTATCGGTTCCCGCCGCCCCAAAAAGTTCTCCATGCAGCACAAATTCGGCGTCAATGGTTGCATCCTTCTCAAAAGTGGTACCGCTGATCACCAGTTGATATTGCCCTTTTAAAGGCGCCTGTGTCGGGGATTCGGGATCCGCAAAGATGGCCTGCATCACATGTTCGGTTTTGAGTCTTTTCTGAAGTTTTTGATCCTGGGAAAACCGGAAGGTCAGTTTGCTGCTGGCCGCCATGTCGGCAATCCTGATCGTTCTGCCATCCGGGGTGATCCAGCTCACGGAAACAAATGAAAATTTCTCTTTATATTGCGAGGTGAAATAGATCAGCAATTCCTGTGGGACGCCATCGTAGGCATAATCAAAAGAGTACGTGATATCGACACTGGAAATTTCCGGATCGCTGCTGGGGGTGGTGGTCTTCGACATACTCCCATCCGTTGTCCTCACTGCAAACGACACCGGTTCTTTCTTGCTGGAGAAAGTGTTAAACCAGGCTGGAGCGGCATACTTTGGGTTTTGGTACCAGATCTCCTCCCCCCCCCGCCAGAGCCGGACCGCCTCGCTGTACGGAATTGTAATCAGGGCGTAAACGGAAATCGCCAACAGGAAGAGGATGATCACCGATCCCAGGATGGCGGATGGATAACGGAGCAGATCGCGAATGGAATTTTTTAGCGCGGTCATTGTGCGCCTCCACCGCCAGAACCGACTTTAACGCGTGGATCAACCAGCGCATAAACAAAATCGAGCAGGAACACTGTAATGGCGAGCAAATAGGCATAAATGATCGTGGATCCAACGATCACCGGGGTGTCATAAAAACCAATCGCCCTGAAGAGGGTGATACCCAGGCCGGGCCACAGGAAAACCGTTTCAGTAATTATGAAACCGGTCCACAGCGTAATCAACAGCAGGGCAAAAGATGTGATGATGGTTGGCAGGGTGGGGCGGAGAATGTAGCGGCGCTCAATATCCCGCGGCGTCAGACCCTTGGCTTTTGCCATTTCCACATAATCTTCGCTGGAGTAGATCAGGAAAAAAGTCCGCCAGTTGTAAATGCTGAAGAAAATTGTACTGATGATCACGGATGAAGCGGGCAGAATGAGATGCTTGAGCACACTCAGGCCATATTCGAGCGGATTATCCGGTGAGGGCGAATCAACCAGCCCTCCAAAGGGCAAAATCTTGAATACGGCCGCAAAGATGAGTATTAAAAAGATGCCATAAAACCAGGGGGGCGCGGCGGAGGTCGGTGAAAAGGCGATAGTCACCTTATCCCAAAAACTGCCATATTTTCTTGACAGGGAAAGGGCAATAAAAATACTTGCAAAGAATACTATCAGACTTGACGAACCAGTTAACAGGAGCGTAGCGGGAAGGCGTTCGAGCAGGATCAGGCGCACTTCTTTGGAGCCTTGATCACTTTTCATGTTTATGGCGCGCCCCAAGTTCAGAGTGAGCGCATTGCGGAGATATTTTATGGAACGGACGGCAAAAGGCTGATTCAGACCCAGGCGATTCTCCTCCGTTGCAATTTTTGTTCGAATGAGTTCCGCTTTAGCCTCGGTGGACAAACTGCGGTAGTTGGGGTTCGCCAAAATGGCCTGCGTGGTGTTATCGCGGATCTCATTTCGCATGATGGTGTCCACATATCCACCCATGTTGGCGATCAAAATAGTCAGATAAACAGCGATGGTGACCGTGACCATCATCGTAACAAGCCTGACCAATGAATATCTTACCACGCGAATAAAAGTGCTGTTTGTGCGTGTTTTTCCTTTAGGTGGGAGACTGGATTCTGATGAGACTATTGTTTCAGAGGTCATATCATTCTCACTGTTCGCATTTAAGAAAAGAGGGGCAAGGTTTTACCCTTGCCCCTTTTCAACAAGTAGAACTAAACCTTACGGGATCACCACGTAGTCAAGCGAGGTGAAGGCAGGGATGGCCACGGGGATCAGAACCGCGGCCGCTTCGATCTTGCCTGCGCCAGCAACGAGCGTGGCGGCTACATCCGCAGGAATGGTGAGGGTGAATACACCCTCGTCCGCGGTGGCCACGCCAACGCCCACGTACACGGTCTCGCCCTTGTCATTGTAGAGCAGGAATTTCATCTCTTTGACGTCGGCAGTCGGGTACGGGTCGCCGGTGTACTTATTGGTGAGGGCAACCGTAAAGACGGTTTCTTCGCCAATCTTGACCTGGGCCGGGCCATCCAACGCGGCTTCGCCCATGGGCGCCACACCAAATTTAGACCAGCGGTCAGCCAGGTCGGGGAATTCGGGATTGTTCTTGACCACAGCGGTGAAACCGTTGAGATCAACCTTGTCCAGATAGTAAGGACCGGTGCCAACCCAGAAGTGACCCTTCTCCGCGTACCAGGCTTTGAGGCCGGCATAACGGGCGGCGGCATCATCGGTGGTGATGTAGTCGCTCATAGTGGGCGCATACGGGATGGTATTGTCGGCAATCGCCTGGTCGAGGTTCTTGACCAGGATTTCCAGGCTCGGACCGCCAATGAAGCTCATCCATTCCACTTCCTTCAGATCGGCTTTACCGGTGGACCAGGCCAGTTCGCCAGCGCCATCGGCCATGTTGCCAATGGCAAGGGTTTGCCAGGCATTTTCGCCGTAGCCGAGGTTCGGCCACCAGCCACTGACATCCAACTCTGCATCGGCAAAGTAGTTGTCATCCCAGGTGGCGATCACCAAGGGGTCGGTGGAGATGATCTGGACACCCTTGAAGTGGCTCAGGAAGGCATCGAAGTTTCCGACAGTATCTGCATCATAGATGGCTGACTCTTCCTTGCTGCGATCGAAGGTCATGATCATGTTCATGACGAAGTCAGCCGCAGAGATGGGACTGCCATCATGCCACTTGACAGTTGTGTACAGATCAGCCGGGTAGTAAACGACAGATTTTGTCTTGGCGGTAACGCCATCGGGGAACTTCTCGCCAGCGGTGATGAACTTCTGGGTGGTTGCATCCCAGTCAACCCAGGCATCCGCGGGAACGGTGATGGTGTCTTCGAAGGACAGGTTCACCCAGTCGAGGTTCGTGGCAACCGGCAGGCCAGTCTGAATGACTACATCCGCCTTCTCGGCGCGCAACGGCCAGGCCAGACCCGTGTAAGGATCGGGCATGAAGGCGCGGCCATTGGTAGCATTCTGGATCCAGGCGCTTCCGACCCAGTTGGCTCCATCAACCGGATTCCAGGGATCGGTGAAGAAGGTATCGGTGGAACCATTCTTTAACACGCCGCCTTCCACGCCTGTGAAGCGCAGGTTATAGGGGCCCATGAAAGTGGTCTCGACACCGGCGCCCACATCCGCGCTGACCGTGAGGTCGCAGTTGTAGGGCGCATAGCTCTGCAGGTCAACGATCCAGGTCTGGAGCGAATCCTGCACAGAGAGCGGCAGGGCCTTGACCATCATGTCATGGCGCTGCTCGAGCGTGGTGAAGTTACCATTCGCCAGGTCATCGCCGAGCTGTTGGAAGACGGGATCAACATCATTGTCAAGGAACAGCGGGATACCCTGGGCGCTGCTGGGCAGGTACATTTCCTGGAAGATGCTTTTCTCGTCGCGGTTCAAGCCACTGGAGCCCCAACCGGCCGTGTACAAATGCCACAGGCCGTCACTGGGCTCAGAGCCGATCCACAGGGGGGAGAGCTCGGAGGATTTCTTTTCCTGGCGTTCGACGACGAAGCCGACGTTTTCCATCTGTTGGGCAAAGTAGTTACCCATGGTAATGCGGGTGCCATCGCCATCGTTGCGGATCAGGAAGACGAGCGTAACGGGCGCGTCATTGAACAGGAATTTGCCGTCTGCGCCCACGGTCGCGCCCATGGCTTCCATCTCAGCGACTATGACTTCCTTGCCCTTGTCGAAGTTGTAAGCATAGTAGGCTTCCAGGCCGCGGGCCACATCAATCACGCTGGTGTAGTCCACCAGTTGGGTGGTCAGCGGGAAGAATTTGGGCAGGGCGCCGCCGGCAAAGACTTCCTGGCTGATGTAGTCACGGTCAATCAACCAGTTTGTTGCTTCGCGGATCTTGCGATTCGAGAAGGGGTTCAACTTGGTGGCGTCTGTGAAGACAGCCGGGTTGAACATCATGTCGTAATAGAGGCCATAGGATGACGAGAAGCACAAATCGGCATCCTTGATTTCGGCAAGCTTGTCGGAAGCCAGGCCATAGCTGAAAAGGTCAATTGCTCCGGCGCCGATCTGCGTAATGGCTGATTGCGCGTCAACAACCGAGTAATCAATCTCGTCCAGCCAGCCGCCGTGACGGGTTGTCGGCGGCTCGGTCGGCACTGCGGTAGGCGCTTCTGTCGCGGGCGCTTCTGTCGCAGGCGGTTCTGTCGCAGGCGGTTCGGTCACCGCGGGCGTGGTTGTGCCGCCGCAGGCGGTAAGGATCATACTGGTAAGAATCACCAAGCTGATCACCAGCATTAAACGTTTTTTGAACATGGGTTTCTCCTCCTACAGAGAAATTGAGATTTTGGTGGGATTGATATTTGGGAAAGTACAGGTCAGTGAATCACTTTTCGCGCAACCACCTCCTTCCTGGTGTTAGGCGCAAAATACGCCATTTCCGAAACGGATAGTGGTTATTATGGTAGCATAAGAAAGTTGTAAAGTCAAGAAGCGCCGGGCAGGGTTTTTCCGTGAAAAACAGAACACTCGTTGCAGAGACCGGCTGAACACCAGGCATTTCGTTGACAGGCCTCCCTGCTAAAAGTAGAATACACACATCCATTCCCTCTCAAGGAGTTTTCCATGCTGAAAGAATTCAAGGCCTTTGTCTTGCGCGGCAACGTGCTGGACCTGGCCGTGGCGGTCATCATCGGCGGCGCGTTCGGCAAGATCGTTGGCTCGCTCGTAAACGACATCATCATGCCACTCATCGGACTGGTGATGGGAGGCGTGAACTTCTCCGAACTGTCCGTCACGGTTGGCGCGGCAGTTGTCACATGGGGCGCGTTCGTCCAGACAGTGATTGACTTCCTTGTGATCGCCTTTGTTATCTTCATGATCGTTAAGGCGGCCAACAAGTTGCAGAAACCCGCGCCCGCCCCCGCCGCGCCGTCCACGAAGGAGTGCCCGCACTGCTTCACGACGATCTCGATCAAAGCGACTCGTTGCCCCAACTGCACGTCAGAGATCAAGTAGACAGGTACACACGGAACACGCAACACGCAACGCGTCCCGCAGAATTTCGAGACAAACCTGCGGGACGTTCTTTCTTCTTTCATCTTTCTTCTTTCATAATTCATCCTTCATAATTCATCCTTCATAATTCATCCTTCAGAATTCATAATTTCCCCCATGGACATCCTCGACAAACTCAACCCCCAACAACGAAAAGCCGTCACCGCCGGGACGGGACCCGTCCTCGTTCTCGCGGGACCTGGCTCTGGCAAGACGCGCGTCCTCACCCAGCGCGTCGCCTACCTGATCGCGTCCGAGGGAGTCCGTCCCTACCAGATCCTCGCGGTGACGTTCACCAACAAAGCCGCGCGCGAGATGGAAGGCCGCGTCCAGTCCCTGCTCGGCGAGGACGCCACGCAGGGCATGATGCTCGGCACGTTCCACGCCATCTGCGCGCGGCTGTTGCGCCGCGAAGCCGAACACCTGCCCGTGGAAAGCAATTTCGTTATCTTCGACGCCGACGACCAGGAACGCATTGTCAAGAGCATCATCAAAGAATTTAACCTGAACGACAAGTTGTATCGAGCCGCCAGCGTCCACGGCTCGATCTCGAAAGCAAAAAATGATCTCATCGGCGCGGACGATTACCCGATCACCAATTACCGCGACGAAGTTGTCAAACGCATTTACATTGAGTATCAAAAAAGACTCATCGCCAGCAACGCCGTGGACTTCGACGACCTGCTCGTCTACACCGCGCGCCTGCTGGAGGATTTCCCGACCGTGCGCGAAAAATACGCGCGCCGCTTCGTCCACGTGCTGGTGGATGAATTCCAGGATACCAACCTCGCGCAATATAGTTTGATCCGTCATTTGGCATCGGCGCACAAAAATGTTTTCTGTGTTGGCGATCCCGATCAGTGTTTTCCTGCTGGCACATTGATACAAACAGAAAACGGGCAAAAAAGAATCGAGAAAATAAAAGTGGGCGATTCCGTTCTCGCCGCAAGCGGTCGCGGCTCAATATTGCCTGCACGCGTCAATCACATTGGACAGAGATATTTCAATGGGGATTTGATAAGAGTTACAACAAAAAACGGGAGCGCTTTTAGCGTCACGCCGAACCACTTCATTTTTGCGATTCCCATTCAAAATCATCTCTGTGAAAATAGTACCGCAACATTCATGTTGCCCCCGGCAGGCAAGATAAATCTTGATGGTTCTGATTTATTTTGTGGTTTGAGCCGCCAACCATCCACGAATGAGCCACGAATACTCGAATTTGCGCCCCGGCATTCGCTTATTCGTGAAAAATTCGTGGACGGTTTGGGCAAAAACAGCAAAACCACAAAATCCACGAGAACCAGAAATCTTGCGGTACAAGCCTTGAAAAATAGTACCGCAACATTCATGTTGCCCCCGGCTGGCAAGATAAATCTTGCGGTACAAGCAAGCGGCGCGTTCCTCTCGAATAATCCCGCACTTGAATTCGATCTCATGCCCGCCAGCCGTCTACGGCCATCCATGATTGTAGCCATAGAGAAAGACGGCAGAATCATCGAAGATGAAATTATCAAAATTGCCCACGAGCCATACAGCGGACTTGTCTATGATTTCGAAGTGGAGAACCTGCACAATTACATCGCGGGCGGTATCGTTGTCCACAATTCCGTTTACCGCTGGCGTGGCGCGGACTATCGCAACGTGCAACGCTTCGAGACCGACTACCCCGACGCGCAGGTCATCCTG
>Ga0210054_1002921_pt1 | contig 13146 bp, 14 predicted proteins | sample CryGeymeta201516_FD_185470 | JGI IMG/M metagenome (GOLD analysis project Ga0210054, IMG submission 185470) | Groundwater microbial communities from Crystal Geyser aquifers in Utah, USA - Crystal Geyser metaG 2015-16 (SPAdes) (version 2) | ecosystem: Environmental > Aquatic > Deep subsurface >... | reverse complement strand
GCCGATCGATTCACCCGAACAGGCAAGGCCACAACCGGCGAGCCATTTTTACGCAAGACATAAAAGTGCACCCCACCGTCAGCGGGATAGACCTGGTCAACCAGATTACGAAACCAGTCTGCGCTGCTTTCTACGAGGCCAGCACTGGCAGCCGCAAAAAATGCAGCGACGTCCGGCGGGAAATCGTCTGGGTGCTGATGACAGTCAATGTGCATAAAAAACCAAAAGAACCAAAAGGGGCCAGGCTCGGATTATTCCAATCCATTTTGGGATTGCCCCGCCGCAAGCGGCTCGCAATGACGAAACGAGAGCTTGCAGTCTTGCTAGGACGCCATGAAGCGTCATGAATTGTGCAACGATCAACATCACACAGACTGTGTGTGCGCAATCCAGCTGGTGGTGATGTCTTCAACCTGTTTGCATGCTGCTGCGCCTGAGAAGGTATGGTCAACGTCGGGCAGGTCGTGGCGCGTCAGGCCGGGGTGCGCCAGATAGCCTTGCCATGTGGGGTCGGTCTGGGTGTATTCCAAAAACTCTTTGGCGGTGTAGTCGTCGCCGCTCAAGATCAGCAAGATATACCCTTTGAAACCATGCCACGCCGCTGCCATACGGTGTTGGAAGGGTTGGTTTGCTGCTGCGGCGGCAGCTGCATCGCCCCTGGCAAGCTGCAGTTTTTGCATAAAGCCGCTCAGCGCAACCAGTGCGACTTTGCCGTTGAGCAGCTTGAGCCAGAAGTCTTTTTGCCGCAGCCGATCCGGGTAATAGTGCTTGACCTGGGTCTTGGCCAGGCTGGCCTCGGAGCGCACCCAGGGGTTGAGCAAACACAGGCCACCGACGCGGGCATCGGCAGTGTCATGGCAATACAGCAGCGCGGCGGCAGCGGCATCGCACAGGCCCCAGAGCACGACGCTTTGAACCGTGGGTACGCGCTGTTGCAGGTGGCTGATGGCGGCGGCGATGTCGTCGCTAATGGTTTCAAAGTTGCGCTGCGTCCCGCTGCTGTCGCCCATGCCGCGCGCGTCAAAACGCAGCACAGCACAACCAGCCGCAGCCAGCGCACGTGCCAGCAAGACAAACTGCCGATGACTGCCAGCACGGTACTGCGGCCCGCCAACAATGATGACAACACCTGTGCGCGCCGCCTCAGCTGGCAGCGCCAAAATGCCTACCAGCGTATCGCCGTTGCAAGTGAATTGGGTGGCTTCTTCCATTTAAAGGGGCCAGGCTCGATTTAATTACACAGTACCTGGCGGGTGGACGCAACCAACGCGGGCGCATCCTCGATCCCGATGGTTTGCCAGAACGCCGAACCGTTAACATGATGGGAGGTGACGCTGTAACCCGCTTGTTGCCACTGGCTGATGGCCTGGCTAGCCACGGGGCTCAGGGTGGCGTCGCCGCCGCTGGAGAGTTCGAACCATTCCACGCGCTGCGCTGCGTCTTTTGCAGCAGGCAAACTCAAAGTGGCCTGCGCCAGCCCGCTGGCCAGGCCTGGCGACAACTGGTAACCCGCAATTTCAACCGGCTCGCCACGCGCCAATTGGTCGCGCAGGCTTTGCATGATGGTCTTGGCCTGGCCGCCCATGAGATCACCGGCGGCTTTGAGCCGCATGAATTGTTGTAGCAAGGTTTTGCCATTGGACGGGGGCTGCCAGAATAAAAAGTGACACGGCTCGGCAAGTCGTTGGGCCGCATCGACCGCCAGCAGGCAACCCGCGCGCAAGCCCCACAACCACAGCGGGCCAGGGTTGCGCTGGCGCAGCCACTGGCAGGCGTGCAACACGTCGGCCACCCACAGGCCCCAGGTGGCATCGCCAAAATTACCCGAGCTGTCGCCGCAGCCCAGCAGGTCAAGCTGCAGCACGTCAAAACCGCCCTGCGCCAGCGCACGCGCCTGCAGCGCGGCTACGCGGCGCGACTTGTTCATCTCTTCGGCAAAGGGGTGGATGTACAGCACCGCACCACGCCTGTCCACGCCGCTTGCCGCCAGGTGAAACAAGGCAAAGCGCTGGCCTCTTGTGCCTGCGGGGGCGGGCAAGAAAAAGGCCTGAGTCGGCGCAGTCACGAGCGATCAGCCGACCAGCTTGCCGCTGACAAAGTCCACCAGCGACCCCACGGTAGCGAAGGTGGCACCGTCGATATCGTCGTCGTCTACGACCAGGCCAAATTGCTCTTCCAGGGTGGTGATGAGGCTGACGACGGCCATGGAGTCGAGCTCGGGGATGGCACCCAGCAGCGGCATGTCAGGCGTGAAGGTGGCGGCGCGGCCCTTCAGGCTGAGAACATCGTCCAGAACGCGAAGTACTTCTTTTTCAATGTCCAATTCAAACTCCTGTAGGGGTGGCGCGGATAACGCACGATTTTAGGTGCCACGCAAACAAAGTCAGCGACAACGTCGTTGTAGTCGATACAGCCCCAAAATTCATGGATGCCAGGTCGTAGCCCGGCATGACAAATAGGCGATATGGGATACTTTTTACCATGACCGAATCGACCCTGCTTCATGAATTGATCGCCGTCAGCGCCCAGCGCACGCCGCAGGCACGCGCGCTGACCTACGGCAGCACGCGCCTGACCTACGCCGAGCTGCACGCACAAGTGGACCAGTTTGCCAGCGGCTTGATGGCGCTGGGCGTGGCGCGCGGCGAGCGTGTGGCGATCTACCTTGAAAAACGTTTTGAGACGGTGATTGCCAGCTTTGGCGCACCGTCTGCGGGCGCGGTATTTGTTCCGGTCAACCCGATCCTGAAACCCGAGCAGGTGGGCTTTGTTTTGCGCGACTGCAATGTGCGCGTGCTGGTGACCTCGCCCGAGCGGCTGGCTACCCTGCGCGAGGTGCTGGCGCAGTGCCCTGACCTGCGCTGCGTGGTGGTGACGGCGGGCAACAGCGCCACGGGTAGCGACGACGCCTTGCCCTTGCCGGTGCTGCCGTGGGCTGAGCTGCTGGCCAGCCCGCCAAGCCCCGGTCACCGGGTGATTGACACCGACATGGTGGCCATTTTGTACACGTCTGGCAGCACCGGCAAACCCAAGGGCGTGGTGCTGAGCCACCGCAACATGGTGGCCGGTGCCAAGAGCGTAGCCAGCTACCTGGACAACACCGCGCAAGACACGCTGCTGGCCGCCCTGCCCTTGTCTTTTGACGCGGGTTTCAGCCAGCTGACCACGGCGTTCCACGCTGGCGCGCGTGTGGTGTTGCTGAACTACCTGCTGCCACGCGACGTGCTCAAGGCACTTGAACGCGAGAAGGTAACAGGCCTGACGGCCGTGCCACCGCTGTACATCCAGCTATCACAATTGCAGTGGCCCGAGGCCATCAACACGCACCTGCGCTACTTTGCCAACACTGGCGGGCGCATGCCGCGCGAGACGCTGGGCCACCTGCGCCAGCGCGTGCCCACGGCGCTGCCATTTTTGATGTACGGGCTGACCGAGGCATTCAGATCGACCTACCTGCCGCCTGACGAGGTGGACCGCCGGCCCGATTCGATTGGCAAGGCGATCCCCAACGCCGAGATCCTGGTGCTGCACGACGACGGCACGCCATGCGCGCCAGACGAGCCCGGCGAGCTGGTGCACCGCGGCGCGCTGGTCGGCATGGGCTACTGGAACGATGCCGAAAAGACCGCCGAGCGCTACAAGCTGCTGGCCCCTGATGCACCGGGGCGCCAGCCGGGCTTGCAGTTGCCTGAGTACGCGGTGTTTTCGGGCGACACGGTGCGCATGGACAGCGAAGGCTTTTTGTATTTCATTGGCCGGCGCGACGAGATGATGAAGACCTCGGGCTACCGAGTCAGCCCCACCGAGGTGGAAGAAATCTTGTACGCCACGCAGCTGGTGGGCGAATGCATTGCCTTTGGCGTGGAACATGAGACCCTCGGGCACGCTATTTATGTGATAGCTACTCTCGCAGATACAGCAGGGGCTAGAGGGCTAAAAGACCTACAAGCCGAATGCCGCAACCGGATGCCCGCGTACATGGTGCCCGCGCACATCGAGCTCATACCCGGGCCGCTGCCGCGCAACCCCAACGGCAAGATCGACCGCAAATTGCTGGCGACCGAGTGGCTGGCGCGGCAAACATCCTGAGCGGTTTAAATATCTTCTGTTAATGTAATAATTCATACATTAACAGAAGATATTTATGGCACTCGGTAAACGAACACTTTCGGCACAAGAGGAGTTTTACCTGCGCGGTGTACTGCAGACAGCCACTTTGGCTGCGCTGATGGACTCCCGGCGCTGGGCGCCTGGCGATTTGGCGTTTCAGGGCGGCACATCACTGCACTTGGCCCATGGCTCGGTACGATTCAGCGAGGACCTGGATTTTCTGGTGCGTGGCGGTTTGTCGCTGAAAGGCCTGTCGCGTGAAGTTGCAAAACGCCTGCGCCTGCCGCCAGACATCGCATCCGACCTGTCGGTGTCTGTGACGCCCAGCAGGGACCAGCGCAACCCACACAGTTTTTTCGTCACCCTGTCAGGCGCCAAGGTGATCGGTAGCGCCAAAGTCAAGATTGAACTCTGGCAGGCACCAGAACAAGCCCTGCAAGCGCTGGCGCTCAAGGTGTCAACCATTGCATCGCAAACCGGACAGACATTTGTGCCAACCCTGACCTTGAGCGAAATTTTTGCTGACAAGGTGTTTGCCCTGGGTGGGCGCGAGCGCATCAAGCCACGTGACATCTTTGATCTTTGGTGGCTGTGTCAGCAAGGTGTGACCAGCCCCAGCATTGAATTGTTGCGGGCGCGATTGGCCATTTACCCAGTGCAAAGTGGGTTGGAGCTGGATGCAGCGCAGGCCTGGATTCAAAGTGCGCTTGCGCGTCTGGCGGAATTGCAGGCCCCTGAGGCTGTTGCACGGGCAGCCACAGACCTCAGACGCTGGATGCCAACTTCCTGGCCAGTGGACGTCAACACGGTAGCGCCGATGGTGGCTTGTGCCACTGAACAACTGCAACGTGGCCTGGCCCTGATGCGCAGCTTGGCAGAACTGGCCTGACATGACGCAGCGCCACTACGTTTCAGCCATTGCTCGCCTGCGCACACTGCCTGAGGTTTTTACTGGCGGCGATTTGTCTGTGGTGTTTGGTTGGCGCTCGTCGATTGCATCAAGCTACCTGGCGCAGTGGCGCAAGGCGGGGCTGATCCGGTCATTGGGCGGTCGATCAGACGTGCACATGAATCTGGTGCGCAATCCACAAGTCGCCCCAGAGCTTGCCTTGCGGCGGGCTTTTCCAATGGCTATCAAGTTGGGAGTGGACAGGCTGCGCGCAGCGGGTTGGACCACGCAAATTGTTGCGCGGCCAGAGGTGGCCATTGCCACCGGTTGCACGCGCTACAGTGTCGAAGGTTTTGATCTGGTGACCCGCCCAACACGCTGGTTTGCGCAGGTGCGCCCAGGCACAGAGTCGACGCCAGCAGGTGTTGACAGCCTTCGGCCCGCATGGGTGATGGCGGATATGCTGAGCCGAGCGCTCGACCAGCGGGTGCGCAACGCCTGGTTGCCGGATCCTGAAGACCTGGACTTTTCTGCGCTGGCTGATCCTGCGATGAAAAGTGACGTACAAGCTGCGGCGCAGGCTTTAGCACTGGCGCCAGAGGTTTTTTCGGCGCCGGAGTACGCCCGTATTTATGCACAATGGCTAGACTCTGCCAAACGCAAACAGTAAACCTTATGCCCACGCCCGACCGCCAACTCCCCGTCCACGCCCCGATGACCCAGTTTGCCACGCAAGGTGGTGAACTGGTGGTGGGCGGCAAACGCTTGTCTACCCTGGCCGCGCAAGTTGGTCAGACGCCGTTTTACGCATATGACCGCGGTTTGCTGAAGGCGCGCGTGGCCGAGTTGCGCGCCGCTCTGCCCGCGGCCATCGAGCTGCACTACGCCATGAAGGCGAACCCGATGCCTGCGGTGGTGGGCTTGATGGCGGGTTTGGTGGACGGCATCGACGTGGCCTCTGGCGGTGAGCTAAAGGTGGCGCTGGACGCCGGTGCCAAAGCGCACGAAGTGAGCTTTGCCGGCCCGGGCAAGCGCGACGCCGAACTGCGCCAGGCCGTCGCTGCCGGGGTGCTGGTCAACGTGGAATCGTTTCGCGAAGTGCGCCCGTTGGCGGAGGCGTCACAAGCGCTGGGGCTGCCCGCGCGCGTGGCGGTGCGCGTCAACCCCGACTTTGAACTCAAGGGCTCGGGCATGAAAATGAGCGGCGGGCCCAAGCAGTTTGGTGTGGATGCCGAGCAGGTGCCGCAGCTGCTGAAAGCCATAGCCGATGCCGGGCTGGCGTTTGAGGGCTTTCACCTGTTTGCCGGCTCGCAAAACCTGCACGCGGAGGCTATTTGCGAGGCGCAACAAAAGTCTTATGAACTGGCGCTGCGTCTGGCGCAGGACGCGCCGGCACCGGTGCGGTCTTTGAACCTGGGCGGCGGCTTTGGCATACCGTATTTTCCGGGCGAAAAGCGGCTTGACCTGGCGCCCATTGGCGACAACCTGGCGCAGCTGCTGCAGCGTGCGCAGACCGAGCTGCCACAAGCCAAGTTGGTGATCGAACTGGGGCGCTATTTTGTGGGTGAAGCGGGCATATATGTGGCGCGCGTGATTGACCGCAAGGTGTCGCGCGGGCTGGTGTACCTGGTGACCGACGGTGGGCTGCACCACCATTTGTCGGCGTCGGGCAACTTTGGTCAGGTGGTACGCAAGAATTACCCGGTGTGCATCGGCACGCGCATGAACGCCGCTGATTTGGAGACCGCCAGCGTCGTCGGCCCGCTGTGTACGCCGCTGGACCTGCTGGCCGACCGCATGCTGTTGGCCCGCGCAGACGTGGGTGATTTGGTGGTGGTGTTCCAGAGCGGCGCCTACGGTGCCAGCGCCAGCCCGCAGGCGTTTTTGGGGCACCCACAGTGCGTTGAGGTGCTGGTGTAGCAGGCGACAAGCGGAATTTAATCGAGCCTGGCCCCTTTAATGAATGCTTTAATGGGCCCCTTTAATGCTAAAACAGCACCTTGACGGGTGGTTTCCAGCCTCGGCTGGTTGCCGGTCGGGCAAATTTGCGATCGTCAAAGGTCGCGACCTGCGTGCATTGCCGATAAGAGGCATGGTGCAGGGCATCGGCAAAATCAAAACCGTCGGCGAGCGCGTCAATGGCCCAATCGACACCCAGGCGATCTTCAAATTCCACGTTTGGCAATGACTGCAAATGACGCAGCACCGTCAATACTTCTGACGGCGGGCTTTGGTAGTAGCCGCGCAGCACCCACTCCAACTCGAATAGCACCGATTTGCTGACAAACAAGCGCTTGCCACTTTCGATCAACTTGCGCGCCAACAGGCTCTGCTGCTGTGTCGCCTCATCCGGACTGGCGACGTAATAGCGCGCCAGAACGTTGGCGTCCAGCCCGATCATGGCGCATCCATATCCAGTTGGGCGACATCGAAATCAGCCTGCACACCGGCCAGAGGACTTTTGATCAAACCAAAACCACTGCCGATAACGTGGCGCGGCAAGGGTGCCGGGCGCAATTCAATGTGATCTCCGGCAGCCGTAAAGGTGACTGCCATGCCTTGTTGGAGGCCTAAATACTGGCGCATGTCACGGGGAATGGTGACCTGCCCCTTGCTGGTGACGGTGGTTTGCATGGTGCGCTTTCTGGAAAGTGTTACACCGTAATACTATTATGGGTTGATCTGGCATTCATTCGACACCGACTACTTTTCAGTATTTATTTGCTATTTTAATAATAGCTTTTTGCGCAGTATGCACGGGCTCAAGAAGGCTAAAAAATACATGAACTTAAGGGCCAGAACGCCCCCGAAGCACCGGGCGGATGAACGCCAGCAACAACTGCTGCAGCGGGTTGGCGTCGCCAAACGGACGCCAGGTGAATTTTAGCTTCTGGTGGTAGGCGTCAAACTGCATACCCCAGGGAGCGGCTTTAAGATCACCGCGGCTGAGTGAGCATGCCGAGCTCGATCCTGGGTCCAGACTCCAAAGCCATGGATTGCGGGTCAGGCTTGCAGTCTGCCTTGCTCAATTGCTTGGCGCAGCAGAGCATTCACCCTGGTTTGCCAGCCCTTGCCAGTGGCGCGCAGGGCTGCGGCCACATCGGGGTCGACCCGAATAGATAGCATGGGGCGTACCACCGCAGCGGGGGGTCTTCCGGGTTTGCGGCGCATCAGGGCAAACTCAGCATCGCTGACCTCGTGACTGTCAGGGTCGGCGGCAATGCCAGCGTTAATCTGCGCCTCTTCCTCGGGGGTGTTCAAAAGGATTTTTCGGCCATCACGAAGCGTCAAATAGGTTTGCATAGTGCAGTTTCTCCCGGTTGTTGGTTTTGCGCAGGCTGATGATGCGCCGGCACTCACCTCGGTCAACAAAAGCCACAAAATAGAGGCGATCCCCCAGTAGCGCCAAAGCGCATTGGCGCGGTTCGCCATAGTTGTGACGCGGATCGAACCACGTCAGCGCCCTATTCCAATCGAGATCATTCACCAGTGCCAGCGACACGCCATGTTTTTGTACATTTGCTGCATCTTTGGCGGGGTCAAACTCGATTTTCATCGTTGAAATTGTATTGACAAGAATTATATTTGTCAATACATAAATACGACTTCAATTCGTTTTCAGGACATCAAGGCCGTGATCGATGTGCTTGGGCTTCAGGATGTGCGGCGGCTCTGAAGCCTATGCACAAAGAGCTGGCAGACAAGTATTGGCGCGCCAGTTGATTGAGCAGGCAATGGGGGCCACGGGAGGATGAATTTTTCCCCTAAAGGCGCTGCGCCCGCGCTGCAAATGCGGTCTGGTTGCTTTCATTTCTATAGCTACTTGCGCATATTTATTAAGGGCTAGGGACCAATTTTCTTCTGGCGTTTGTGCTTGTCATGCCGGAACCTGACTTGTCATCCCGGACCCGATCCGGGATCCATGTGTTCCAAAGCTGTGGGTTGCGGCTCCTGGGCCACCACGACAAACCTTACCCCCACCGCGCCATAATCCACCAGCACGAAAGCATCACATCAGAACGGGAGTCAGTCATGGGTCTCACAGAAGCTATTGGGCAGTGGCAAACACTCTTGGGCCACACACAGGTATTGCTGGGCGACGCGGTGCAGCAGGCCTATGGCGCCGACACCAGCGGCGCGCAGCGGCAGGTGCCCGCCGCCTTGCGCGTGGCCAGCCGCGACCAGGTGCCAGAGATCATGCGCATTGCCAGCGCGCACCGGGTGCCTGTCTACCCCATCAGCACCGGCAAAAACTGGGGTTACGGCAGCGCCCTGCCCGCGCGCGACGGCTGCGTCATCATCGACCTGGGTGGCCTGCAAAAGATCATCCACTTTGACGCTGAACTGGGCGTGGTGACGCTGGAGCCCGGCGTGACCCAAGGCATGCTGGCTGATTTTCTGGACGCGGGCGGCCACTCGTTTCTGGTGCCCGTTACCGGTGCCGGCCCCACCTGCAGCGTGCTGGCCAACGCGCTGGAGCGCGGCTACGGTGTCACGCCCATGGTGGACCACTTTGGTGCGGTCACCGACCTGGAGGCGGTGCTGCCCGACGGCAGCCTGTACCGCAGCGCGCTGCGCGAAGCCGGTGGCGAAGAGGTGGCACGGCTATTCAAGTGGGGTATTGGCCCCTACTCTGCCGGGCTGTTTACCCAAAGCGGCTTTGGCATCGTCACCCGCATGAGCCTCGTGCTGGCGCGTCGCCCAGAGCGCGTGCAGATATGCCTGTTCAGCCTGCGCGACGACGCCTTGCTGGAGCCCGCGGTGCTGAAAATCCGCGCCATCATGGGTAAGCTGCAAGGCACGGTGGGCGGCATCAACCTGATGAACCAGCACCGGGTGCTGAGTATGTCGGCGCCCTTCCCTACCGACCGGGTGGGTGCCGATGGCATGATCACCGCTGACGCCCTACAAGCGCTGGGCCGCCAGTACCAGGTGTTTGCCTGGACCGGCTTTTGCACCATGTACGGCACCCGGCGCATGGTGGCTGCGGCGCAAAAGGAGATCAAGGCAACGCTGGGCGACATCGCCAGCCGCATGATGTTTGTGACCCCCGAGCGCGCCAAGACCCTGGCGCGGCTGACGCAGCTGATACCGGGCACACTGGGCAAAGGCCTGCAGGGCATGACAGCCACGCTGGCCAAGTCTTTGGAGCTGGTGGCCGGCCGCCCCAATGAAACCGCCATGCCGCTGGCGTATTGGCGCAAGCCGCTACCCAAAGTGGGCGCGTTTTACGACCCCACCGTGGACGGCAGCGGCCTGATGTGGTACGCGCCGCTGGTGCCCATGCGCCCGGCCGACGTGCGCGCCTACGTCAACATGATCCACGACATTGCGCCGCGCCACGGGCTGGAGCCATTGATTACCTTTACCACGCTGAGCGACCGCCTGTTTGACAGCACCGTGCCACTGGTCTTTGACCGCACCAACCCTCAAGCGGTGGCCGCCGCGGCGGCGTGTTACCAGGAGCTGCTGCACGCCGGCCGCGCCAAAGGCTGGTTTCCGTACCGGGTGGGCATCAACACCATGCCCACGTTGGTGGGCATGCAAAGCGACGCCGCAGCCTTCCACACCCGCCTGCGCGCCGACCTGGACCCGCACGACCTGCTGGCGCCGGGGCGGTACAGGTAATTGGTGGGCAACGCTTAGCGCTGTGAACCCAACGCACAAAAAAGAGCCCGCTGGAGCGGGCTTTTTTAGCACGAGCGGAAGCGCTTGCTGTCGATCATAGGGGTTTGCGGCGGCGCGAAGCAGCCAAGGCCAGCAGACCCAAACCAATCAGGGCCAGAGACTCGGGTTCCGGAACCTGTGTCACACCCACCCAAATGTTGTCCAGTTCAAACGCTACACCCGTAGTCCGGAACTCAAACGCCTTGAACGACTCGTCGGCGTCAAAAGCCAAATTGACATACACGTTCGACTGGGGTTGAAATTGATTGCCGGATGTGCCGCCTTGGCTACCAAGAATTTCCGCCCCAGTCAACACGCCGTCACTGAGAAGAGGATCTGCGCTGCCAGTCAGAAAAGTGTTGCCGCTGCTGTAAAAAGCAATGTTGTTGTAGTTGTCAATGGATCCGTAATACACACCCATGTATGAAATTCTGAAGGTTGCGCCAGAGTTCGCTGCACTCAGCCCGGCCAACAGATTGGTGTAATCAATTTTGGTGCTTGCAGGCAGCGAGCCACCAATTTGAGGACCAAAGCCAAAGCAGGTCGAGTCACCTGCCGGGGCGGCCGCTCCGGAAGGGTTAGAAGCCGTACCCTTGCGCACACTGAAGCCACCACCAGACACCGTGACACCCACAGAAGCCCAAGAGTTGATGGAGCATCCATTGTTCTCCTGGATGGATATGCCTGCCGCTGGAATTGCATCGGTCATCGGCGTGCCGAGATCCTGATTGGCAGTAGCTAAATCAAAGGTCTCACCATAAAAGCCGGAGCCAATCACAGTTTTGTTGTCAGTTGGCGCGTAATTGCTGGTCAGGCCAGACTGATCACCGCCAACGAAGTTCATGTTTTGGCCACCAAAAGTTACAACCACCGCCTGCGCGGGAGTCATGGCAAGTGCTGCAGCGGCGGCCGCCACAGTGATAAGAGTCTTTGCAAATACTTTCATAAGAATCTCCTGGTTGAATCTGAGTCGCGGTAGCATGCGCCACTGCGTTGATGAAGCAAGCAAAGCACACACCGTGCCAGATACAAAAATTACTCATAAGCCATTGATTTATATATAAATCCTAAAAAACCTTCGGCTTTATATCGCGATCGTTGTAAAAAAATCCGACACTTCTGACAGCCTTATCAGCTCTTCATTCGCACCCGGACATCCAAACATGCAAGTTGCCATCGAACGGCCCAATGACTTTGTGTCTTTCCAGAGTGAACCAGCAGTGCGCAGGGAAATTGGTCTTTCCTTATGCACTGTGGCTCTTCCAGCGTGGCCGGGTTACCTTGGTCAAGGCAGCTGAATTGGTGGGCATGAATGTTGATGACTTTATGCTGGTGTGCAAAGAAAATCAGGTGCCAGTCTGATCGCCGTTGTGTTGGATCTGGCTGGCGAGGTGCCGTTTTGCTAGCAGGCATCGGCCCGCAAAAGTGTCGGTTTTTTTTACACTTGACTTTGGTCAAAAAATTGACGCCGCCGCCGGTCTGAAAATTTCCTAAGTAGATCAATGACTTATAAATTTTTGAAAAAATTGGCACGCTAACTGCTTGTATATCTTCGTCAGAGGCAAATACGTTGCTTCTACAGTTACCAACCTCAAGGAGTTAGAAATGAAATTGTTTAAAAAAGTGCTTGCAGGCGTTGCTGTAGCAGCGGCCTTGGCGACTTCGGCACAGGCATCGATGATTACTGTGGGCGGTGTTACTTGGGACCCAGATTCAATTTTTGACTTCACGGCCAAATTTGACTTTAGCCAGTGGTTTGTCGGTGATACGCTGACTGGTGTTGGTGAGTTCTACAAGTTAAATAACACCGGTCCAAGTGTTTTTGTTCCGAATGGTGAATTGACATTCCAGTTTGGCGGCTTCGCTATCGACGGCCAAGGTGGATTCAGCAACGGTTGGCTAAATGTTTTCTACGGTACTGGTGCCACTGATAATTTTGATGTTGGAACAACGCCTACAGACGTTGTGAAGGCAACTGACGGTACGCTTTGGCTTTCCTTGACTGCTACATCAAACCAATTTGTGACAGACATTCCCAATGCGTCTAACCCGTATTTGTCAGGTCAACTGACAGCGAACTGGAATGTTGTTACCGGCGTTGGTTCAGCGTGGTCAAATCTTGACACTAACGGTCAAGCGTTGGGTACTGATATTTTTTCGCGTGCATCTGCAACCTTTAATTTAGTCGATTCGTCACTCGGAAATTTGGCTTGGAATGGTCCTAACGGTAGTTTGGTTGGGAATTCAATCCCTGAACCAGAATCTCTCGCTCTGGTTGGCTTGGGCCTCCTGGGTCTGGCCGCAGCACGCCGCCGCAAAGCCGCCAAGTAAGCACTGTCGGTTTATTTGACACTTTCAAAAAGCCCGCTTCGGCGGGCTTTTTTTATGGTCTTTTTGGCCTCCAGCCCTTATGTAGCCTGCGCAGGCAGCTATTGATATCGATGCAATTTAAAGCCAGCATATCTGGCTGAATCCCACCA
>Ga0210054_1002891_pt1 | contig 13225 bp, 9 predicted proteins | sample CryGeymeta201516_FD_185470 | JGI IMG/M metagenome (GOLD analysis project Ga0210054, IMG submission 185470) | Groundwater microbial communities from Crystal Geyser aquifers in Utah, USA - Crystal Geyser metaG 2015-16 (SPAdes) (version 2) | ecosystem: Environmental > Aquatic > Deep subsurface >... | reverse complement strand
ACCGCCCCTCGAGACCCCCGCGCCGTGCGGGGGACGGGTTCACTGAATGCTTACCAACACCAATAGCCAATAGATTGAATATTGAATCCACGGCCCCGGTGTCGTCGGTCCGCGCCGAGGAAGTCGCTGGCGAAGACCGCCACGGCGGCAAGCCGTTCAGCCTGTTCACGATCCGGCTGAGCGCGAAACGGGCAGCCTGGCGAAATGCCGTGGCGCTGTCGTGGGGGAGGGGGGAGCAGGAAGCTGTCGGCGTGCGGCTGTCCGCCCAGGGCGACATCCTGCAATTCACCGCAGGAAGCCGCGGGGCTGTTTTGGACTGGCGGACAGGCGTCGCGAACCGGTTGCCGACAGACGCAGCGCCTTCCGCGGGTGTGTCGCCAGGGCGTTCTCCAGGTCAGAACCGGTAGGCGCCGGTCACCAGTATCAGGACGACGAGCAGGAACGCGCCGAGCCCCAGACTGAACCCGATCAGCTTCTTCTCGGCAACCGAGAGGGGTTGCGCCTCCACCTTCATCTCCTCGGTGAGGGAGGGCTGGTCCTGAGTTTCCTGCGGAGTCCGGGCAGGTTCTTCCATGTCAATCTCCTTCGCTTGCAATGCGCACTTCTCCCGAACACATGCGCGCCCCGCTGCGAGCACGTGTCAGCCGGCGGCCAACGGCGGGACCATCCCGTGAAAGAACAGGAACGAGACAGCCAGCCCAATCCAGATGATGAATCCAAACAGACACAGGACGTAGATCGCGGCCAGCTTCCCCATGCCTTCCTTCTTGAGCGTGCCGAAGTCGGACACGACGCCGATGCTGAAGAACGTGAGGGCGAAGAACAACTGGCGCAACGCGGCGGCGCCCCCAAAGCCCGCTTTGAGCGGCTCGGCCGCCGTCGGCAGTGCTTTTCCCACAGCCGCCACCAGCAGAAACAGCACCGCGTAGCCGATGACGAACTTCGGGAACCGGTACCAGATTTCCACGAGGGATCCCTTCTCGCCAGGCTTCTTCTCGACGCCGTACGTCCAGATGAGGGCCAGGACGAACGCCCAGATCCCGATGAAGAGGTCGATGAAGATCTTTGTATTGGTGGCGACGAGGGTGATCCAGTCCTTCTCGTAAGTGAGACCTTGCGCGGTGAGCGCCTTGGCGCGGATCAGCGAGTCGGTGATAGCGCCGCTGGCGACCGCCGCACCGTCGGTCTTGACGGCCAGCCCCATCCACGCGCCCGCGACCAGCGGTTCTTTGTAGAGCCAGGTCTGCGCGGCGAACGGCAGGATGACCAACTCAACCACGGCGAAGACGATCACCAGGGACGAGACGATGATCGGGACGATGGGGCGGGCGCGAATGGCCCCGCCGGTGGCGATCGCCGCCGAGACACCGCAGATCGAGATCCCCGAGGCAAGCGGCGCAGCCCACTCGGGAGTGAGCTTGAAGACTCTCCGCGCGACGAGGTAGACCACCGGCCAGTAGATGAGGTACGCCTCGATGATGGCACACAATCCCCGCTGGACGATGGTCTTACTCAAGCCGAGGTCGTCGAGCATCTTGAGACCGGCAACGGCGCCTAAGATCACAATAGCCGTTTTGATGAACCATTCGGGTTTCGCCGCCGGCTCGAGGTACCTGGCCAATGGCTTGGCGAAATTCCCGATGATGATCCCAGCCAGCAACGCGACAATGTAGCCCGCCTCACCCGTGAGGCTCAGCGACCAACCGATGCCGAACGCTTCGCGCTTGTTGGGCGTGGCCGCGATGTAGGCCCAGTTCCCGGCGATCCAGCAGGCGCACGTGAACCAGAAGATCAGGCTGAAGGCGCAGAAGAACCGCTTGGGGTTCGCCCCCATCGCGGCGCCGCCGCCCGTGACGATCACTGCGACGAACAGATACGTCAGCAGGAGCGACACGATGCCCGGGAGAGCCAGGTCGCCATTGACCGGTCCCAACGCACTGGACAGGCTCAGGTACTCTTTGGTGTTCACGATCCAGCCCAACAGGTCCATCCCCACCAGGGGTTTGCCCATGCTGAGCACAAAGATGAACAGTCCCAGCCAGACTGCCCACCAGTCTTCGGTGTTGAACGAGGCGCGTTGATCTTTTGCCATCACAGAGCCCTCCCTCATCGGTATGCCAAGCGGCTAATTCCGGTTCATCCGGCGTTTGCGTACTTCGGGTTGGTGGGGTTGCAGAACGGAGGCGGACAGGCTTGACTGATCTGGAGATCAAACAACCCAGACGGAGGTCAAGGCCTGTCCGCGTCGGTATTGTATCATGGCTTCGGGGTGCGAGGGTACGAGGATGTGCGCACGGCGTGCGGTGGGGGGCGGCTGGTGTTCCGGCTGCGGTCGTTGGTGGAGCGGCTGGTGTGCTCGGTGTGCGGCTCGTGCGAGGTGGTTCGGCGGGGGACCGTGGAGCGGGAGTTGCGCACCGTGCCCATTGGCAGGAAGCCGGTGTTTCTCGCCCTGCCGGTGCAGCGGTTGGCGTGTCGTCACTGCCAAGCACTGCGGCAAGCGCGCCGGGGCTTCGCCGATCCCCGGAAGCACTCCAGTCGGTCGTTCGAGCGGTACGTGCTCGACCTGCTGCGAGACGCGACGATCAAGGCCGTAGCGCAGCCTCTGGGTGTCAGTTGGGAGGTGGTCGTGGAGTGGGTGACCGGGGCGGTAGTGTTCGTCGGGGACGGCCGCGGCGGGGACGCCTTGTTGCCCTTCTGGAAGCGACTGCGGGCTTCCCACGCCCAAGTAGAAGCGGTCGCCGTGGACAGGTCCCCCGCCTACTACCTGAAGGAAGACCGGCGACGCTTCTGGGACCAACCCGACAAGGTCCGCGCGCAAGCCCTCTTGGAGGACTGGATCGCTCGCGCCCAATGCTCGGGCATCCAGAGGCTCCAGAAGTTCGCCAACACCCTCGTCGGACACCGGACCGGACTCCTGGCCTACTCTGACGTCCCGCTGTCCACCGGACCTCTGGAAGGCCTCAATAACAAGAGCCGAACCGGCCACCGACAAGCCTACGGCTTCCGCGACCACGAATTCCTCAAACTCCGGATCTATGGCCTCCACGAGACCAAGTACGCATTAGTCGGATGAACCCGATTTCCGTCGCTACAAATGAGTTTATGCGCAGGCTGTATATCTACGTCCGAGACCGCGAAAAGGGGACATCGTTCTGCAGAAATGTGGGCGCAGCCGCGCGCTGTCCGAAAGGCGGTTGCAGAAGCGAAGCGCTTCGGGTCAGAATGGGTAGCGTAACCAAGTCACGGCCGACCGCGCTGCGGGGTTCTGTTGGCCGGCCGATGAGGACTGGCATGCATCTTCTGGACAGAATCTCCAAGCGACTCGGACTGTCGATCCGCGCCAAGCTTGCGCTCACGTTCGTCGGCACGCTGACCTTGTTGGGGGCGCTGCTGACGTTCGTCATGCCGTACGCGATGGAGCGGAGCATGCGGTCGTTTGTGACGGCGTCGGCCGACGCTCCGACGGAGCAGGCGGTGGGGCGGGTGACGGAGGACTTGGCGGTTGGGTACCACCTGCTCCGCCAGCGGACGGACCAGCTCGCCGCCGGGATGCGGGTTGCCCTGGGCGATGGCGACGTCGAGGAGTGGATCGCCCACACCAGTAACCATCGCAGCGAACTGCAGGACTGGCTGGCCGACCTGCGGGCCCAGCTCGGGGCCAATATGGTCGTCCTGATCGACACGAACGGGGTCACCCTCGGCCGCGGGACGAATCCGCAGGCGTTTGGCGACCCGTTCGTCCCGCCGTCCTTGTCAGCCGACCCCGCGGCCGCCACCCTCAGCGGCGCGCTTGAACGTGCGCAGGCCGGCAAGGAGGTGCGGGGGGTCTTTGAGGTCCCCCCGGCGATGCTGCGCAAGGAGCGCGACCTGCCAGCGCCGGAGGGCTCGCCCGCTCGTCCGACCGCTGCGACGCTGGCCGACCGCGCCGTGGTGCGGGCGCTTACCCCGGGGCGGCCTGAGCAAGAGGACCAGGGGTTGACGCTCCTGGCCGTTGAGCCGGTGCGGCGCGCCGATGGCGGAGTCGCCGCCGTCCTGCTGGGCGCCGCGCTGCTGAACGGCAGCACGTCCATACTGGGGCTCGACTCGGCGTCTGTCTTGCCCAATACGGCTACCAGCCTCTACCGGAAGAGCCTGTGCGTCGCGTGCCAAGCACCCAGAGGCAACTGGGGCAGCCGAATCGGGCAGCGACACGCTCGTGAGCTACTGCGTGAGGCGCTGACGAAAGAGCGCGGGATCATCCAGCACCAGGTGGGCGAGGACTGGCTCCTGAGTGCGTGGATGCACCTGCGCGACCCGGCCGGCCGACCGCTCGGCGCGCTCTGGGTGAGCCGGCAGTACAACCTGCAACTGCTGTACGAGGGCGTCGCCAAACTGGCGACGAGTGCACAGCGACAGAGCTGGCGCTTCATGGTGCTCGAACTGGTGCTGACGGGGCTGCTGGCATTCCTGCTCGCCTCGTTGGCGGCGACGCACATCGTCGACCCGATCCGCAAGCTGTGCAACGGCGCCCGCGCTATCGGCGCCGACGACCTCGAGCACCGGATCTCCATTGGCACCGGCGACGAGCTGGAGGAGCTGGCCGGCGCCTTCAACGACATGGCGGCCCAGCTTCAGGAGTCGCGTCGACAGGACCGGCTGGCGACGATGGGCCGCATGGCCAGCACCATCATCCACGATCTGCGCAACCCGCTGACGCTGATCCGCGGCTGCACGCCGCTGCTGGCCGACCCGGAGACGCCGCCCGCAGAGCGCGAGGAGTTCCAGGGGTACATGGTCGAAGCCGCCGACCGCATCGACGAAATGGTGCGCGACCTGCTGGACTACGCCCGGGGCGAGGAGCGAGCACTAAGCCTGCAAACGGAGCCGTTGGGCGACTTCGTCGCGCATCTGGAGCCGATGCTGCGACAGGAGTTTTCGGGGAGCGAGATCAACCTGGCTCTGGAGATCCTCGGCAACCCCACCGTTTCCCTGGATCATCGGAAAATGGAGCGAGTGGTCCTGAACCTGACAGGCAACGCGCGCGATGCGATGAAGGGGAGCGGGAAGCTCGCGATTGAGGCGGACCTCGCAGACGGCCGAGCCGTCCTGCGGGTGCGCGATACGGGACCGGGCCTCCCCGAGGAGATCCGCGACCGCCTCTTCGAGCCGTTTGCCACGCACGGGAAGGAGCACGGCACCGGCCTGGGACTCGCGATCTGCAAGCAGTTCGTCGAGGCGCACGGCGGGGAGATCGAGGTGGAGTCGCAGCCCGGCGAAGGGACGACGTTCACGATCTGGCTACCGGTGGCGGAGTAGTGGAGGGGTGAGGGGTGGAGTGGTGAGTGGTGAGTGCGCGACGCGGCGGCACTCCACTGCTTGGCGCTGAGGGCTCTATCGGAACACCCACGTTCCGAACAAGTCCGGCTCCAGGAAGCCGGTCGCCATCGGTGACCAGGCGCTCAGCTCGGAGCCTTGCATCCGTTGACGGCACAAGTTGGCCCGCACCTTTGTGCCCGGAGTGGGGGACGACATGCTGAGGGCCGCCCACGGAATCGCCAGTTCGGCGTCCCACTCTTTGGCACCAGTCTGCACGGCGTGCTGCCAAACGGGGGCGTAGCTGAGGTCAGCCGTCTCGTCGTGGTGGACGCCGTCCCAGGCGACGCCGGCCGGATTGAGCATGAAGTGGTAGAACGGCGTCGCCTTCCCCGGCACGGAGAGAAGTACCTCCACGTCGTCGCCCTGCCACACCGGGTCGTCGTGCTTTTCGCCGGCGAGACTCAGCTTCTGCGGGTTCGGTTCCACGCAGCGGACCGCAAGGTACAGGGCCTTGTCGTCGTACGTCACCCACGCCTGCGTCGCCGCGGCGAGCTTCTCTGGGCGCGAGGCCAGCGCCACGAATGGCGGGAGCGGCTTCGTCGCCGTCCACGCGGCGTCGTCTACGCGGCCGTCGATGGTCGGCGCCGCGGTTCCTTGGGGCAGCCGCGCGATATCCGCCGTCTGCACCTTGAGGCGACTGGCGATCTCGTCTCTCTCGCGCTTCTTCCCCGCCTCGACGACCGGCGCCAGGTCGAAGCCCAGCCCGGCGCCGGCGGCGAGCTTCTTCCGGGCGGATCGAATCGCCTCCTCACACCCCGGCGGCACGTCCTTGCTGGTCCACCAGTTCATCCGTTCGCTGTAGCACCAGACGTACTTGTCGGTGGTGTACAGCGACCAGTAGACGTTGTGCTCGAACCACTGCGGGCGCTCTTCCGGGGTGAGGTAGTGCCCCAGCACCTTCTGCGCGCGCAGACCGAAGTACTGGTCGATATAGAGCGCCTGCCCCACTTCCGCTTGTGCTCGGTACTTCGGCCACAGCTCCGGCTCCACGAGCAACAGTCCCCGCTGGGCGATCCGCTGGCAGACCTCGAAGTAGGGCAGCCGTTCGGTGTAGTAGTAGGCGCTCTCGTTGCCGTCGATGATCCGCACCTCCGGGCTGGCGGCGTCCAGCATCCCGTTGAGGAAGGCGGGCAGCAGGGCGTAGTGCATCTGCGAGAGACTCGTCGCCCGCTGCGCCGAGTCCATCGGAATCAGGAGCTGTGGGAAGTAGCTCAACTGGAAGAAGGTCAGAATCGCCAGGCCGGGGAACTCGCTCTCGAGGGCGCGGACGAACTGCGCCCCGCGCTTGCGGGTGACTGCCTCGTACTCCGCAAACGACTTGGTGTCGTGGTGGGCAGCGCTGACATAGCTCCACGGGTTGGTGCCGTACGGCTCCTGATCGAAGCAGACGCCGACACACCGGCCGACCTTGGCGCACCGGGCCATGAGCTTGGCGTTGTGCTCAATGACCTGCCAGTGTTCGTCGTTGAACCAGTCCTGATCAGACGCCGCCCACAGAATCACGAAGTTGTCGGTGAACTGCTTCCACTCGGTCTGCTTCAGGTTTTCGAGGTCCGGGGCGAACGCCGCCTCGTCTAGCGGCTTCGGCGTCATCACCAGCCCGCCGCCGCGCAGCTTGAAGATCAGCCCGTCGAACGGGCGCTTCTCCATCTCGGGGAGGTTTGCTCGCACGTAGTCGGTGAAGGGCACATCCCAGCCGTATTCGATCAGCTTCTTGTCGAGCGCTCTTTGCGTGCCGGTGGTGTCGGCTCTGGAACCGGAGAGCGCGGCGATCAGCATAAACCCAACGATACTTGCCGGTTTGCAGAACATAGCAGTCACGTCCTTTGTTTCAGCACTGCGCCAACGGGCCTGCGGCAGACTCGCCGGTGGCGAACTGCTATGCATCCTACCTGAACCAATGCCGCTGCGCCAGCGGCGGCGAAGCGAAGTGGGGCCCAGCGGGCCGGGCACACGAGTGCCCCTGCGAAGGCACGCCCTCCCGTTGCCTTCGCGGGCTGCGCCGATTACGATGGAGCGCGACCCGCGTGCCGCGACATGCGGCGCTCGTCGCCCGTCACTCTCGATAGGAGCACAGCAACATGGCAAAGACCGTCTTCATCGGCGCAGGTAGTAGATTTGGTGCCCGTTCATTCGTGGACCTCATGTCGTTCGAAGAACTGCGCGACGGCGAAGTCGTGCTGGTCGACCTCAACCCGACGCACCTCGAGCCGGTGCTCGCTTACTGCGAGAAGGTGGTGGCGCACTACGGCGCCGCCACCAAAGTCACCGGCGCCGCCGATTGGCGCGGCGGCGTCCTGGACGGCGCCAAGTATGTCATCACTTCCTTTGCGCAGGGAGGCCCGGCCTACACGGGTGTGCCCTTCCACTGGGAGATGGCGATCCCCAAGGAGTACGGCATCCTCCAGAACGTCGGCGACACCACCGGCCTCGGCGGCGTGTTCCGGACGATGCGAACAGCGGGCGAGATGGTCGCCATCGGGCAGGACATGGAGCAGCGCTGCCCCGGCGCGTACATGATCAACTACGTGAACCCGATGTCGATGTTGACGCGGATCGTCGCGTTGGCCTGCCCGAAGATGAACATGCTCGGGCTGTGCCACAACATCCAGTACGGCATCCACGACGTGGCTCGTTGGCTCGGTGTGCCGCACAAAGAACTGCGATACGAAGCGGCAGGCATCAACCACATGGACTGGTTCCTGCGCATCGAGCACCTCGACGGGCGCGACGCCTACCCGGACCTCCTCAAGGCTGGCGAGAGCCCCGACATCTACAAACAGCGCGCCGTGCAGTTCGAGCTGCTGAAGCACTTCGGCTACTTCACCACCGAGTCCTCGGGCCACTGCGCGGAGTACCTGCCCTACTTCATGCCGCGACAGAACAGCCGCGACAGCGTTGGGCTGGGAGGCCGTGACACCTCGCCCGAGGTCCCCGTCACCCATGCCCGTTGGAACGCGGAGTCCGATCTCGTCAAACAGACCGACGGCAGGAAGGCGCTTGCCCTGGCGCGTTCCTTCGAGTATGGCGCCCACATCATCCACGCCATGGAGACCGACGCGGTCTACCGGATGCACCTGAACGTCCTCAACGAGGGCATGATCACCAACCTGCCGAACGGCTACTGCGTCGAGGTGTGCTGCACGACTGATCGCACCGGCGTCCATCCGCACCACGTTGGTGACCTGCCCGTTCAGCTTGCTGCGCTGTGCCGCGGCATGGCCGACATGGAGACCCTCGCCAGCGACGCCTTCCTGGAGAAGGACCTCAACAAGGCCCGCATGGCCTGCATGATCGACCCGCTGAACGCCGCCTGCGCGACGCCGGCACAGATCGGCGAATGCTTCGACCGACTGGTGGAACTGGAGCAACAGTGGCTAAAGCCGCATTGGGGAACGAGGTAACGCTCGCCTGCAGAAACCGGAGGATGCGCGTGACCGACACACACGTCTACATGATCGGCAACGCCCACATCGACCCCGTCTGGCTGTGGGATGTGGCAGAAGGCTACGAGACCGTTCGCTCGACGTTCCGCTCGGCGCTCGATCGGATGAAGGAGACGCCCGGGTTTGTGTTCACCTGCGCCCAAGGCGTGACCTACCGGTGGATCGAGGAGTCGGCCCCGGAGATGTTTGCCGAGATCGCCGAACGCGTGCGTGAAGGACGCTGGGAGCTGGCAGGCGGCTGGTGGGTGCAGCCGGACTGCAACCTGCCCTCCGGCGAGTCGTTCATCCGCCAAGCGCTGTACGCGCAGCGCTACTTCCAGTCGCGCTTCGGGAAGACGGCGGAGATCGGCTACAACGTCGACTCGTTCGGGCACAACGGCATGCTGCCGCAACTCCTGCGCAAGTGCGGCATGCGCGGGTACGTCTTCTTCCGGCCGGGTCCCCCTGAGAAGAGCCTGCCCGCCGGGCTATTCCGCTGGCTGTCGCCCGATGGCTCCGAGGTTCTGGCATGTCGCCCGCCGCACCACTATGGGACAGGCGGCTTCTACGACAAAGACGGAATGCGCGCGCGGGTCGTGCAGGCGGCGAACGAGGCACCCCTCGGGTTGCCCGAGGTGCTGTGCTTCTACGGAGTTGGCAACCACGGCGGCGGACCGACGCAGGAAAACCTGCGCGCGATCGTCGAGCTGCAGTCGGAGCCAGGGCTGTCGGCAGTGCACCTTGGGAGCCTGGGTGCGTTCTTCGACGCTGCCCAGGGGCACGCCGCTCAACTCCCCGTGGTCACCGACGACCTGCAGCACCACGCGCCAGGGTGCTACTCCGTGCACTCCGAGATCAAGCGCAACAACCGGACGTGCGAAGACGCGCTCACCACCGCCGAGAAGCTCTGCGCGCTCGCCACGAGCTTCACCGGCTGCGACTACCCAACCGCCGAGTTCGAGGCGGCGTGGCAGCGAATACTGTTCAACCAGTTCCACGACATCATGGCGGGCACGAGCATCAAGGCGGCCTACGAGGAGGCGCGAAACAGCCACGGCTACGCCCTGGACGTGGCGCGCGCCCACACCATCCGAGCGACGCAAACCATGGCGCGTCAGCTCGACACCGTGGGCGAGGGACAGGCAGTCGTGGTCTGGAACCCGTCTTCGTGGGAGCGCGACGCGGCCCTCGACTTGGAGACGAACGTGCAGTGGCCGTCGCGAGTGCTGGACGAATCGGGTGTTGAGCTTCCCGCGCAGCGACTCCAGTCGCACGCCACGGCCGGGAGCCGGTCCCGCGTGGCGCTCCGGATGGAGCTGCCGCCTCTCGGCTACCGGACGCTGCATGTCGTCTCCGGGGAGCCGGCCGCTGCAGATTCGGCACTGCACGTTGCGGGGACCGCCCTCGAGAACGAGTCGCTGCGCGTGCGGTTGGACTCGGACACCGGACATGTCGCTGAGATCACCAGCAAGACGGACGGCACTTCCTTCCTCTCGGCGCCGGCGTGCGTGCCGCTGGTGCTCGACGACCAGACGGACACCTGGAGCCACGACCTGACGCGGTACACGGAGGAACTCGGGTCATTCACCGCGCGCTCGACCCGCGTCGTCGAGACCGGGCCGCTACGCGGCACGCTGCGGGTCGAGTCGGTCTGGGGAGACTCCACGATCCGCCAGGACTTCTCCCTGTTCGCCGGCCTGCCGATCATTGAGGTTCGCATGCGGATCGACTGGCGCGAGCAGTTCAGGGTGCTCAAGCTCGTAGTCCCGACGGCCGCCGCTGCCGACCCGCTGGCGACGTACGGAATGCCCTTCGGCGCAATCAGCAAGCCCTGCGACGGTCACGAGGAACCTGGGCAGGGCTGGATCGACGTGTCCGGGCGAAACGCCTCCGGCCGAAAACTGGGCGTCTCTCTCCTCTGCCCGGGCAAGTACGGCTTCGACGCCCTGGGCAGCACTCTCCGAATGACAGTGCTCCGCAGCCCGATCTACGCGTGGCACGACCCCGCCAAGCCAGACCCGGAAGCCGAGTACGAGTTCATCGATCAAGGTCGCCAGGACTTCGTCTACTGGCTGGTTCCTCACCGCGGCGACTGGCGACAAGCCGACCCGCTCCGCCGTCTGGAGGAACTCGCCGTCCGCCCGGTCGCGCACGCAGAAAGCACGCACCCGGGCGCCCGGCCGCGGCAAGGGGCGTTCGTCACGATCGCCCCGGAGAACGTTGTCCTGGGAGCGCTGAAGCGCGCCGAAGACGACCCCACCGCGCTCATCGCGCGCCTACATGAGACAAAGGGCCTCGCCACCGACGCCACTGTGGAGTTGGCCGGGACAACCTGGCAAGGCCTGTTCGCGCCTCACGAAGTGAAGACGCTCCGGCTCAGCGACGGGCGCGCTGGCGAAGTCAGCATGCTCGAGCGTTGACGCACTACGGTAACGCGCCTCTGCCGTTGCAGGCCACTTCGGGTTGGGGTACGGTGGGCGCAGGTCCAAGAAGGGCCGGCAGTTCACGCCTGCCGGGAGTGTTTCGTCGGAGGTTCCGTCGGTCTCCGGGGCGGCCGGGGGATTCACTTAGCCATGCATCTGCACCGCTCACGGAGCCTCACGCTGCTCCAAGCAGCCGTCACGGTCTGCGTCGCCGGAGCGCCAACGCGCACCAGTTCATTGCGGGCGTTGGAGCAGCTCTCGGTCGACTGGCGGTTCGTTGCGCGCGGGGTCCGGATGCCCCAGGAGCGAATCGTCATCGTCGAACTCGACAAAGAGGCGTTCGACAAGCTGAAGGACCCGTTCATCTTCTGGGGTAGGTATTTTGCCCGGATCGTTACCACGCTGCACGCGTTCAAGGCACGGGCCATCGGGCTCGACGTCCTTCAGCCCGAGTCGCTCACCGAGTGCGTCCCGCCGGACAACGATGCGGACCAGCTCTTTGCCCAGGCGCTGGCGCAGGCCCCTGAGACTGTGCTTATCTGCGCCTTTGACGATCTCCCCGATGGGACGGTCGAGCGGCGCGACCCCACCGACCAGTTGAGCATCGCACTGGCACTAGCAGGAGGGCTGTTGGGCTACGACCACATGACCCCGGACGACGATCAGGTGATTCGGCGGCACCAATTGGCGGACGGGACCTCCAAAGAGCGGCAGTGGTCATTCCCGCTGGCGCTGGCCGTGGTGGCCACCAGCGAACAGCCCCAATTCCGCAGCTCACCCCCCAGGATCGAGTTGGGCCAGCGGATCGTGCCCACGGATGCCCGGTGACGGCTGCCGATCAACTTCTGTGGTCCCAACCGGACGTTCCCCCACGTTCCCTTCCACGGTCTGCTGGTCTCGCCGGAGAGGTACCGGCGCCAGCTCGAGGGCGCGATTGTGTTGGTTGGCGTCACCGACATGAAGTTCCAGGACTATCACACGGTTCCTTTCAGTGGAGCGGGGGGCGGAACCAGCACCCGCCTCATGTCTGGAATCGAGATCCACGCCAACGTTCTTCACACGATCCTGCGGCACGACCCGCCAAAGGAGCTGGCGCCCTTGGTTTGCAGCGGGCTCACGGTTGCCCTGGTGCTTGCGTCGACGCCGCTCTTTGGCGCCGGGCTGTGGGTGTCTGCCGGCGGGTTGATGGTGCTGCTGGCCGACTGGCTGGGAGTGGCGTGGGCCGCGTTCAGTGGGGCCGGCGTCCAGGTTCCGGTCGCGGGACCGATGACGGCGTTGGTGCTGAACTTCATCGGCTTCACCGCCGCGCGCCTGTTGCACGAACGAAACCGCCGCGAACACGTCGAAGGGCTGTTCGGCAAGTACGTGTCGGACCACGTTGTCCGCCACCTGCTCCAGAGCTCTGCGCCGCCCGTGCTGGGCGGCGAGCGCCGCGTGCTCACGGTGCTGTTCTCCGACATTCGCGGATTCACCACCATATCAGAGAGGCTCCGCCCGGAGCGAGCGACTCGCATCCTCAACGCGTACCTTGCTAAGGTGGAAGAGCTCATCTTCAGCAACGGCGGGACGGTGGACAAGTACATCGGCGATGGCATCATGGCGGTCTTCAACTGGCCGCTCGAGCAGGCGGATCACGCGGCCCGGGCGGTCCAGACCGCGGTAAGCATGCTGGCTGCACTGGACGAACTCCAGGAGATGTAGCAACATGTGACCCACGGCAAGCCGCTTGCCATCGGTGTCGGTATTCATACCGGGCCAGCGGTTGTCGGCAATGTCGGCTCGCCCCGCCGAATGGAACTGACCGCGATCGGCGATTCCGTGAATGGCGCAGCGCGGGTGGAGCAACTGAACAAGTCGCTGAACACCGCAGCACTGGTGACAGAAGACACCTATACTCGCGAAGGTTAGGAATACACCGAAGTGGAAGTTCGCAGAACTTCACCCGTGGGCGTGTGGTGAGCACCCAACACACTGCTGTGCACGCAGAGGCGTCGAACTTGTGCAATAGCTTCGGTGTATTCC
>Ga0210054_1002890_pt1:0-7500 | contig 13226 bp, 4 predicted proteins | sample CryGeymeta201516_FD_185470 | JGI IMG/M metagenome (GOLD analysis project Ga0210054, IMG submission 185470) | Groundwater microbial communities from Crystal Geyser aquifers in Utah, USA - Crystal Geyser metaG 2015-16 (SPAdes) (version 2) | ecosystem: Environmental > Aquatic > Deep... | reverse complement strand
ATCGCTCAACGGATAAAAGGTACGCTGGGGATAACAGGCTGATGATGCCCAAGAGTCCATATCGACGGCATCGTTTGGCACCTCGATGTCGGCTCATCTCATCCTGGGGCTGGAGCAGGTCCCAAGGGTATGGCTGTTCGCCATTTAAAGAGGTACGTGAGCTGGGTTTAGAACGTCGTGAGACAGTTCGGTCCCTATCTGCCGTGGGTGTAGGAGACTTGAGAAGAGTTGCCCCTAGTACGAGAGGACCGGGGTGAACGAACCACTGGTGGACCAGTTATCGTGCCAACGGTAGTGCTGGGTAGCTATGTTCGGACAGGATAACCGCTGAAGGCATCTAAGCGGGAAGCCCCCTTCAAAACAAGGTCTCCCTGAGGGCCGTGGCAGACCACCACGTCGATAGGCCAGAGGTGTAAGAGCGGTAACGCTTTCAGCTGACTGGTACTAATTGCCCGATAGGCTTGATTTGATCCGGTAACAGCAAGACTTAATCGCCTTGCCAACCGTATCGTCAAAAGCACCAAAGACTTGGAACAACCGTTGTCTTGAAACGTCACATAGTGACCCCATGACAGCGCCTGATGTTGCAGCTTCTTCCCCGGTCTGGTGGCCATAGCACGAGCAAAACACCCGATCCCATCCCGAACTCGGCCGTTAAGTGCCGTCGCGCCAATGGTACTGCGTCTCAAGACGTGGGAGAGTAGGTCACCGCCAGACCTGGAAAGAAGCTGTCCTCTCTGACCGATACCAAATCCCCAGGATTAACCCCCTCGGGGCCGGTCGCGGGGTAGAGCAGCCCGGTAGCTCGTCAGGCTCATAACCTGAAGGTCACAGGTTCAAATCCTGTCCCCGCAACCAAATTACATAACTTTTCCAAATGGTTAGAACCTGATAAAAACACTTGTGTATAGCTCGCGCAAAAACGAGTCAACGCCAAGTCAACGTTTGACGAGTCCCCCTGAAAAGTGCTAAGGGATGCACACATCGTCAGGTTTGATGTCCCCGACGCGCTTGACGGGTTTTGTGTTGCGTGATTCGGTTGCCCTATCTTGAATGGAGGGCGGCTGGTGATGGCTTCGGAAAGCTGGGGGCTGGGCGATTTCGGAGACGAGCGCCTGGCAAAAAGGGGGGCCTGCTGCTCGCAGGGATGGTGGCGCGCACGAGCACCTGCCTGCGGCGTCTGGCGGGTGGCCGACGCAGTGGGATTGTCGGATTTTCGCGCTTTCTCGCCAATCCGCGCGTGACGGTCGAGGCGCTGCTCGATGGCTGGGGTGCAGAGCTTTCGCAAGGTTGCGCGGGCCGGCATATTCTGGCGATCCAGGACAGCAGCGAATTCAATTTCACGACGACCAGAGAGCGCAGTCGCGGTCTGGGCGAGATCGGCAAGGGGTCGGGGCGCGGTGTTTTGCTGCACGCGATGCTGGGAGTTGATGCCGAAACGGGCGGCATTCTGGGCCTGGCCACGGGTCGGATATGGACACGCGATGGCCGGGTTGCCATTCCTCACCGGCACCGACCGCTGTCCGAGAAGGAATCGCAGCGGTGGCTCAGCACGGCAGAGGCAGCCAAGACGGTTCTGCGCCAGGCGCAAATGGTCACCGAAATCAGTGATCGCGAGAGCGATATCTATGAGAAATGGGCGCGATTGCCTGAGCCGGGCTTTCACATCCTGACCCGCGCCATGGCGGATCGCTCGATCCTGGAAGGCGGCGGCAAGCTCTCCTCGGCTCCGTTACAAATGGCGGGTAGGGCCTCTATCGCGTTGCGCGCACGCCCTGGCCGTCCGGCCCGCACCGCCAGGCTCGTGACCCGCTTTTGCCCGGTCACGCTCAAGCGCCCCGCCAATCTGGCCAGGCAGGAGAGGCTGGCCGAGACAGTGGAAGTCAGCCTGGTCGAGGTCTGCGAAGTGGATGCGCCGCCGGGCGCCGAGCCCATCTTGTGGCGGCTTCTGACCACCCACCGGGTCGAGGATGCGGCGATGGCCTGGCGCGTGGTTGGCTGGTACCGGCAGCGCTGGCATATCGAGCAATTCTTCCGCACCCTGAAACAGCAGGGACTGCAACTCGAAGACAGCCAGTTGGAAAACGCCGAACGGTTGATCAAGCTGACCGCGATTGCCGCCCGCGCCGCCTGCACCATCATGCAACTCGTCCAGGCGCGCGATGGCAGGTCCCGGCAAGACGCCAGGATCGCCTTCTCGCCCCTCGAAATCGAGACCCTCCACGCACTCCTGCCCGAACTTGAAGGCAAAACCGCGCTCCAGAAGAACCCTCATCCGCCAGAAACACTGGCTTGGGCCGCGTGGATCATCGCCAAGCTCGGCGGATGGGACGGCTACCCAAAATCCAAACCGCCCGGCCCGATCACCTTTCGCCACGGTCTCCAATACTTCAAATCCCTCGCCCACGGATGGAGACTCAGAAATGTGTGAATCGCCTAGCTGAAAAGTGGGGGCTTTTTTTGATTCTGGCCTCGGCGAGCGCCATGTGGCAGCATCGCGCCATGATCAAGTTCCGCTCCGTTTTCGATGGCCATCCGACCCTGCGTACGCGCCGTTCGCACATCGTCCCCATCCCAAGCGGACGAGAGCAGTTCTGAGCAAGAGGAACGGGCACACTCTATGAAGCAGGACGAGTTCCGGAAATGGTTGGTGTTGCAAGGGCAGACGGATTCTACCGCTTCCTCACGGGTCAGCAGCGCCAAACGCGTTGAGCAGTATCTGGGCGATCTGGACGAGTTGTTCGCGCAAGAAGACCGGGATAGCGTCCTGAATCGTTTTGCCTATACGGCAGAGGATGAGCGCGCTGAACGCCCAAACCCGTCGCCGGTGCCCATTGATGGTGTCCTGCGCACCGGCCTTGCCAGCCTCCAGCAATCGCTGAAGCTCTATCACTCATTCCTGACCAAACAGACAAATGTGCCTGACAAGGCAGAACACCAGGCCCTGCTGGACCGCCTCACCCGCAAGGAAGTCGATGCCGCGATGCAGGAGTGCGATCAGCTTGGGCTGAAAGCCTTCTTGGCGCGCGGTGGATTTGCCAGCCCTCAGGTGTGGGTGAGCGATGAGGGCAACGATCAGTCCTATCCGGCGAAGGCGACCGTCGCAGCAGCCTTGGGGCATCTTCCCGATGGCCGCGCCCTCGCGGCGAAGGAATTCTTCAACGGTTTCGGAGAGGCGCAATCGTTCGCCAGACTTGAAGCTCTGGGATACCAGATCCTTCGCAAGGGGGCGGGCGGTGCCGATCATCAGGCCCTGCTGGACCGCCTCACCCGGAAGGAAATCGAATTGGCGATCCGCGAATGCGACGAGATGGGACTGGCGGCTTTCCGCGCGCGCGGGGGCTACGCCGACGGCGCGACACAGTTCCATGACGATGCCACGGGGCGTTCCTATCCTGCGAAGGCAACGGTCGCGGCAGCCCTGGGCCACTTGCCGGGGGGCAGGGCCCTGCCAATGAAGGAATTCTTCGGCGGCCAAGGTGGTCCGCGCACGCACGCGGTGTTGGAGAAACTCGGATACCGCATCGAGCGCAAGGGGCGGGACGACTCCAATCAGGCATTTTCGCGCGACCGAATCGAAGCGGCAATGGATGCGCTTGAAAAATTTCGTGCATCCGGCGCCCATGCGGATGCGTTTGCCGGGTTTGAGGAGTCCAAGAGCTATTGGGTTCGATCGACAAAGCCGCGAACGGACAGACGCTTTGCGACCAAACCGATTGTCGGGTACCTGCTGGGCAAGGCGGCGAACGCACTCACGGGCGGGTGGAGCCAGCCGCATGATGCAGCGGCCCGTCTGCATACGGTGGGCTACATCATCGTCGATCAAGACGACGTGCCACTGCCGCTCCCGGAACAGTACACCCACCTGATGCGCGGGGCAGAGCGCGCGCGCTTCGTTGCCCTCAATTATTTCATAGAACCTGCCCGCGAAGCCGGGGTGCCCTCGGTGACGATCCGCGCTGGTGACCTGCATGACATGTGTGGCCTGGTTCGGAACTGGGCAAATGTCTGCCAGGCGCTTGAAGGTGAGATGTTCCAGAAGTTCGCCTCGGTCCCGGAACCCACACGCTCCGGGCCGGAGCGCAGTACGACGACCGAATATACCTTTGTCCTGTCGCAGGACGGGGCTGCAAAGGATAAGATCGTGCCGCACGCCGTGCAGACAGCGACGACCAACCTGATCCTCTACGGACCTCCCGGCACCGGCAAGACCTACCAGACCGCGTGGGAGGCCGTTCGCCTTTGTCTGGGTGATGACTTTGCAGTTGCCGTATCTGGCGAAAAGAATCGTGATCGGCTGATGGCGGAATACCGGCGTTTGATGGCAGATGGCAGGATCGAGTTCGTGACCTTCCACCAGTCGATGTCATATGAGGAATTCGTCGAGGGGCTGAGACCAAGTATAGACGCCGACGTGCCTTCGGAACATGGCGCAGGCTTTCGTCTTGAACCCGTCGCCGGGATTTTCCAGCGAGTTGCGCGGCGTGCAGAGGCGAGCGCCCTTCCGCCCGCCACACCGCAGGCAACGCCAAACACAAGTCGAGAGCCGATTTCGTTAGAAGGACGCAATTTCTTTCAAATGTCGCTTGGAAGCATGAGCGACAAATCTGGTGAGCAGGTCTTCAGGGAAAGCCTCGAAGCAGGTATCGCTCTGTTCGGGTTCAATTCAGTCAATTGGACCGACCCAAAGTTTGACAGCCTTGAGGAGATCGAGCGCCGCCTTGAAGCCGAACCTGGCTCGCAACCCAAAGAGCCGCGGATGATCAATATGTTCCGCAATCAGGTTCAGGAAGGCGATGTGTTCATTGTCTCAAAAGGCAAATCACGCTTTCGGGCAATAGGGATTGTCTCCGGTGAGTATGAATATCAGCAGCAATCTACCGGTTACAACCATCGGCGGGCGGTGAACTGGATATGGTCTGATCCCGAAGGCAGGCCTTGGCAGGAAATTCATGACTCGGAATTTGCACGCGATACCATTTATCCGTTGAACAAAGCTCGGCTGGATATCTCTGCCATCGAGCGCCTGTTGAACATTGGAATTCCAGTCGGGACAACAGAGCGCACCGGGGACACCCCATTCGTCCTGATCATCGACGAAATCAACCGCGCCAACATCTCAAAGGTCTTTGGCGAACTGATCACGCTCTTGGAATCGGACAAGCGTCTCGGGCGGCGCGACGAAATCCAGCTGACCTTGCCCTATTCGAAGAAGCGCTTCGGGGTGCCGCCCAACCTGCATATCATCGGCACCATGAACACGGCCGACCGCTCGATTGCGCTTCTGGACACCGCCCTGCGCCGCCGCTTCACCTTCAAGGAACTGATGCCGAACCCGGCCGTTCTGTCCCCGAATGCCGGCGGGATCAACCTGCAGCAGCTGCTGGCCACGATCAACGATCGCATCGAGTATCTCTTCGACCGCGAACACCAGATCGGGCATGCCTATTTCACTGGCTGCACGTCGCCGGAAGACGTCGAAGCCGTGATGCGACACAAGGTCATTCCGCTACTGGCCGAGTATTTTTACGAGGACTGGTCGAAAGTGGCGGCCGTTTTAGGCGATGGACCGCAAGGCTCGTCCCGCTTTCTGGAGGCGCGCATTCTTGCCGCTCCGGCTGGCATTGCAGCCGACGATTTCGCCGGTGAACGGCTGCGCTGGCGTGTGAAGGACCAATTCGACTTCTCCGAGTTCGCGGCCTGATGCCCGCATACTCCGTTCGCGAATGGGAGGCTTTGCCCCATGGCGATGGGGAGGGATGCATTCCGCCGCACTTCGCCGCGCGCCTTGTCGCTCTGGCCAGGACGTCGCCTTTCGCCGGGCGCGGCGGCGGTGGCGTGCTGGAGCATCGCCGCGAGGATCTGCGGGCGCGGGGCGTCGTCGGCGTCCTTGCGGTGCCAGGCTGCACGCTGGAGATCCTGCCGAAGATTGACGTGGGTGAAAAGGAAGGCTCCACCCAAGAGACGCGCGAAATCCGCAAACGCCTTGTCCACATGCTCGCGGTGGCGCTCGACCTGAAGATCGAGACCGGGCGCATGACCGACCTCGACTGGCAGCGTGAAACGCTGCTGGAAATCCTGATCCGCATCTTTTGCGACAAGCTGACCGCGGCAGTTCGTCGTGGCATGCCGCGGCGCTACATTCTCCACGAGGACGATCTGCCGACCCTGCGTGGATCGCTGAACATCCCCCGTCAGTTCACCCGTCACATCGCAAATCCGGGTCGACTGGCGTGTCGCTACGACGAGTTGTCCGATGACATCGCCCTCAATCGCATCATGAAGGCAACCATCGGACATTTGGCCCGGATGTCGCGCAATGCGACGAATGTGCAGCGGTTGCGCGAACTGGCCTTTGTCTATGCGGATGTCTCGGAAGTTTCGATCCCGGCTCTGCGGTGGGAGGATGTCGTAATCGACCGCACCAATCGCTCGTGGCAGGAACTGTTTGGAATGGCGCAATTGTTCCTGCGCAACCGATACCAGACGACCAGCGCCGGGTTGGGGCAGGGATCAGCGCTGCTGTTCGAGATGAATGCGCTGTTTGAGGAGTACATCGGCCGGTTGGTCTCGAAGGCACTGGCAGGCTCTGATTTCCGCGTGAAACTTCAAGGGGGCCGACTGTTCTGCCTGACATCACTCGATGATGGACGCGCGGTGTTTCAGACCAAGCCGGATATCCTGATCTGGCGCGCCGGTCAGGTCGCCCATGTGATCGACACGAAATGGAAGCGGATATCCGCCCGGATCGATGATCGAAAACAGGGGGTGTCCCAAGCGGATATCTATCAGATGATGGCCTACGCCCACCTCTACAAGGCCCCGCGCTTGACGCTGCTCTATCCCCACCATGCAGGTTTGGGCGACGAGGAGGGGATCCGCGCGCGGTTCCAAGTAACGGGTCAGGTGTCGGAGTTGGAGACTGCGACCTTCGACATATCCAATGGGAAGAACCTGGTGGATCGCGTCATGAAGCGGATCCTGTTTGGCGTCGATGAGGCGTCTGTGGCACTCGAATGAACAGCAGCTCCAACCGCCTGTCAGGTGCACAATTGCGCCCATCTTCAGGTGGGACAGGCATGATCGCGCCTGCCATCATGATTTTGCAGCGAATCGCTGCTGCTCCTTGAAAAAGTGAATCTGCGAAACGGGCCGGGCAATGTGCTGCGGTCGAGGCGTCAGGCGCTTCCTGCAGGGCATCACCCGGCCCGCTTTCATCGACACGCCCGCGCCTGGTCACGAAGGACGGCGAAATCGCTTAGCATCCGAACGATCATCGCTCCCTCCGCAAGCGCATCCACCTCTTCGGCGGCGCGCTTTTGATCGGCGGCGCTGTATTCCACCACAGGCGGGCAGGGCACATGGACGTCAGAACCGCCCATCGCGCATCCGCTCAACCAGAGCATCGCGATCAGCGGGGCGGCGGCTGGCGGCGTCCAGCATCTGGCGTTGGATGTCATGGGTTTTCTCCGATGTTGAGAGGCGTTCCGCCAGCCGCCC
>Ga0210054_1002855_pt1 | contig 13316 bp, 7 predicted proteins | sample CryGeymeta201516_FD_185470 | JGI IMG/M metagenome (GOLD analysis project Ga0210054, IMG submission 185470) | Groundwater microbial communities from Crystal Geyser aquifers in Utah, USA - Crystal Geyser metaG 2015-16 (SPAdes) (version 2) | ecosystem: Environmental > Aquatic > Deep subsurface >... | reverse complement strand
AAGTAAATTACGTTCAAATAGTTTGTTAACCTGCCACTCCCACCCGAATGGTCACCGGCGAGCTGATGCAACCCACCTCCGGGTGGATTGCAACACTCCGGCCGGCGCCTAGGAACGGAGATGGTCCGCCTAGTAAATTGCCGAGTTTCTCCATACCCTACAACTACCTAGCTAGCTAGCCCCCGACACCTGGGAGCTGGTAAAGTCGAGCACAGCTTTGCTGTGCTCGCACCAGGTACCACCACAGAAAAACCACATAAATAATCTGAATTGTGGAGAATGTGCAAAAATAATAATTGCAGGGACAGGCAGGAAATGAATGAAGAAAATAAAAAATAATGAGAAAAGGCTGCCAGGGCTACTTTTGAAAAGGCTCAAGCTGACCATGCTAAAATAAATGATACAAGACTTTAAAGCAAAACACAAAATTGAAAGTGCAGCTGTTAGAAGAGCAATAGTGAACACTAAACTAGCTACTATTAGCTAGTTAGTAGTACAGCAGAGTATTAGTAACATTGAGCCTCTACTACTTAGTATCAGACTACTATTAGCAGTAGTGTGGTTGTTCTCCTAGCTAGGTCCTAGGTCTGGGTTTTCAGGAGAAGTTTTGTCGTTCGTCTCATAGAAACGGCAAGAAAGAGTAATCCAATTTGAAATCAAAAGCAAACCATTCATCTGTCGTTTACACGGTACCATCATGTCGCTACTCATTGCGATCGCACAATCTTGTTGTGCCACAAAGCAGCAAAACCACGATCTGCAATTGACGGGCGCGCAAGGACAATCTCTCTCGAACATTCAGAGGTAACACATTCGTTGACAAAGCAGCACGCATTGCTTGCTAATTATGGCCAGTCATCCCTATCGACCATTGACGGACAAGAAGTTTGGAGCTTTTCTTTTGAAACTTGTAGACAAGCGAAAGCCTGCTTCCGAACGAAATGATGATTCCATTGCGGGAAAGACTACTTTCTCTGAGAATCCACACAACAATCAGTGTCGCGATAGTCATCAGCGAGCATTGATTAAGGGGCAGTCTCAGAACATAAACACTCTCGAAGACGAGCAGCAATCCAAAGAAAACGAGAAAGATTCCGTACGACAGGCGACCAAAGACCCGACTCAGTTTCAGCCTCCAGCCGTTGTTTTGATTCCCCGTCAGCGCAATGGGACTTGTCTGATCGAACAGTAGCCTCAACTAGTAGATTACACGCGCGGCACAGATGGCATGGAGTGTCAACAAACAGCAACTCCAAAAGTGAAATTTTGGGGTGCAAAAATAAAAATAAGTCCTGGCCATCTGCAGTAATTACTACCGTGCCAAATTTAGTAGTAAAACAAAGTATGTGAAGCCCTGGAAAGAGTCCTTTCTTGTTTTGTAGCGTGATGCAAGGTCAATTCCTGTTATCAATCATGTCACGAACTACCTTCAGGTGCATTGGTGAACACCCGCAGCAGCCACCAACAATGGATGCCCCAGAATCGATCCATTGAGACACGTAATCTGCATACGCTTTCGGTAGAATGACACCGTCTTTGTCGTACTCGCTAACATGCGGCTTTCGTTTACCTAGGTCTGCTGGCAGTTTGATTCCTTCATCGTCGTCTTTCCTTTGGGAAGCGAGCCATTCAGAAGTTGTTGTTTGGAAGGCGTTTGCATAAGCAAGAACCCTTGGCACCGACTGGAGGTCCTGGTTTGGAAGGATAGCATTCAGACACACAACACCTTCAGTGACAGCCTTCGGAGAAGCACAATTGATCCCAATAGCTTCAAGTTGTATTCCACTTTGTTTTGCTTCGTCTAAAACTGCAGTTACGGCTTCCTCCAGAAATTCACCCGATCGCAGCCTTGGTGGTTCGGCAAAGTCATCTATCGTAAATGATAACCAGAGTGGTGTGGTATTTGTTTTTGTCGTTGTCACCTGAGATAGGGCACGAGTGACTGCAACACCTTCGCGAACCGTGGACAATGTTTCTGCTAGTAGCAAATCGACACCAGCCTCTCTGAGCGTCAAAATAATAATCTCGTACGAGGATACCAAATGAAAGATGTCATTTGGAACCGCCGAAGCAATATAGCATTCGGTTAATGGCGGGACAGTCCCAGCCACACGAATTGCTTGCCGGTTTTTGTTCTTGGATGCTTCAAATTCCGTCGCTGCACTTCGAGCGCATTCGACGGCGGCACGAATCAGATCCTGTGTGCGCTTTTGGACAGATGCTTCTTGGTTAGACCTTTGGTGGCAATCATCGAAAGCAGTAGTTGTTGTTGAAAACATGCTTTCTTCAACACGCTGAGGCACAGTGACAAAGCTGTTGGTGGTCAATACTTCACATCCACAGTTACAAAAATCGTGATGGACTGCCTTGACAATCTCGGGATGAACTTCATTGGCCAACATTCCTGCAAAAAATGATCCATCCTCAGCAATAATGCCCCGCTGTTTTAGTTCATGTCCATTTCCTCCATCCAACAGCAATATATTTCTGTATGCATTTAGTTGTCGTACCGGTAGTAGGTATTCTGACAGGCGAAACCGATATGCTTCTACGATGGGTTCGTGTGCATCGGAAAAGGCATTCCATTGTTGGTAGTGTGCTGTTTCGGCATGCTTATCAAATCCTTCCTTGCCCCCTTCATGTCCATTATAGGCTTGGTGAACAAGAAAGGTATTAGGGTCCAGCAGAGATTCGCCGTACTGATATTCTACACAGAGAGCTTCTTCTTGAATGGATGAAGATCTCGCATGTTCCAATACCTTAAGCAATTCCTCTCGTTGCTCTGGCTGAACAGTCACTTTAGCATTCAAACAGAGCCATTCTTCCCCATCGGGTCTAGTACATTTGGGGTTGGGTAAAGCACTATTGGGAGATGATGCGACTAGCCAACATTGAACAACAATAGTAGAAGCAGCAGCCTTCAAGACCTTCCCCCAGTCCTCGGATGGTCCGTGCAAGAAAATATCAGTACAGCACTGGCTATTGTGGTTCTCTCTCTTTTGCAATAGACGCTCGGCATCCTCTCGGGACGGAAACTTATATTTCAAATGGCAGTGAAAGGTTCTTGGTGTGTCCAGATCTTCCCCCACTTCGGATTGTATCAGTTCACATACAGCCTGTGTCTGGGGATCTTTCTTGGTAGCTTGCTCACGAAATATTTTCAGAAACTCTTCTCTTCGATGAGCATGGACCTGGATGCTTGCATTTACAGCCACAACAACACCTGAGCTCGACACCATGTTCACACTTTATAAATCAATAGAAATTATTGTTGTCACTCACCTTCAAAAAAATATTAAAAAATAAATAGTGTCAGGTATCTCGGCCTGTTTCACGAAAGGGTTGGGGTTCTGGCAAAACAACTACTCGTACCGGTAAGCGGTTAAGTAAACCAGGCTAGGCTCTATGCGAAATGAGATAAAACTATTTCCGATCTTACAACTCTTCAGTCTCTTCAGCAGCTCACTAACTGGTAAGATTTCTAGTGAGCTAAAAGCACTCAAAACGCTGACAGAGGTTTGCCACTCTGAAAATGCGTCTACTGGAAGCCTTCCAACTGAGCTCTAGTAGGCGTAAGTTCTGGCCGAATATCTTTTACTCGGGTATCTCTTTCATTGTGGGTTGCCAAACGTTCAGGAACTTTGGGAAAATCTCAAGCAAGCTGGGACTACTCCCAAAAATTGAAAGATTTTAATCTATGGCAACACCACTCTTCTGGTCAAATACCATCTGATCCAGGGAATGCTTCCAAAGATCCAAAATCTTCATTTCTGGGGTACCAGGGTAGCCAGTTGACTGGAGCCTGGAACTCTCTCTCTCTGATGTGCTTGCTCTCCGATTTGCGTGAGCTGGGTGTTTGCGGCATCGAATTGATTACTCTGGGATGTTTTGTCAGTGCATGCAGTGAAACATCCTCAGACCGTATTTTTGAATCCCTACTTGGTGGAGTTCGAATTTCAGTGCCATTCCCTGTGACAGTTGTGACTTGTGACTTCAGATTTCAGATGCTCTTCCGTCCCAATTGATTTCCTGCCAGCGTGCCTCGTCACACTTGGAGTCCACTACTACTTGGAGTGGACAGACGCATTATTAATGGATGAAATTGTAATTTATGAGTGCATGCAGCTCGGCAGAAATTTCGTTTCTTGGTAGCGCCAAGATGCACTGAGTTACTCATTTCGAAGATGTTTGCTCCTAATTCGTCAAACAAATTTTATGTAATTGCTTTAAAGATGATATTATTATTAAATAATACAGTAATAATTATCCCAATAAATCGTTTCACAGACACTCGAGATCTATTCGGCCTCCTATGCCTCTTCATAATTCCTTATGCACGATTCGCCTCAAACCCCATTAAATATCAGGCTACTAAATTCAGACACAGTCAAGAACGACAGGCCATCTTGAACACAACAACAAACAACAACCACCACTAGACTACAACAAAATTCATAAAAGAGTCAGGCAAGCAAGGCTACGCACAAGCATCTACTAGCTACTAGTAGTGGGCCCGCCGCTAGCAGTAAGGACTCTAATCTCGCTAAGTTAATTATAAGCGAAGTGGTCTCTTTGTTGGTCGGTTTAGAAGCCGCGTTCCTTTAAAAACAGTACAGTCTTAATCTCCGGTCATCACAACGTCCTCGAGTAGACCGCATTTGCAGTCTTAATCCACGCTATCTTTTTCAAACAAGCGCATCTCCACCTTTACCAAGTGGATAACATTAACAGCAACACAGGAAAAGCAGGTTGCCACGCTATTCAAAATATATCTTGTTGCAAACATATTTTGCATACCAACAATTTGCTCCACGCTGCCTGCCAGTCTCCGTAAACGCAACAAAAATTTCCAGTACTCACTATGACCTCCAATGGCGGTGCAGTCACTCGGGAGAGTGAAGCTTCTCGTAAGTCGTTGAGCATTTTGAATATGGATACGAGTCGGCGGAGTCAATATTCAGAAGATGACGGAGAGTCCTTTCACTGTGATGATGGAAGCGGCGCGGCATCCTTATCTCCCAAGAAAGATGCGGCCGAAATCTTCAACTCGAGCTTGGCATCCTTATCCTTGAGTGCCGCGGGGGAAGGCGGCGGTGCTGACGGGTCCCTAACACCATCCACTCTGTCACCGGCACCCGGTGTAGACAAATCTAAACGCAGGCTGGGAAAGGACTTTTTAAAAGTGCTGGAAAAACAAAATACGGGATCGTCGCAAAAAATATCCCAGCTTTCTCTCTTGGTAAACGACAGTGCGGCAGGAACTCCCTTTGATGATGTGTACGAGATGGGGAAAGTTCTTGGTGAGGGTGGGTTTGCATTTGTGTATCTCTGTACGCACAAGAAAAACAAGCACCATTATGCCGTGAAGGAAATTATTCACACGGAAAATTACAAAGCGGCTGGGGAATCCATCAAGGGCGAAATTAACGCCTTGAAATTGCTGCGAGAAGGGCCCTACGTGGTGCGATTGCTGGATGTTTACAAAGAACCAGAACGGACCATGATGGTTCAAGAATTGATGAGGGGAGGAGATTTGTTGGACAAGTTGACAGAAATTGAAGTGTACGAACCCTCGGATGCTCGCAAAGTAAGTCGGACGCTATTGGAAGCCCTAGATTACTGCCACAAGAAACGAATTTGCCATCGAGATATCAAACCCGAGAATATTCTGCTTGCCAAAGATAACGATCTTTGCAAGATTAAGATTGCCGACTTTGGCTGTGCGAAAACGATTACTGGTCCGAAATGTATGAAAACGCTTTGTGGGTCTCCACAATACGTAGCCCCAGAATTGCTCACTCATGAAGATGGGTACAATGAATTGTGTGATATGTGGTCCTGTGGAGTTGTTATTTACGTACTGTTGGGCGGTTATGCTCCCTTTGATGCACCCGAATGTGAACTTGCGGAACTAATTACGGCTGGTAATTATGAATTTCACGAGGAATATTGGGACGATATTCCCAAGGCTGCCAAAGACCTCATTATGAATTTGTTGCAAGTCGACCCCGACGATCGCTACACACCCGCTGAAGCCCTGAATTGTAGATGGCTGCGACGAAAAGACAAAGATCTGGCGGATAGTTATCATGAAACAACCAGCAGTTTTGGGGCGTGGCTCGAACAAAGGTCCAATTCAAAGCGCTCTTTACTGGACTCATGATGAAGCTGGATTTTGTGCCTTGCTAACGTGTGATTGACAGCTGTTAGATGTATGGGACAAAATGCCAGAACAATGTGATGTCTGGTTTATATCGTCCGTTCTTTCTCGACCTTCCCTCCAGTGAACATAGTGCAATAGAGCCTATCCTGAATTTTCACTTTAAACATTCTCTCTGCTAAGAACTGCACACTCAACAAAAGTAGTGTAACAAGATTTAGCCTGTGATTTCCAGCCACTCCACCAAGAATAGAGTAGCTATTACTGTTGTACGGCAGTTGGCTGGCTATAACCTATGCTAGCCATTCATTCAACTCAATACTGCTACAGTACCTAGCACTGCTAGAATACTCGAACATTTTATTTTTCTGTCAGTAAGAGAGCTCTAGACTAGACTGCTCGTAGCTATTATTGATAGAGGCCACGACACTTTGATGAGATCGACTCCGAGTAGTCTAGACCTCTAGCTAGTTTTTTTTTGCGAAGGCACCATTCTGATGACAATATCCGAACCACCCGAGCGCTGATTCTTTGTTTAAAGAATTGCTGCCGACAGCCAACGAAGTCGCAGCAGGAAATTGGAGGATTTCATCATGCATGGATAGAGCTACATAATCGAGTACTTCTTACCACCACCAGCCTAAACAATGGTAAGCAAATCATAGAGTATTAACTTACTTTTTAAACTTAAATTATCAAAAAAGAGAAAGATGAGCTTTCATTGGGATTCAGGATCTGATGACGACGAGGAGAACGAGGGCCTCGAAGCATTGTGGACAAAAGCTGCTCAAAATCAGGAAGAGACGAATGATGACGAGGATAATGAAGACGCGAATTCTAGTAATGGCTTATTCGCATTCGATATGGCTCTGGTATCTACTTCTGTTTCCAACCAAAAATCTCCACCTGTGGCAAGGCTTCCCTCCGAGTTTGTGGGAAGTAATGATTCTGGTAGTGAAGAAGACAGCGTCGACTGGGAAGATGCAGACAATAATCATCCGAGGGAACTAATCGGGGCGAATGACAACGATGGGGAACAAAAACCTCCAGCAATATCAACAGTCACCCCTCAATCATTGCAGCCTGTGACTATCCATATCGGTTCCTCCAAAGGTCGCTTCATGAAAGGTCACTCCGCGAATGATAAGTCGGACGACATTGAAAAAGCAAAGAAACAGAAAGCTAAAACCCGCCGCAAATACAAATTTGCAAGCCTTCCGCATCGTACAAAGTTCGTTTTGGAACATTTGCACAAGTCTCACTGGTTAGCTTTAACGAGTCACATAATGTTCGTGTCCCAACAATGCTCTGATGAATTGCTGTTACCGGTTGCTTACAGTCTCATTCCTCCGTGTTCTTGTTGGTGGAGTGACGATGCTGCGGACACAAACAAGAACAATGCAGTACCCGAACTAGCAGTCTTGAAACAGTTTGCGGGTTGGTATTTTGATTTTATCCACAATGCCGAGACCAAACGTCGACAGACCTTGGAGGCCAATGCTATGGCAGGCGCTCCTCGACTACCGAAGCAGAACAAGAAAAGGGGACGTGGGGTGGGACAGAAACGAAAATCTGTGACGGAAGGAGTATTGACTGTGTCCAATCAAACATCGTCGACGGCGCGGCTACTCGACTATTGTGTGTATTTGGCAGCATGTCATTCGGAAGATCCGCAATTATGGGAGAGACAGCAAGACAATTCAGCGGTAGTTCATCCGTGGTCGAGGACGGATCAAGTGAACCTCTTTATTGCCATGACACGGTAGGGGGGCTGTTTTTGTTGCTTGTCGGCAGTTTCAAGTCTAAACATGTGTACATGTTGTTCTCACAGTGACAGTTGGTACTCTCTTTTGACTTTTGACTTTAGATCTATGGGTTGGAGAACTCGCTATGTTGCTGCGGTTCAACCCGTGAGAAAGGATCTGGACTTGGACCATCCCATGCTGCAAGCATCCATGGTCAATATTTTTCGGGCTGCCAGTTTATGGAATCTCAAGAATGTCCAAAAACAAAATGGAAGATCTAACCAGGGTAGACCACGCAAAAAGGCCAAAGAACTTGATGCTACCACAATTGTTCAGGCAAATGACAATCAATTGCTCAATCAGCCTGGTGATGCACTCTTGGGGTGGGCCGAAGTGCTCTGCCGCGTTCCCAACGATGACAAAACAAGAACGGCCAAGAATAGCAACAATAAACAATCCATGCGCTGGATCCATGTCGACCCGCGTACAAAGTCCATTGATTTACCGAATATTGTAGAAAGTTGCTTATTTGAGCACATACAAGAACAGGAATCTGTCACCAAAGTGAACACACAACGAACAGCATCGCGAGTTAGCTCCAGACGGCGGTACCCTGTTGCCTTTGTTATTGCTGCGGAGCATCATATGATCGAATTATCAGGACAGCAGCTGCAGGAACAAAAACGAAAGCATCTTACAGACGTGACACCTCGGTATGCTTCCAGCATGGTAGAAACTTTCAAGCTTCGTGGCATTGCACCCCAAGACCAGGCCACTGCTTTGTCTGACCAGAAGAATGCATGGTGGTCCAAAGTCATCCGAGAATTGAATTCTTCTTTCAAAGGAAAACCAGCAATGACCGGTGCGATTTACGGGCAAAACGGGGCTGCGTCATCTGCTAGAAAGCGAGCACCGGATCTCAGCAAGGGCAAGACTGGCGATAACGCCATCGCTCTTCTAGAATCGGATGATGAATATATGGACGACGAAGAATCGCCAGTCAAGGAATACGTTCAGAGCGAACCAGAAGATGAAAGCGATGAGAACCACTTTGAAAAGCAAGAACTTGCTGTAAATGCCAAGAGTGAAACAATACCAAATTCCAAGGAGAAATTCAAGAATCACCCACATTATGCTATCGCGTCCGTCCTCAAAAAGGCAGAGGTGATCGCACCAGATGCTAAGAAACGATTGCGAGGCTTCTTTAAAGGAGAAATGGTTTACTCTCGTAGCGATGTCAGCGAGGCTCTCCCAGAAAAGAAATGGCTTTATCAAGGCCGTAAGGTGCGGAAGAGTGAGCTGACGAAGCCCGTTAAAAGGGTGAAAGCCCGCGCCAAAAGCACCCAGGGAAGAGCAAATGATTTTAAGGCACTAAAATCGTACGGGGTTGGAAAAGAAAACGATGGAAGCGCGGAATACCAGCAGAAGCAAATTGATCATGCATCGGAGCCCCTGAGTGATGGCATGGTCGATCTTTATGCGATATGGCAAACAGAAAAGTTCAAACTCCCCTACGTTGCGGCGAATCAGCCAATTCCGGTGAACGAATACAACAACGTGGAGCTAGCTCTTATGAACCCAGGTCTTGTACACGTTGACGCTCCACGCGTGGCCAAGGTAGCAAAGCAACTAGGAATGTAAGTCATTGCTGTATTGTTTCGGCGTCGTCCTTGTGTCACTTGCCACAACTCTCGCAATCTATACTTGACCTGACTGCTCCTTACTTCTCTACACTTTGAATAGTCCATACGCGCCCTGCTTATTGGGGTTTGAGGGCCACAACGGCAACCGTGCCCCTATTATTCGGGGTATCGTGGTCCATGAACACAACGCCGATCTGCTCAGAGAAGCCTCCGTCGAAGTTTACAGCAAGTCCGTCGAAGACGCAAATGACAAAAGAAGAACGGAAATCTACACACGTTGGAAAAGGTTGATGGTTGGGGTGCTTACCAGGCAAAGATTGGAAGATCAGTACGGATAGATAGGTGGTGTCCTAGTCCAGAAGTATGTTGTTCTGCTAGTAGTACCCTCCTCCTACTACCAGTATGTAGCTACTACACTACCAGTTACTGTACTACAGTAATGTACTTGGTCTACTCCTACTACTGCTGGACTAGAGTACCTGGTAGTAGTAGTAGTACTAGTAGTAGTAATAGAGTACTACTGCTGGTGCTGGTAGTATCAAAAAGAACAGCGACGTATCTGTGATGCGCTGGCTCCAAGGTGAGCAGAGCCGACTTGTTGCGAAGTTTGTGATTTCGAGAGAAAGAACAAAAAAGGATTTTCGACGCACAAAAGAACAAAAAAATGAGTGAAAGAAATCCGAATTGGATTTTCTTGGACTTTATTTGAACACTGCGGGTTTCAAAATTATACTGACGTCAGAAAATGCCAAAACATTGAATAAGAAAAAGCAAACTTAAATACAGAAAAGAAATAAATAGGAGGGACTCACCTGCGAACCCTTGAAGTGAAGATACTTAAGTAAAATTGATCAAAATTAGACCTCTCGTAATATTTACCCCACAAAACCGTTAGCAGAATTTTATTTCCGGAGCATGCGGTGCTTGCAACGTCAGAGAAAGCGCCAGGGAATTCAAGAGGCCTCGAAACAAAAACAAATAGCATTCCATCGCGAAGAGTTGCCCACAATTCCCAATTCCTGCTCACAAACATTTATTTTTGAAACATCAAGCCATCAAAATCTATCACCATGTCTCCCAATACAGGTAGCAAAAGTAAGCAAATGTTCGCCATGATGGCCTCTCTCCTGTTCTCCCCCGTGGCTGCTTTTCAACCCGGCCCGAATCCTCCTTTGTATCCGAAGCGAGCTCTCATTCCTGATAGTCCCTCGAAGCTGCATTATACTTATGTAGATCTTCCTGAAGCTGTCGAAACTCCCGAGTTCGATGCTAAGGTCCGAACGATACTGAGTCCTCCTACCAAGAAGAATCCCACAGAGAAAAAGAAGAACGGACTGGATAATCTCAAGACGATAAATAGCAAGGCCGAGCTCAAGGCTGCTGTTCTCGAGGACGAGGACAGATTAACTGTGGTACGATTTCATGCACCTTATTGTCAGGCGTGTAAGAAAATGGAGCCCATGATGCACAGTTTTGCCCGCAAAAATCCAGATATCCAGTTTATTGATGTACCTTACACCAAGGACAAGTCAAATCGTCAATTGGTACATTCGCTTGGGATCCCTTCTTTTCCTTACTGTCATGTGTACCACCCGGCCTCGTTGGGGCTTGTTGAGGAACACAGTGTGAACTCCAAGTACTGGAAGGACTTTTCTAAGATCATTGAGTCGTACCAGGATGGAGGTTGCGATCTCTCTCCTAATCCCGATGGGGAGGGCGGACTCTACAGTAGTCCCTACAAGTCTCTTTTGGAAGAAAAAGTCAAGGCAGTTCCTGTAACCAGTAGAAATTAAGCGTGCTGGACCGACCGACCTTGCAACTTTTGGTGCCATACATCTATGGAATTTTAGAAGATCAATTCATATCATTCATCAAAAGGCACAGGAGAGCAACCACGAACAACAGCAAGCTCTACACCACTACTTGATGCCACCTGAGGAGATTAGTGCTTTGCTGCAACCATTTTAGTCTTTAAATTTTAAGCACAATTTTGAACAACAAAAAGTATTCCTTTTCACTTTCCGCTTTCTTCTCTTAATATACGCTCAAAGGTGCTCTGCATGTGTTAAAGCGAGCATCTTTGCCGCCGCTGCCACTAGTAGCAAATATGTCATCTCGGCTGGAGAATTATCTTCAAGGCACTACATACATTTTTGGCAGAATGCTATAATAAGGACGATAATAATCTTCAGAATGCATTTCGCACCAAGGCTGATTGTATCGTGATATTGGAAAACTACTAAAGAAAATGATCGAAAATAAACATGCCGACCAACTTCTGGCCTAGTGTCTGTATTTGAATGCGACAGTGTGAGCAAGTTTTGCTGCACAAGTTTGTCGAACCATCATGACACCTATTTATTTCATGTCAGCTGAAGAATTCTGCAAGGGGTCCTCTGGAAATATTGGATATCAATAGCTGCCTGGGTGGGTGGAATTTATTTTTACACAATTATATTTGCATCGTTGCCAGCGAGATTCCCTTATTTGGAAAATTCGTGTCCTGGCATAGACAATTGGCTTTTCCATCATCATCATCATGAGCTGCCTTTGCCATAGACAATATCAAAGAGAGTCTTGGCTATTCAGGCGGTTTGCGAGCTTAAGAAATACCGTAAATAGCTTGACGACTGTGGCACGCTGCCTCCGAGAGGCATGGGTAAATACGTGGTTCGCAAGAAAAAAACATCTGGTAGAGTACTGCAGTAGCACTCTGTAGCTTGCTGTTCGATGGCTGCGGTATGATGCTGACAGACTGCTTTTTTAAGATATTCTTCTTTTTATTCTCTTATTATTAGTTTGTTTTTAAATCTACCAGGTAGCTACCATGTACCATTATTAGTTGTTGTAACTATCCGTTCATTAGTAGTGGTACCTGGTACTTACAACCCAAGTAAGCAGTCGAATAGTGGTCCCGTGTGTATCATCATACACTAGTGTGGTACAGTAACAAGAAAGGAAAACGAGTTCTTTTTTCTTTGCTCACTTCTGTATACGCCGCCGAGCGATGGACGGACGTTTATTCGATTCCTCTCCATAATACTAGTAAATAACAGTCAACTCTTAAAAAATCATCATCAAAGCCTATTTGGAGAACACGAACCCGGCATCAAGAAAAGCCGTGTTCGACACGCAACGACGCATTCTTCATTCTTTGACCGCGAATGCGTGCATTGCGAACACTCTTCTGTGTAAGAAGGTCATGGATAGTATTATTTGATTTCTAGCTAGCTACTACTAGACCCTACTACTACACGATGTGCGCCAACAACAAGAAAACTCAATTTATCAATTCAATCCTCGCAGAAGTTACAAGACACAAGACTACTAGTCTCAATATACACTATCATACCGAGTACAGCACCAGTCATGATAGTATCTTCTTCCTACTACCTTGACAGGAGGGCCATGTGCAACCTTGCCGTCTTCATGGCCATATTATTAACGGCAATCAACGTAGCTCAAGCTCAAGTTATTGTTACGGAAGTGGCACCGTCAGGATCTTCCAATATTTGCAGTGGCGATGATTGGCTCGAGCTGCTTAACGCGGGCAACGCATCTGTCGATATGACCAATTTTGTTCTGCACGACGACAATGGACTCGCTGATGTCGACACCTTTTCCTTCCCGCCGGGGTATATTATCGAAGCCAACGCGTACGTGGTGTTGTGCTGCGCCAAAGTCACGAGCAACAGTTCGTTGCTGTCCCCCAATTTTGGAATTGGGTCTCAAGATACCGTGAATTTAGTTCAGGTGCAAGGCAATACG
>Ga0210054_1002851_pt1 | contig 13327 bp, 11 predicted proteins | sample CryGeymeta201516_FD_185470 | JGI IMG/M metagenome (GOLD analysis project Ga0210054, IMG submission 185470) | Groundwater microbial communities from Crystal Geyser aquifers in Utah, USA - Crystal Geyser metaG 2015-16 (SPAdes) (version 2) | ecosystem: Environmental > Aquatic > Deep subsurface >... | reverse complement strand
GTGTGTATTCTGTTTTTTTTTTGTTGCTGAAGAAAATGAGATAAAAAATTCGTCGTCGCCAACGTGATTTAAAACAACGTTTTCGACTTTGAGTCATGCATTGGCGAATGTGCGTCTACTTTTCTCGCATTCAACAATTCACAATATTATTATTATTATTATTGTTGTCAAAATCAATTACCGGCCCTGCGCCTATCGCACTGTATGGTGATGACTGCCGGGATTTTCTACCATCAGTCGTACTTTGCTTCGAATGATCCGAATAGTGACTTTTTAATCAGCCCCGCTTGCCTCTTGTACTCTAGTACTAGTAGAGTAGTACCACTACTAGTAGCAGTACCATTGCTTGAGAATTCTAATTACAGTAGTTTAGTAGTCTACACTAGACTAGTACTATTCGAAAAAGTAGTATTATTGGACCATCATAATCACCATCCAGTACACACACACACACACACACACACACAAACAATCCGATTGTTGAGTTCACCATGAAATACTGTTATCATTTTCATCGATTGCTTATGAATACTTGGCTCTCATTGTTATTATTGTTAGTACTGGTTCCTTCCTCGGTCGTCCATGTCAATGTCTCTGCCTACCCCACAGCTGCGGGAAGTTGTCCTGCTTTACAAAGTGCGGTAGGAATGCCACACGTGAACGGTGGACGACCAGAAACGACGGGATCGTTAACAGATGGTGGTTTCCAACTTCTATTGAATGGTGATCCCGTGGCGGCTGGTAAACCATCCAGTTTCAAAGTTGGCGAAGAACAAAGCATCGAATTAAAAGGTTTTATTTCGTCCTTTAAAGGGTTCTTGATCCGATTCGGACCTCCACCCGATGGTCCTCCTGGTTTGGTGGATTTGCGAGAGGCTATTTATCCGACGTCCGACGATGAAGACAGCAGTACGAATACTCAAATTGCCGATTCTACCTGTGTCGATCAACAGCAGGTGGGAGGTTTGACCCACACCAACAGAAACGACAAAACCAGTATTACCGGAACTTTGATCGTTACTACACCCGTTCAAGGACTGTCCATGGACGTGACGGTGGTAGTGGCCAATAATGCACAAAATTCTACACATTATTATTCCAATTTTGTTATCCATGCAGTTGAAGCCGTGGATCCATTGGCACCGGTGGCAGCACCACCAACTACTTCTTTTCCGACTACAATGCCATCACAGGCTCCATCCGTCGGTCCCAATACTACAACAACAACAACAACAGAATCCGACAATAGTGACACGGGTGGAGATTTGGAAGAAGAGGGCGGAGATTTGGGAACAGACATGGAAGAAGAGGAAACTGGAACCTTGGACAAAGAAGAAGAAGAAAGTGAAGAAACGGGAGATGGTGCAACGGTCAATGAGGCGAGTGAAGAAGGAGAAGGCGTCTCTGCTTCTGCATCCATTGATGTATTGTATGTGACAAGTATTGCAGCTGTTGTCGTAATTGGTGTACTACTTTAGATGTCCATTTTTCTGCTTTTTTTCTCTAGCCACTAGCAATTCATATTTTGCTTTTGGAAGAATGACTTTATTTACAGATCAGGGATAACGGATAACTGATGCTACTAGTTGAGTAGTTGTGTGTTGTGTGAAATGTACAGGTGGTACAAAAAAAGTTTAAGCGACAATTGTCTCTAATGTTATGATTGTGCAGCCAGCCAGATACGACCTAGACCAGCAAAACTGACGGCTACCATTTTGAGCAAGGCGATCAATAATGAGAGTAGTACTAGTACTCGGAATACAATACGAGCAACTACCTGGTATTTTCTGCATTGCGTGCAGATGGAAGGAAGCAAAACGGAAGTTCTCGAAGTATGGTACCAGGTAACAGGTAGACGTAATAATGGCATCCTTCAATTTTAGTTAATGTGCGTCCGAAGCAAAAATCACGTTTTTCCTTTTACGATACGAAAGATCCACGTCCACCTCTCCAGAATAATAATGTATGGTTTCTTTTTTATCACAACAACCGCTGTTCATTGCTTCCTCATTAATGTTACTCAGTAGAAATTTAAGCAACGAATGCAATAGCTTACTCTTTTAACTTTGAATCGCCAATAACGCCTCTCGTTAAAATCTTTGCTCGCGCTAATTTGACAAAACCGGTGCCTCTGGCGGCAATTCAGTCATCGCTATGCAAGATTTGGGGCACCAAGCCCAACACTACCAAACTCATTTTACAGCGAGTAGAAGATTGGACGGATGAATCCTTTCAAGAAGATGTGTACGTGGACATTCGCGCCTACGGTACGTTACTTTGGATTTGGCCTGGGGTTTGGGTTGATAATAGAGTCTGCTGTATTTTGCATAAAAATAGCCAGCCAAAATATTAGATACTACTGTAGATACTACCATGCTTGAATTCACCCTCTCGACACTTGCTTGCTTGCTTGTCACACAACACACACAAATTCACGTGCCATTCCTTCATTCGCTGCTCCCTTGACACACACTTATTTACTACTCCTACTAGGAAAAGAAGAACGAACGCGTGATTTTGTTTTGGATGGAATGAAACAAGCACAACAAGCTATGAAAGACGATCACAATCTCATTGCCAATATGAGATTGGAAACGTACGAAGGAGAACGATATTTTCACGTACCTCCCCCGACAGACTCTTGAAAAAATATTTTTATTAGAGTAGACTAGTCCATCTAGATGAGTCCACGCTACTACTGACCGTATTAATCAGTAGTGTACTCAATCGAAAGAGTTTGGTCTTGGAAACAATGTGCAAGTGCAATTTCCGACTATTGAAGAGTATGCCGCTAGGTTATCAGTTTAAGTAATATAGCAGCGTTTGCAATACTACTAGATACTCTTCGTGCAGTGTCAGGTAAGCACGTTCTTTCGCGATGCATAATAATGAAAGAACATATTTTCCGTCATTCTGCTCGTCGACGAGTACCGCTCGTGGATGTCTTGCGTATAGTTTCCTCAAACATTGTTTACTTGCTTTCGTGCAGGTAGATTTGCTCTGTACTGGATGTTTACGGTACTTTAAATAAACATAGACATGGTTTGCTTATCAATATAATTTTGATGATATTCTTCGGCCCGATAAAAGTCCGTCGCTGGTTCGATACTGATCCAACTACCAACCCGTCCACGGAGTTTTGCGGCTTCTTCTGCCAACTGCTTTTGAACGGGTGTATGGTAAAAAATGGCAGACCTGTACTGCGTGCCTGCAAAGCAAGGATCGGAAGGTGTCGCAAAGGCAAACATCATATCCAATAGTTCCTTGTAACTGATTTTAGAAGGATCAAAAGTGACACGAATGGCCTCTGCGTAGTCTTCGATATTTTGGTAGGTTGGATTGGGATGGGCTGAAGGGTTTTGCGACCCAGTGTATCCTACAACTGTATCTAAAATGCCCTCAACGTCAACATGTTCAAAGTCGCGTTGAGGACCCCAAAATCATCCCATGGCAGCCTCAAAAGTAGCTTCGGGTTGTACGGGTGGATCCAGTAGTGGACAAATAGATTCTTCATTGACACTATCGCTGGTGGAATAACGTGCAGATCTCATCGTGGCAGATACTGTCCAGCTAGTACTAGAAGACTGCAGCTGCACGTTGGGATACACATACACCAGCGATCTTGCCGGAGTCAAAAATGCATCTGTCACTGGACCGGATAGGGCCATGGCGAAGAGAGCTGAAGATGTTGATACAATGTAGTACTTCATGTTGCTTTGTGCCTTGTTTCAATTACGTTTGTCTATTTTTGCATAAGTGGTAAGGAAGGAAGAAGAAATAAATAAATAATATAATACAGTACAATATAATTTGTCTGCTCTGGTATTATTAATAATATTATTACTCCTATTATTGTAAAATAATTCTGCAGTGTACTAAAGCCCTATGGTAGTAGTTAGTACTAGTCTACTCTAAAAGTAGGATAATGAAACGTGGAAACCTGCTCGATCGACTGATGCAATCCTAATATTCCCAATTATTGTCTGAGTCAATTAAAAAAGATTTGAGTTGACTGGGTCTGCTAGCTAGACTAGAGTACCTATTTTTTACTCTAGTAGGCTAGTATGGTGGTAGCTACTCGAGCACTACTGTCGCTTCAGTTCGGTTCTACGACTGATGAGACAGGAAGTTTAGTCGAGGGCTGAAGTTTGTTTTAAACTCATGAAAACGATCAAAAATTGTATCTTTGATACCCTGTGACGTCATCAAACAGCAACCTTGATATCTTACTTCTAGTCTACTACTAGGTCTATTAGTCTCCTAGACTAGTAGCTACTCGGAGCAGTAGTCCAAGTACGCTAGTACCCTAGCTACTCTACAACATTGTTGCCTTTTCTGGATTGAAGATTTTTGCGTTCAAATACAGTAGTCTAGTAGTAATGCGAAAAATTCTCTTATCGCATTGCAGATCACAACCCTCTTGTCCTTTTGTTCTAGCTTTCTACATAGCAACACCAATGAAGACAGCAACTTCGTTCGCGGCTCTACTAGCTGCAACTGCGCTTCTTTCAGTTCAGCATGTCTCGGCATTTGCTCCTCCCACATCCGTCGTGCAAACGCAGCCGTACAACACACAAGCTTTTACCACAACAACTACAACTACTTCCACCACTGCTTTGCCTATGATTGGTGGTCTTTTGGATGGACTCTTTGGTAAAAAAGAGGCAGACGTTACTGATACTGTTTACTTTGATATTAGTATTGGTAATGAACCAGCTGGTCGTATTGAAATGGGCCTGTACGGAAGTACGGTTCCCAAGACGGTAGATAACTTTAAACAACTTTGTACAGGCAAGCCAGGATTCGGATACAAGGGCAGTGGATTTCATCGTATCATTCCAGGATTCATGTGTCAAGGTACGTATGTATAGTATTCCAATACTTTGGGATTGGTCAAAGCCTGAAGCACGTATCTTACTTTGGTACCCCTTTCAACTTTCAACGTTGCTTTTCGCCTATCTTTTTGTTTCACAGGAGGTGATTTTACCAACGGCAACGGTACTGGTGGCAAGTCCATTTACGGACGAACGTTCGACGACGAAAACTTTGACATTGCTCACGGTGGACCTGGTACGTAGTAGGAACTTGTATGTCCTGCATCATACTTTTTGAATTTCTTGGTTTTATTGTGGCACTAAAAAAACCAATATGTGTGTTTTTCTTGGAAAACCCTATAAACACAACTAATCAACGGAATAAGGAACCTTGTCCATGGCAAATGCTGGACCCAACACCAATGGCAGTCAATTCTTTATTTGTACTGGTCAAACGCCTTGGTTGAATGGAAAACACTGCGTCTTTGGAAAGGTAACAAATGGCATGGATGTAGTACGCAAAATGGAAGCTTGTGGGTCCGAAATGGGTAAACCCCGAAATGTGGTTAGCATTACAGATAGTGGAGCCTTGTAATCATTCCATTCCATTCCATTCAAATTCAATGCAAATAGAAAACAATTCCGACAAGCTTGCTAGCTAGCGAACCAAGAATAACTATCATTTATTATTTACTTGGAACGTTTACCATCTTTCGCTTGATCCAGCATAATATTGTTAGGATCAAAACCATTCGTTTAAAAAAAAAAAAAAGATAGCTTCTCTTATCAATACATTTTTTGAGTGTAGGCCCACATCATTCGCAAGGCACAATGCCAGTGTTCCCAAAATCCAACGTTGCGCAAATCTCGATCTGTCAAATCGTATCCACTTTTTTCCAATCGATTCAAAAAGGTTTCCGATGCCAAAGCTGGTAACAGTACGGGTGCTGCTTACTCGGAGTCCTCGGAGTACCAAATAGTTCTTGATCAATCACTTGTTGCCACCATTCCAAATGTTCTAAAGGTGTTGCATTGATTGGAACTTGTGCCGTAGACTGTTTATACAAACCTGTACTGATCCAAAAACTACGAATAGCAAAGTATGATGTTTTCATTTTCGTTGTTGGCATCAACAATCCTGGCAAATATCCTGCTGGATCATGTTTTTTGACTAATTGTATAGCGTATTGCAAATCTTCTTCTTGTTGTTTTTGATTTTGCGGATTATTATTACTATTACTACTAGTAGTAGTAGCAGCAGTAGTAGTGGAGACGGATCGTGATGAATGAAATGCGGTCGAGATGTACTGTCTTCGGATGCTACCACCCTGTTGTCTCTTGAAGGATCGAATCAGGAATCTAAAACCGGGAATCGCAGTCTTATTAGTAATAGTAGTAATAGTCGACAACATTCTCATGGGCTCATTCTAAAATAAAAAAATAATGGAAGTGAACGAGATCATAAAAGATTTTTGTTTTTATTTACAAGTACATGCTACTACTATCAGTCTACCAGTAGAGTCCTAGAGGTGGTACAGTACCATCCAACAATAATAATGATAGGGTCTACCAGGTAGACTAGTTGATGGGTCGATCTGTTCTATCATCATCTGTTCCGTCAAAAGCCCATTCTCATGAAATAAATCCATTATTTGAATCACGGCAGCAACAAAGGGATGAAAATGGAACAGGATCGAACTTTCTAAAAATCTTTGTAAAAGGATAAGCTGACGTAAATCTAACGACAGCATCCATGTACACACGTGTTGAAGTACCTTGGATTACTAAAAACACGTCTCTACAGCTGGAAGTGGTCCAATGAGATTGGAGTACTTTCGACACAGTAGCTACTAGTAGTAGTAGTGTTGCTGCAGGAGGCAGGAGTACCGGTAGACTACGTAGCGGTGATGATGGAGAGCAAAAAGTCCAAGCCGCTAATAATAAGAAATTTGCTCGTACACGTTCTGCTCTCCGAAAATGCCGAGCTAGCTACTACGTAGCTAAACTACTACTGTACTAGCTACGCAGCTAGTAGTACTGCTCTAGCTACTACTAGCTACTAGTGATAGTAGTACGATCTAATCATCCTCATATCCTCGTTTTGTTGCTTTATTCCCTGCTTGCTACCACAAGCAACAAACAATAAGACTCCTTACTTCTGGCCTTACACGCTTACACACAGACCTGAATTACACTCATCCATCGATCCATCAAAGAAGAACAACCAGACAACAAAACACATAATAGTAATACAATCGATCATACAATGAGATTCTCTACCAGTGCACTTGTTGCTGTCATTTTTGGTCCTTCCATGATTACGGCTTTTGCTCCTCCTCTTCCTACTACTACTATTAGTACTACTATTAGTAGTAGTAGTACTCTTTTCCAGTCCACTGTCACACAACGTACTACTGCATTTGTTTTGCAGTCCACAACCGAGGAGGATGCAACGACTAGTACTAGTACTAGTAGTAGTAGTCCTGATGAAATTGAGGAGGAAGGGGAACGTCAACCTCGGAAAAAGGATGCACGATTGCGTATGATGAAATCAGAACAATTTCATCGCAAGGGCTTCAAGGAAGTACGTGACAGTGTCGAAGAAACCATGGGCAAACAGTTCAAGAGTGAATTGGTGGAACAGTTTAAAGAAAACAATTATGTTATTGAAAAGAATGGAGTAAAGGTTTACTTGGCCAAGGTACGCTACATGTGATGCATACATAAGAATATTATGATGTACTGTACTGTTGGGACTGTCTGCTACTGTCTATTGTTATTTATTAGTGTTGTTTTCCTTGTTTGCCTTGCTAAAAACCTCGTCTTCCGTTATTATTACATCAAATATTAGGATTTTGGTTTCTGTTGGGGAGTGGAACGGTCCATTGCCCTCGCCTACGAAGCGGTGGAACACTTTCCTGGAAAGAAGGTTCACATTACCAATGAACTCATTCATAATCCAGAAGTGAACAACAATCTACAAGCCATGAATGTTCAATTCATTGAAAAGGTCGGCGGTGATGCTCACAAGAAAAACTTTGATAACATTCAAGATGGTGATGTGGTGATTCTACCAGCCTTTGGTGCGTCCTTTGAAGAAATGGAAATGCTCGACAAGAAGAACGTAGAAATTGTTGATACGACCTGTCCCTGGGTGTCCAAAGTTTGGAACACGGTGGATATGCACCAAAAGAAGGGATTGACCAGTATCATTCACGGAAAGTACGCTCACGAAGAAACGGTTGCTACGACATCCTTTTGCGAAGACTACATTTGTGTCAAGGATATGAAGGAGGCAGAAATGGTAACGGATTACATTCTGAACGGTGGTGATAAGGAAGCCTTTATGAAACACTTTGAAAAGGCTGTTAGTAAGGGATTCGATCCCGATACGATGCTCGATAAGGTTGGTATTGCCAATCAAACTACCATGTACAAGAAAGAAACACGAGCCATTGGACAGCTTCTTCAAAAGACCATGATGAAGAAATTTGGTCCCCACAAGGCTGCCGAACATTACTACGAATTTGATACCATTTGCGATGCTACACAGGTACATCTTTTGTACTGTTTTCTGTGTTCTACGGTTTCTCTAACGAAACTACACTTATTTTTTGGTACTAGGATGGTATTTACTCAATTTTTTTTGTCCCTCGTTTCTCTACTGTACTCTACTTCCCTTTTTTTGCTTCTTCAGGAACGCCAAGACGCCGTGCAGGAGTTGGTAGAGAATGCCAAAACACTAGGCTTGGACTTTATCTTGGTCGTTGGTGGATGGGATTCTTCCAATACGGCTCACTTATTAGAAATTCCCGTCAATGCAGGCGTTCGTGCTTTTCACATTAACGAGGCAAAATGTATCACCGCAGACAACAAGATCACCCACCGAAACATGAAGGGAGAGATCGTGACGGAAGACTTTTTGCTAGATATGAGCAAGGACGTTGTCATGGGTGTTACATCGGGAGCTTCCACACCGGATGCCTCCGTTCAAGCCTCGTTGGGAAACGTTTTCATGCTCAAGGAGGTCAATAATGCCAAGGCCTAAGTGAACCTACCTGGTTTCAACTTCCATCTCGCTTGACGAAGCTTACTTACTTGTTGGACTGGTAGCGTGCCCTTACAACTGCAACATGAAGAGCCTCTAGCTAACAAGTAGAGCACAATGTATATAGTTTCACTGATATTAGTTTTATCGCCTTATGACAGTGCTATCATCCATTAAACATTGGTCCTACTTCCTGACCATCAGTTTGTACTCTGGCAACTTTGGCATGCAACGTGTGTCTCAGTTGTTATCACCCTAAATACGAGATTCTAGGTTTTCATCAGTTTGTAACAGTCCGAGTAGCCGTGCAACTTTCTCGTTGCGCCCTCGCCGACAGGGGTGGCTACTAGAACGATAAAGAGCTGCAGAGTGCTGAAAATTACTACAACTGCCACGACTATTACTACTTCATCTACTACTAAAACGAAACTGTGATAAATGCATTTGATCTTTGTTTCATGAAACGCCTTTCATCTAATGCTTTTAGCTTTATGGATTCTAAAAAACAGTCTTGTTGGTTTTGAATTTGTGACGAAACGCCTTTCGTTTCCAGAGTTCTAGAATAACAATCATTTATGTGTTGGTAACAAATGACTTTACCAAACAGCAGCCATGTTGATATCTTGGGTGGACAAGACATCAAAGACGCATGCCTTGTGCTCAGTAGCATCCGTGATATGGGAGCAAGCCTTCTCGGCCGCGTCCATCTCCATTCCAGAAGAAAGGCGACGTTGACGAAGCTGTTTCTTCTCCACAGTGTCGATGGGCATGGCGCACTGTTGTCCAGCTGGCACAATCCAGTCTCCCTCGTAGGTGTGGAAAAGCTTGGGCTCATCAGCCTGCACTTGCCACTCCTGTCCAAACTTGTTGACATCTTCAATGAAGGTGGTTCCATCACGGCCGACACGCTGGCCATCTGGGAATCGTCCAAGCAGACCAAGAGAATTCTCGAACTGCTTGCTTCCCTTGGCATTGACTTCAACCTTCACGAAGTCCTTGTAGGTCTTCATGACAATCTTTTCAGGGCCAAAGTGGAAATGAACTTCTCCATTGCCGTTGCTCTTGAGGTAACGGATGAAGAGGCCATCAGCACCGAAGTTCACCATGGTAAACTTATCGGTACGGGCTTCCTGTGAAACTCCATTGACAAAGAGCCAATCGTCGTGGTCGCCACCTCGGATCTCAACAGTGTCCTTGCCAACACGAATGACAGAGGATTCAACATAAGACCACCAAGTGGCAATCTTGGTTCGGATATGAACCAGCATACCAAGTCCATCCATGAATTCAGGATTATCCAAAAGGACCATGTCGCAACCTCCGTGGAAATCATACATCTCACCAGAGTGAGTCTTGAAATGGGGGTCTCCCTTGGTTCCTGGCTTGGAAGTGGTGGTGAAGGTTTCATCCGGCTGTTCAGGAGTAGTGGCAGCCGCGGTGGTGGTAACCGACTCTGCCACTACAACAGGAGCAGCTTCAGTGGTGGTAGGAGCAGCTACAGTGGTGGTAGGAGCAGCGGGAATATAACCACAATCGGTAGCAACATCGAAGTCGATGACGCAATGGGCCGATGTCTCTCCATCGACCGCACAGGAGCCTCCTTGGTTGCCATTTCCTCCGCAGACACCCTTGTCATAGTTGCCGTCCGGGTTCCAAGAATCACCGGTAGTCTTTCCGTCGTGGGTGGCGATCTCGAAAGATGTGGCGGTCTTGGGAATATTGACGACAAACTCATCACTGCCTACTCCGGTGCACTTGGATGCTCCGCAGAATGTATCGCAAGTGGCACCAGCATTCTCAGGATCTTCGACTCCCTGACAGCAAATCCAACTGATGGTATCAGTCTTGCAGTGTCCAACAGTGACATCGATGGTGCCATCGTCTTTTTCCACAACAGCGTCACAGGTGAAACAACCACATCCGTGAGGGTTTTCGCAAGTCTTGGCAGGCAAACGACGTTCGCCTTGTTCGGCCACAGTGTTCCAGAAATTCGCTTGGGCGAAAATAGGAGCACTTAAGAGGATTAGATTCAGGAGAGTACGAGTCATGATTGTTATATTTTAAGTTGTCTTGAAAATCAATTTTTTTGTTTTGATTCGTATAACTTGGACCTTTATTTTTCAAAAAGTGAGATCAAAAGTGCAGAGGGCGAGAGAGGTAGGACCGTGAGAAGGAAACGAAGGCGTCAAACTTTGCCTGTCTAAAAAACCTTGCGGAACTGGCAGTCATTCATGATGACTGCATGTCTAGATTAATGACTTCGCCGACCCGTTTGGTTTTATAAATCTCATCTTCCTTTCGGACATTCAATTTAAATCTTGTTCAATCGTACTTTCTTTTGATTAACGGTATACCATGGTACAAGGTACATGGTACCAATACCCCAAGTGTCAATGGATTTCAGAAGCCGGACTGTACCGGTAAGAAAGACATTTCACGAGTACCTGGTACCTGGTAATATATATTGTATTTGATCGTAATCAAAAATATCCATTCTTCTAGTACTGTAGTTATGTCTTTTTAAGCATGGCTGATTACTGCTACCTGGTACGTAGTAGTACACAAGATACCGTATTAGACATAGACTACCAGTACAAGGTACCTGGTACCAGGTACCTGGTGGTACCAGGTACCGGGTACATCATTGAGGTCATTGAAGACGTTGTCGAATACCTGGTACCAGGTAGCAGGTACCTGGTACAGTACCGGTAATCACATCATTGTAGAATGCGAATCCGAACAAGAAACGTTCGTCACTGGAAGTAGTTTTCTACGACTGTGCCGGCAATAAAGTACCGGTAGACCCTACTAGTCACATGCTTTTAGGCAGAATTACCAAAGAGACATTATTTGAGGTCATTGAGGTCGTACCAGGTATCAATCTATTAAAAAAAATTATGCTGCACTCGAGGAAATGTGACCAGTAGACTAGTCACTGGGAATGTTTTTCTATTTAGGGCTCTACCTAGACGAAAACCATTGATGGAACTGTCTTTTGCATACAACCTGTAGACTCGCACAATGCCAGCTACCAGGTAAGTGAGCGGGTTTGCTGTTCATGACTAAAAAATGTCGTCAATGGTTGCTTTCGTTTCTTAATAACAGGGTCCCGACTTGATCAAACTGCTACTAAAGGAATTTACCGACCTTCTTTGTTGAAGAATTCTCCAGTAAAGCTGGACCAGACAACCCGGAGAAAAAGCAAATAGCTGCCATCACAAACAACACAGGAAGTAGCACTAGCTGAGATGGGCCAACCGCCCGAGCGAGTCGTAATCACTCACCACTGTAGCTTTCTTTATCGCGCCATCCGCATTGCAGAGCCTCCAAGAATCAATGTCAATACCAATGTGTTTCTCCAACTTGTTAAGTGGCAGTCCCATCCAAAATAAGGCATGCTACTTTTGTTAAATTTTGTCTGCTCGTCAAAATCTTTGAGAGGTGTTTGACTACTACTAGCTAGCTAGCGTAGACACAAAAATATTAGCCACGTCAAAATTAATCCGGTCAGGGACTGGCTGAATCTTGAAAAATATTCTCCTCATACTGAGTACCTGGTAGTTTTGTGTTGAAGATTTCGTTCGTGATTTGTCATATAAAGGTTGACAAAATAAATAATAATAATACTACTAGACTAGTAAATAAAATCGAATCTCTCTTGATAAACTCTTCTACAGAGTTTTATGAGCTTGTTACTGTGAAGCGTCTACAGAGTAACAATAAACAACCTGGTTATAAAGATACGATAGCACTTTAAAAGGAAATGGTCCACATCATGAAGAAGCTTTCGGCGATCGCAGTACTACTAGTAGTTCTGGTTCTGGCAACCTGGGCGCTTGCGACTCCTTCTGTAGAAGCCAAAGGCTTTTGTTTCAAGTGCCTCTTTCATTGTCCCAAAAGTGATGACTACGATCCTGCCTGTTTACGATCGGCGATACCTCCTTGGCCCATCTGTCATTTCCACTCGGTAGACGACTTTGTAGACCACGCCCAAGACAGTGCTACCAGATGCTGTGGTGATGTTACGAGCGCTTGTCGGTGCCCAAAGAAGAATACGGATAGGTTCAGGAACAAAATTGATCAATGGTGCCGCGGTGTGGCTAGTTGTGGTGGAGGAGACAAAGAACAAATAGCGGCTGTGGAATTTTTCGAACAGCTTGAATCAAGTTCGACAGCTACAGTACTGTAAACTGTAAAAAGTGCCTTGTGGCCAATTCTGCTGATATGAATGATGCAATTTTTTGCTGAACAAAACGAGTGGATTGTACGAAATAAATAATGATATTTCAATAATACTGTTTAACCTAGTTGATCGTTGCTACTAGGCAATCTTCGTATCAAAATATAAAGCAGCAAATCCGGTTCTTATGAAAAATGGGAAGGAGAAAAGTCAATCTCGAAGGCAACTCGACGATAATTTCGGCATCATAAAATGCTATAAAGCTGTCATTCTCATAATAACCAT
>Ga0210054_1002838_pt1 | contig 13354 bp, 10 predicted proteins | sample CryGeymeta201516_FD_185470 | JGI IMG/M metagenome (GOLD analysis project Ga0210054, IMG submission 185470) | Groundwater microbial communities from Crystal Geyser aquifers in Utah, USA - Crystal Geyser metaG 2015-16 (SPAdes) (version 2) | ecosystem: Environmental > Aquatic > Deep subsurface >... | reverse complement strand
AGGCCATCGATCTCATTGACGAGGCCGCCTCGCGCATGAAGATGGAGATCGATTCCAAACCAGAAGTGATGGACAAACTCGAACGTCGTTTGATCCAGTTAAAGATCGAACGCGAAGCGGTGAAGAAGGAGAAGGACGAAGCCTCGCAAAAACGTATGGGCCTGATCGAGGACAAGATCAAAAAACTGGAACGCGAATACGCCGATCTGGAGGAAATTTGGAAGGCGGAGAAGGGCGCAGCACAAGGCGCGGCAACCGTGAAGGAAGAGATCGAAAGTATGCGAGCCGAGATTGTGCGGCTGCAACGCGAGGGCAAGCTGGAAAAAGTGGCTGAGCTGCAGTACGGCAAGCTGCCGCAACTCGAAGCCAAACTGAAGGAAGCCGCCCAGCGCGAAGCCGAAGGCGGCGCGAGCAAGAACAGATTGCTGCGCACACAGGTCGGTGCGGAAGAGATCGCCGAAGTGGTGAGCCGCGCCACCGGTATTCCCGTGAGCAAGATGATGACGGGCGAGCGTGACAAACTGCTGCACATGGAAGACAAACTGCACGAGCGCGTGGTGGGACAGGACGAGGCCGTGCGTCTCGTATCCGACGCCATCCGTCGTTCGCGCTCCGGATTATCCGACCCGAACCGCCCCTACGGCTCCTTCCTGTTCCTCGGCCCCACCGGCGTGGGCAAGACCGAGCTGTGCAAGGCGCTGGCCGGCTTCATGTTCGATTCCGAGGACCATCTGATCCGCATCGACATGAGCGAGTACATGGAGAAACATTCCGTCGCACGCCTGATCGGTGCGCCGCCCGGCTATGTCGGTTATGAAGAAGGCGGTGGTTTGACCGAAGCCGTGCGCCGCAAACCGTACAGCGTCATCCTGCTGGACGAAGTGGAGAAGGCACACCCGGATGTGTTCAACGTGCTGCTGCAGGCGCTGGACGACGGCCGCATGACCGACGGCCAGGGCCGCACCGTGGACTTCAAGAACACCGTCATCGTGATGACTTCCAACCTGGGTTCGCAGATGATCCAGCAGATGCAAGGCGACGATTACCAGGTCATCAAACTGGCGGTGATGGGCGAGGTGAAGTCCTACTTCCGTCCCGAATTCATCAACCGTATCGACGAGGTAGTGGTATTTCACGCACTGGACGAGAAGAACATCAAATCCATTGCGCGCATCCAGTTGCAGTATCTGGAGAAACGCCTGGCTGCGATGGAGATGAAGCTGGAGATCAGCGAAGCGGCGCTGGCCGAGATTGCCAACGCGGGCTTTGATCCGGTCTATGGCGCGCGTCCGCTGAAACGCGCAATCCAGGCGCAACTGGAGAACCCACTGGCCAAGGCCATACTCGAAGGGCGTTTCGCCGCGAAGGACACCATCAAGGTGGACTGCAAAACGGGGGTGATGAGGTTCGATAAGGGGTAAACCTGCTGCGTGCCGTGCGCTTTGTATTCAGACAGCCCGCTACGGTTTTACGATGAGGTCGTTGAAAAGAAAAAAGCCCGGCATCGCCGGGCTTTTTACTATTGATCGCTCAATGTGCAGTGGAGTGAGTGAGTAGAGGCTGCACATCGTGACTGTGTTTCTTTTCGTGCTTGGCCATCCGCTTTTCCTTTTGCGTCATCAGCGGTTTTTTCTTTGCATCTCGATGAACATTATGAGACTTTGGCATGATCGAACTCCTTATGTGATTAAGGGAAGAACTGCGACTTCATGCTACGCCAATAAATTGACCTTGTCAGATGGCCGTTTTGGCTGACTTATGCCCATGATCGGCAGGGTTTCGCGCGGCAGGTTCAGCGCTTCCAGCACCTTGAGCGCGGCGTAGGCATCGTTGGCCGCGTAGAGCATTTGCTGTGAGGTGAGTTGGGGCTGCGACCAATCGCTGGTGGTGATCTTCCTGGATTTGGCGAAACGTTGCTTGAACACCAGTCCCACTGCCGACCGCACGCCCATTTCTTTCTGGTAACCCTGCAGGCTGAATACCGTATTCAGATCCACCACACCGGCGAACTGGATGCCGAACTTTCTGAAGATATGCCCACTATCCGAGCGGAGGCCGAAGCCCACCTTGAGAACCTGTTCCGAATGCAGCAACTCCATCAGGAATGGCAGTCCTTCTGTCCGATGCGGCTGGAATAAAAAAGCCTTGTTGTGCAGGGCGAACTGCACCACATGCGGCCCGTCGCTTACATCGCCGACAACAAAAGTCGGCTTTGATTCGGTATCAAAACCCACCATGCCCGCAGCCTTGATCTCGGCAGTGGCGGCAGCAAGTTCATTATCGGTTGTCGGCACGTGAATGTGCTGCAGCACAAGGCCGACGAATGGCTCCATCAGTGCGATTTCTGGTTTGGTCGGGGGGTGTTTTTTCATGCGACGGGTATTTTCACTCCAACGCGTTCTTTCGCTTTCGCCACCCGCGCGCGCAACTGTCCGCATGCACCTTCGACCTCCTGTCCCGCCGAGTCGCGGATACGGGCGAGGATGCCCCGTTGTTTAAGGGTGTGCACCATCAATGCGATCCGTTCGGATGGGGGGCGGCGATAGGGCAGACCGTCCACTGGATTAAAGGGGATGAAATTCATGATGGCGTATTTCCCGGAGAGCAACTGGGCGATACACTCCACCTCGGCATCGCTGTCGTTGATATCTTCCATCAACGTCCATTGATATTGCACCGGATAGCCGGTGGCGCGCGCATATAACTCCGCGTGTTCCACCAGCTCTTTCACGGGGATAGGCGGCGCGTGCGGCAACAGTCTGGCGCGCAGTGCCGCATCGGTGCTGTACAGCGAAAGGGCGAGTGCCGGTTTGACTCTTTCCTGCGGCAGCCGCTCAAAGACGCGCAGGTCGCCGACCGTAGAAAGCACCAGATTCTTGTGCCCAATGTTGCCTTGTGTGCCCATCACATCGATCGCTTCGAGCACATTGTCGAGATTATGGGCGGGTTCGCCCATGCCCATGAACACCACCTTGCTCACCGCGCGGCGTTTGCGCGCCAGCACCAATTGCGCCACGATCTCCGCACTGCCCAATTGGCGCAGCAAGCCGGCGCGGCCGCTCATGCAAAAAACACAGCCCACGGCACAACCCACTTGCGTCGAAACGCACAGACCGCCGCGCGGCAGCAGCACGCTCTCCACCATCTGGCCATCATGCAGTTCCACCAGTAGTCGAGCCACACCTTCGCCAGCGGAAATTCACTATGCAAGCGCGCCAACTTGCCCAACTCCGTCTCGATGGCGTGCAACGCATTGCACAGCGCAAGTGGAAAGAAACTTTCTGCGGGGCTGTGTGCTTTATCGCATGAGCAGGCCTGGCTCCAGCAGCGCAACAGACGATCTTCGTGGCACGGCTTGGCACCGAGATCGCGCAGGCGATGACGGAGATGGGTAATGCGCAGCGGGAAGGCGGTGGCAGGGATCAACGTGGCGCTGAAAATATTTTCGGGGAACGGCCGGAATTTTAGCATTTCCACCTGTCGCCTTAAGCGGCTCCGGAAGTTTGGCTGATGCGACAAGATTTTACATCTGAAGAAATGCATTGATTCTCATAGGGTTGTAATTGCCGTAAAGAAAAAAGCCCGGTCTCGCCGGGCTTTCCATTGAAGTATTGCGATGCAATCCCTGGTTACGCAATCGAGATGACCGCTACTGCCCCAGCAAGTCCGCCCCGTTGTGCAGGTTGGTCGCTATGCTGCATTCCGGACGATTGATCGAGGTTTATTTTCTGATTGCGTAATGATGAATCGCCGATTCTGATTGATGGCGAATCTTCCGGCTCCCAAAGAAGCTGGAACACCTCCAGTGCATCCTGTTTGCCGCGGAACGAGGCACGGGTAATGGAAACGGCCTTGTGGCCGAGCTCGGCGGGGAGGGCATCGATGACCTCCCGCGTGGTCATCGTCTGCCGCGCCCGCGTGATCGATGCGATGCGGGCGGCAACATTCACGGTATCGCCGAACACGTCGTTGGCCTTGAGGATGACATCGCCGAAATGAAGGCCGATGCGGATCGCGATGGGATGCTCGCCGCCGGGCTTGTTCGTAGCGACCGCAAGATGCATGGCACGGGCCGCCTGCGCTGCCTGTTGGGCGTTCGGGAAAGTGCACATGATCTCGTCCCCGATCGTCTTGATCAGGATGCCTTTGTGCGTGGCGACCTCCTGTTTCAGCAGATTCAGGGTGCGCGTGATCATGTTCAGCGCAGCCTCGTTGCCTAATTGGTCGTACAAGGCCGTGCTTCCGCAAATGTCGGCGAACAGCACAGCCATCTTTCTGGTCTGGTTGGGTGAATAGATCGCCCGGTTCTGGATGGCCATGTTCTGTGTGTCAGCGTAATGCAGGATCTTTGCGATACGCGAGAAGCGCAGCTTCAAGGCCAGATCGATGGGCGTCAGTCCATGCTGGTTCTTTATACGGAGCTTCGCGCCATGCATCAGCAACAGCAGAACGATGTCGATCCCGCCCTTCTCGACAGCGAGGAAGATCGGGATATGCCCGTCTTGGCTGAAATTGACCTCCACATCAGAGATCAGTAATTGGTGCAATGCGGCAAAATCCCCCTTTATGATGGCGGAGAGGACGGAGAACCTCGATTCGAAGGTGTCGCGGAAATGGCTGACTGCCGCCGGCACTTCTATTGTTGATTCGAATTCATTTTCATCCGGCGCCTTGTTATCTTGCTTCCTCTGGAAATACAGCTTGTATAACAACGACAAGGCTACCAGCGCGCCGGAGGCTATGATCAGGGCTGTCCGGCTGAGGCCGAGCTGGTTGGCCAGTTGATCCGGCAGGTTGGCGCCAATGGCCAGCATGGAGACGGTGAGGAACAGCATCAGCCTGAGATAACGGAACAGCGAAATGAAAATGGTCACCACCAGCGCGATCAGCAGAAAGTCGCGCTCGACCACATTGCCGATCATCTCGGCGGGAAGGTTGGCGCAGAGTGCCATCAGCGAAACGATCAGCAGAAGCCACACTTCGCCGCTCTTTACATTAAATTGCATACAATCCTCCGTTTCCGCATACGCTATGGGAAAGAGGGTGGCAAGGTGTCGGTTGGACGATGCTGGAGACTAACGAAAACCACTCAAAGGGTGACGTAGCTACCGGCGGTCCCGCTGTCGTAGAGCTTTTTTTGCTCCTTAGACCGGAAACTTTGCGCCCCTACTTTTCAATAGGTTTGCCTTTTATGAACTGCTTTACTCAAAATCCGAGGTCATTATCAACCCATCTCCACCCCAAATGTAAAGTCTTTTTTGTCTTTTTGCCCGGGCTTGGCAAACAGTCCGGTTCAGCGGTAGTTCGGCGGATGGCTTCAGACTACTGCTTGGTCGGTTTGACGAAGTTGATAACGTTCACATTCGGCGTCTCGCCGTCCGCGTAATAGGGTTTGGCTTGATCGAAGTTGAGCGCTTCGGCCAACTCTCTTTCGCGCTCCGAAATCAAACCAAAGCAATCCTTGATGTCCTGGATAGTGCTAGCCGACAGAGGATTGGCGCGCCCGCCGAGTGGTGTGACGTCCCTGACGACGTTGCCCAGAGTTTTGCGTAGTTGGTGCAGGATGCGTTGTTCTTTACTTAACTCTTCTGAATTCATGGCCCTATACCGTTGTAAATTGCAGGGGACAACTTTACCGGAATTATTGGGGGGATGGGGGCGGATTGCTTTCCGGGCAATCGACCATAGGCTGGCCGTTTTACTCCGCGTTAACATGAAAATCGCCTTTTTCGTTTGCCCTTTCTCCCGCAGGGATTGAAAGGTGCCTTTCTCGTTCGCCTCCTCGCCCGCTTGCGGGAGAGGATTGAGGAGAGGGTATCGGGGGAAAGTTGGACAGGGGGAAACGGGTATGGCGAGTTTCATCATGAGGGGCGGCTACTCACCATGCCTGTTAGTTCCCTAAAGTCCACGCACCGGGTATTTGCCTGGCACGCGTAACTATGGGAGGATTCCTCCTCGGATTTAATTTTATCAACTGTTTGTCAGGGGGAAACCATGTCAAGGACGAAGAAATTATTTGTACCAACAGTGATGATTTTTTCAGCCCTTGTGCTGTCGGCGTGCGCAACCAAGCCTAAAGAAGCGGTTGTCGCTGAACCTGCACCCGTCGCAGTCGTTGCCGAGCAGGCACCCGTAGCCGAGCCGACACCGGCTCCCGCCGTTGCTGCCGAACAGCCTGTACCCGCTCCGGTGATGCTGGCCGAACAGCCTGCGCCCAAGCCGGTGGTCAAGAAGGCCAGGAAAAAACCCCGCGTAGCCAAGACGGTGCCACCAAAGGTTGTGGAACCTGAACCCGTAGCAGCACCGGCACCGGCCCCGATAGTGCAACAAGAATCACCGGCAGCCGCCCCGACCGCAGTGGCTGCCTCGCAGCCCATCCCGCAAGCCGCAGCCCCGGGTTTTCTGGAAAAATACTGGCTATGGCTGCTTGGTTTGATCGTTGCCGTGATCGCTGCCTTTGTGATGATCAAAAAGTAAGCGCTGAAGCTGCCACGGTGATTTCTTCCCCGAAATGATGGAGGAAGCGTTCAGTTATGAAATAGGCTGAAATTCAAGGAAAGCGTGAGAGTATGGACAGCCTCAATGGCCAGCAGACAGCGGGGAAGAAACTGACTCCCAGTGCAATCGCGAATTATCTTGACCAGTATGTCGTCGGTCAGGATATCGCCAAAAAGACACTCGCCGTGGCGGTGTATTCCCATTACCGCAGGATCGGCCAGCAGCGACAGCAAGCCGTCGAGATCGCCAAGAGCAATATTCTGCTGATCGGACCGACGGGCACCGGCAAGACGCTGCTGTGCGAAACATTGTCGAGGGTTCTGAATGTGCCTTTCGTTACCGCCAACGCCACCTCGCTGGCGCAGTCCAAATATGTCAACGAGGAGATTGAGGCCCTGCTGCTGCGACTCACGGAAAAGGCGGGCGGAGATATTGCCAGGGCGCAACATGGCATCGTCTTTATCGACGAGATCGACAAGCTGAAATCGGAGGCGGGGGAGCAGCGCGGCACGTCGGGAGAAAGGGTGCAGCACGCCCTGTTGAAAATCATGGAGGGCGCACTGGTCAGATTGGGCAGTACGCAAACGCTCGACACAACCAATATTCTTTTTATTTGCGCGGGGGCATTCGTCGGGCTGGAGAACATCACGGTCACAACCCATGCTTTCGGTTTCATCTCCCTCGGCAGCGGTGGCAGCGAAGGCAATCAAAAGATTCTCGACCGGCTGAATTCGCGCGTGAAACCCACCGATCTGTTCGCGTTCGGGCTGATCCCGGAATTCGCCGGGCGCTTGCCCATCGTTGCCAATCTGCAGAACCTCTCCAAGGAGCTGCTGGTCAAGATCATGGTGGAGCCGCGCAATTCGATCTACAACCAGTTCCGCGAACTGCTCAAGGAAGAGGGGGTCGAGCTGGATATCGAGCTTGCGGCTTTTCAGCAAATTGCCGAGATGGCGTTCGAGTACAAGGTAGGCGCCCGCAGCCTGCGCGGAATCTTCGAAGAAATGCTGACACCCGTGTTGTACCTGATTCCAGACCGGCCCGACATCCGCCGGGTTGTGATCAAGTCGCTGTTTGAGGAACCGAGCCTGATCACCGCACCGTAACCTCTGCTACGCCCGCCACCGAAAAATCATTTTGCCGCGATTGCAGATTCACTGCGTTTGCTGTTCTATCGCCTTGCGTTGCGCCTCATCTTGCTGCTGCGCTGCGGGGTCGACTGTCTTTGCCTTGTCGAGCGCATCGCGCTGTTCCTGGAAGATTTTTGGCGCAGGGGTCGCGTCGTCGTGCGGGCTGCATGCGCCGAGTAGCAAGAGCAGGCACAGGGCTGCGCCAGGATTTTTCATCTGTGTTCTGCAATTGACGACAGGCATTTTTTAATAGCTTTCGCGCTGGTAGATGATCGTGTCGTTGCCCTGATAGACACCGAAGGTGGCGCGGGCGGCCGGATTGATGCCGCCGGGCAATTGCAGCCATGGGCGGTTGGCTGTCGTGGCAGCCGGGCCGGGGCCGCCGACGCTGGTGCAGGTATTGCCGGCTGCGGCGATGCCCAGATTGAGCGTCATGTCCGCCGTGCCGTTGTTGCCCGCTCCCGCTGCGGCCAACCGCAGATTGAAGGTCGGCGCGCTGCCGCTCAAGGTTCCGGCCGTTTCGCATGCGGCCAGATTGCCGCTGAATGTATAAGCCATGTTGCTTGCGGCAAGTGTCGTGCAAGTGTCGAGCGTGTTGGTTGACCAGCCGCTGCCGTTGAAATGCTGTACCGTCAGCGGAATGTTGAGCGGCAGCAATTCTGAACCGTAGGCATTGAGCATGCGGATGCGCCCGTAACGGATCCTCGTGGCGTTGCTCAAATTACTGCCAAGGATGTTTACCCCATCCGGCTCGGCCAGGATGTTCGCCTTCAGCGTAAAGTTATCATAAGGTCCGTCCGGCGCGATGTCGCGCGCGAAGCTCGATGCTGCCGTATTGACGGTGTAGCTACCGTTGTTCCAGAGGAACGCAGGCAGCACAGGGGTGAGACGCGCAAGGTTGACCGCATTGCCGCCGTTGTCGCCGGTGATGTCGAACGTGCCGAGCGAGCCATAACCGGCGGTGTAGCGGGCCGTTACCGTTTCGGCGGCACTCATCGCTTGCAGCGTGAGACTGATGCCGAGATTTGGCTGATCCATATAGGTGAACCCCGCACAAGCGGGTGCCAGAATCGCCGCGTAAGTGAAGTGGTGCGGATAGAAACGCCCGAATGGCCCGGCTGGCGCAGAGCCGATCTCACAGCCGTATTTCCCGCCGGTCAGCACGTTGGCGGTGCTGCCGATCACGCAATCGTTGGGTTGATCCACGCCGGTGAAATTACCCTCGCTGACCGCATCGGCGAGCAAAGAGATCGTGCCGACATCGTGGTATTGGAAAGTGTTGCCCGCCGCACCGCCGGCGACTGCCGCCGGGAAGTTGCCGAGCAGGGTGCCGATGACCGCATTGTTGTGGTCGCGTAGCAGTGCGGTATGGAGAACCGGTGTGCCGGTGTAGTTGTTGTAACCGCTTGATGCCGTCATGCTGAAATTCAGGCCCGCTGCCAGCGTGGCCCCGCCAAGGTTGGCGGAAACAACAAAGGTTTGCGGGCGGATGGCGAAGGCGTCGGTGGAACAAGCCACTACGGCAGGAGCGCCGGTGGCGGGATGGCTCATGCGCACCGTTACGTTTTGCCATGCGTTGTTCCCGGTAAAGGTCCCCGCTTTGCGTCCGGCATCGGCCGCAGCAAAGGTAAGGGTTTGCGCCGGGCCGATCACCGGGCGTGCTCCGCACCCCGCGCCGCCGGAGGCATCCACCAGTTCCACCTTGACGTCGCCGGTAAAGCCGGTTTCCACGGCTGGTCCGATTTTCAATGCCACCACATCCAGATTGAATGGCGTCGCGGCGAGTTTGGTATAGATGACACCGTTCACATTGCCGTCGGGTGTGGCGGGTTCGAAGGCATTGAAGCCGGATGGCACGACCAATCCGCTGCACGGATGAGTAACAGCACGAATGGTGCTGACCTCGCTCGGCTTTAGTTCCCCGTTATAGACTTTCACTTCATCAAGCCGACCACTGAAGCGATAATTATTGTCGCGTTGCCAGCCGCCGGCGCGCAGCGTCGAATTTACAAAGGAAGCGGTGTTGTTGGGCGTGGACAGGCGCTGGGTGAGGGACTGTGCCACGCCGTCGATATAGAGCTTGTTGCCGGCGACATTGCCGTTGGTGAATACCGCCGCCACATGGTGCCAACCGCTGGCGAGTCCGGCCGAACCGATGCCGAACACATCGCTGTTGCCGGTGTTGAAACCGAAATGTCCGCCGACCAGCCACAGGTCATAGCCGAACCAGCCGATTGGCATCACGCTGTTGGTGCCGTCCCAGAACATCCAGAATGCCACGCTGGTCTTGGCGCCCGCCGCCGTATTCACCGGCAAACCGGGAAGGTTGAAAGTGCCGCCATTGGAGAAGGGGCCCGGCATACTGCCGTAACCGCAGGTGCCCGGGTTGCCGGCGAGCGCGGGAAGAGCGCCGGCCGGGGCGGGCAGCGGGTTGCCTATGGTTGTGCCGTGGCGGTTATTGCCGCTGCTGTCGAGGACTTCGCCGGCGCTGCCGTTCCACACCGATTCTTCGAGACGGTATTCGGCGAGCGGTGTTGCCGGTACGGGGCAGATTCGCGCGCTGCCATTCCAGTTTTTGCCGGCATTCTCGTTGGCATAGCCGCTGTTGATTTGAATCGGCGCAAGCGCTTCGTTAAAAATTTTCAATTCATCGATCATACCGTCAAAGCGGCGCGTGCCGCCGCCGAAGTTCTGATCGTCGCCGATTTGAAAGGGCAGGTTATTCGTTGGCAAATTGCCCGCCACCGTGCCCGATGCGCTCAATACCCCATTGATGTAGAGCTTCTGGCTGCCCGGGGTATAGACCATCGCCACGTGCGTCCAAGCATTGACGGGAACGGAAGCGGCGGAAGTGATATTGCCCGTGCCCCACCACCAGTTGATCTTGCCGGTGGAGGTTACATGCGCCTCATAATTGGTATCTTTGGAATAAAATGACATCAGCGGTGCTTTGCCGGGCGTTCCACCCCAGCGCGCGGGTTTGATCCATACAGCAACTGTCAATGCATTGGTGATGTCGAGCACAGGGCTGTCCGCCACTTGCGCGTAATTTGCCGCGAAATTTCCGGCGTTGCAAAGTTTGCCGCTTGCTGTCGAAGCTCCCAGCAGTGCAGTGCCATGCAATGCGTTGACGCTGCTGTCCGCCACTTCGCCGGGGCTGCCATTCCAGCTTGTTTCATCCATGCGCCACTCGGCAACGGTGGTTGGCGCGCACGGATGAGTGGCAGCACGAATGGTGCTGACCTCGCTCGGCTTTAGTTCCCCGTTATAGACTTTCACTTCATCAAGCCGACCACTGAAGCGATAATTATTGTCGCGTTGCCAGCCGCCGGCGCGCAGCGTCGAATTTACAAAGGAAGCGGTGTTGTTGGGCGTGGACAGGCGCTGGGTGAGGGACTGTGCCACGCCGTCGATATAGAGCTTGTTGCCGGCGACATTGCCGTTGGTGAATACCGCCGCCACATGGTGCCAACCGCTGGCGAGTCCGGCCGAACCGATGCCGAACACATCGCTGTTGCCGGTGTTGAAACCGAAATGTCCGCCGACCAGCCACAGGTCATAGCCGAACCAGCCGATTGGCATCACGCTGTTGGTGCCGTCCCAGAACATCCAGAATGCCACGCTGGTCTTGGCGCCCGCCGCCGTATTCACCGGCAAACCGGGAAGGTTGAAAGTGCCGCCATTGGAGAAGGGGCCCGGCATACTGCCGTAACCGCAGGTGCCCGGGTTGCCGGCGAGCGCGGGAAGAGCGCCGGCCGGGGCGGGCAGCGGGTTGCCTATGGTTGTGCCGTGGCGGTTATTGCCGCTGCTGTCGAGGACTTCGCCGGCGCTGCCGTTCCACACCGATTCTTCGAGACGGTATTCGGCGAGCGGTGCAAGCGATGTTGGGCAACTATGTTGCACAGTCGTGCCGCCATTTGAAACCAGCGTGTAATCGGTCGGGCAAGTGGATACCAAAGTGACCTGCCCGCCCGACACCGCATTCCCCGACAACCCGCCATTTACAGTGACATTGCCATTCAGTAGCAATCCATTGGCGCTGCCGTTGTCCACTTTCAAATCGTTGAAAACGACATTTCCGCTTATGGTTTGCGCTGCATTTCCTTTGAGCTTGACCTTTCCGGTTCCGGCAGTGAAAACGCCGTTATTGATAAAGGCACCGTCAATACTTATATCCTCGTCGATCAGGTTGATGGTGCCGTTATTTGTCAGATTGCCGGGAGCGCTCCGCAAGTCCAAATTTTTGCCGGAACCATTCCCTTGCAATGTTCCACCGGCGTTCACCGTCAGACTTGCAATCTTCTTGCTGTCCTTGTTTAAAGTGACGGTGCTGCCGTTCGGAATAATAACGGTGTCGCCATCCTGCGGCACTTTGCCACCACACCCCGACCATGAGCCGTTGGAATCCCAATTAACGGTGCCGGTTTTTGCGCTACAAGTATTCGCCCACGCGCTTTGCGCGAATGCGGTCAAGGCGATCAGTAGCAATGCTCCAAAATGTATCTTCACTTTTTTCATCCTTAAAATTTTGCGCTAAGCACACCGTTTAGCTTCAACTTCAGCATCAGTTCGCGGCGAAAAACCGGAAGCAGCTTGTTTGCAATGTGGCTGCCTGGAAAAAATACGCTCGCATAGGTGTTCGCCAGCACCGTATTTGTCAATCTCGATCAATCGGCAAGACGGCGTTATTTTATAGGGAAAGCATTTTCATGCCTTTCCCTGATATCGGCAAGCCGGGAAGGGTTTTTCCGTCAAGTGGTAGCGTTCGACCGATGAGCGGATGGGTCACAGGTGACCATCGTCCTGGTCGTGTCCGTGTTTCCTGTAAAGCCAGGACATGACGCTGATCAGTAGCATGCCAAACACGAAAATGATGACGTAGATTGACCAGTCGAGTTTGACCATCAGGGCGTACAACGCCAGCATCAGGAAGATGCTGATGTTCTCGTTGAAATTCTGCACTGCAATGGAGCGGCCCGCGCCCATCAGCAGATGGCCGCGATGTTGCAACAAGGCATTCATCGGCACCACGAAGAAGCCGGCCATGATACCGATGCCGATCAGGAGCAGGATGGCGACCAACGGACTTTTGACCAGCATCATCACCAGCACCAGCACCCCCATGCCGATTCCCATCGGGATGACCTTCACCGCGTGTTCCAGTTTGACGAAGCGCGCCGCAAGGACAGCGCCGATGGCGATGCCGACCGCGACCCAGGCGGTGAGCTTGGCTGCTGTGCCGATGTCGTAATGCAGGACGACCGCGGCCCAGGCCAGCACCAGCAGGCGCAACGTCGCGCCCGCGCCCCAGAACAGGGTCGTCACCGCCAGTGAGACCTGGCCTAGCGGGTCTTTCCACAACAGCGTGAAGCAGTGCCAGAAATCCCGCAACAGGAACAGCGGGCTGCGCGAGAACGGCTTGTGTTCGATTGCCACTCGAGGGATATACAGGTTGAACAGTGCCGCCACCAGATAAATCAGGAAGACGATGAAGATGGCCAGCTCCGGGGGGCTGACCATGGCGGGAACGTGCAGGGCATGCATGATCGTGTGTGCGGTGCTTGATGTGACCAACATGCCGCCGATCACGGCCCCCAGAATGATGGCGGCCACAGTCAGGCCTTCCATCCAGCTATTCGCCCACACCAGCCTGTCGTGCGGCAGATACTCGGTGAGGATGCCGTACTTGGCGGGTGAATAGGAGGCCGCACCGAAACCGACCAGGC
>Ga0210054_1002812_pt1 | contig 13405 bp, 13 predicted proteins | sample CryGeymeta201516_FD_185470 | JGI IMG/M metagenome (GOLD analysis project Ga0210054, IMG submission 185470) | Groundwater microbial communities from Crystal Geyser aquifers in Utah, USA - Crystal Geyser metaG 2015-16 (SPAdes) (version 2) | ecosystem: Environmental > Aquatic > Deep subsurface >... | reverse complement strand
AAGGCAAGGATATTGCCATAGGCTACGTGGAGGTCTTGTATCGAGAGCAGTGCGCCGTTGGAAGTCATGCTGCCACCTCCTCGCCCAGATAGGCCTCGATCACTCGGGGGTGGTTTTGGATCTCTTGCGGGGTTCCTTCGGCAATCGTCTGCCCAAAATCCAGAACCTTGATGCGCTCGGTGATGCCCATCACCACACGCATTTGATGTTCGATCAGCAGGATTGTCAATTTGAACTCGTTGCGGATCCACAAAATCGTTTCCATCAAGTGCTCCACCTCGCCTGGATTCATGCCAGCCGCCGGTTCATCGAGCAGCAAAAGGACCGGCCGGGTGGCCAATGCGCGGGCGATCTCCAGCCGGCGCTGTTGGCCGTAAGGAAGGTTTTTCGAGGTTGTCTCGGCCAAATCAGCCATACCAAAGATATCCAGTAACTCCAGCGCCTCTTGGCGCACCTGACCCTCTCGCCGGGTAAAATGGGGGAGGTTCAGGATGGCCTCCCAAGGCGAATACCCTGCCCGCGTATAGTGAGCGATGCGAACGTTATCCAGCACCGAGAGTTCCTTGAACAGCCGGATAGATTGAAAAGTGCGGCCGATGCCGCGGCTGATGATCTCGTATGGATGGCGGCCGATCAGGCTCTGGTCTTGGAAGATGATCTTACCCTCGGTTGGACGATACACACCGGTGATCAGATTGAACACGGTGGTCTTCCCGGCGCCGTTCGGGCCGATGAGGGCGACCAGTTCGCCGGGCTGCAGATCGAGGTTGAAATCCTGCACGGCGCGCAGGCCGCCGAAATAGTGGGTGAGGTGTTCAATGTGAAGCAGGGTCATGGCAAAACCTCTTTGGCGCGCTTTGTGGCTTGAATTTGCTTTCTATGTTCCGCAAGCGCCTCGGGCCGCTCATCATGCGGGGTCAAAAAGCGGAACTCGCGTAGTCCCATGATGCCACGCGGGCGGAAGATCATCAGCAGAACAAGCATTAAAGGAGCAACAACCAGACGCCACTCCTGGGAGATGCCCAACTGCTGGAGTACCGTGCGCAACCCCTCCAGGGTGAGGGTGTAAACGGTCGCCCCTAAGATGGAGCCGCCCAAACTGCCGATACCGCCCAGGTAGACCATCACGAGCATGTCGGTGGATTTCAGGATAGTAAACGAGCGCGGGTTGATGAATTGCAGTTCGTGAGCGAACAGACCACCGGCGATCCCGGCCAAGAAGGCCGAGAAGACGAACGTCAGCACTTTCACTTGTCGGCTATTAACGCTCACCAATTCTGAGGCGGTCTCGTCTTCGCGGATCGAGACCACACCGCGCCCGAAGTTCGAGAACACATAATTCCGCGCCAGAAAAATCACCAGGATGACGCAGATGTAAACCCATGCCAGGCTGGTCAGTTTATCCATGCCCATAAAGCCGCGCGGCCCGCCGACCACATCCAGATTTTCAAGCACGCTCTTGACGATCATGCCGAAGGCCAGGGTCACGATTGCCAGGTAGTCGCCTCGTGTGCGAAACGAGGGGAAGGCAATTCCCAATCCGGCAATGCCCGCTGCGATCCCGCCGGCAAGCAGGGCGAGTGGAAAGATGAACGGCCCAGCCGCGTGAGGGAACACCCAGACCGTGAGCAGGGAGGCCGTATACGCTCCAATTGCCATGAAGCCGGCATGGCCGACGGAGAATTCACCCATATAGCCATTAACCAGGTTCAAGCTGACCGTCAATATGATGTTGATGCCAACGTACTTGAGCACCAAGTTCACGTAAGGGTTGATGATGCCGAGCTTCGGCAGCACGATTGTGAAAGGGAAAACGAGAACGAGGATCAGGGGTAAGCCCCAGCGCTTCCAAAAGATACGTTTCATGGGCGGTTCTCCTCGTCATACCTTCTGTGCCATCGGCCGCCCCAGGATACCCGTCGGGCGGAAGATCAAAAGCACCAGGAGCAGTGAGAAGGCCACGAAGTCCCGGTACGTGGAGGGTAGAAATACCGGGGTGAAAATCTCGACAAACCCCAAGATAAAGCCCCCGATCATTGCCCCACGGATATTGCCGATCCCACCGACCACTGCGGCGATGAACGCCCACCAGCCGATGCGAATGCCCATGTAAGGATCCATCGTGTAGGCCATCCCGTACAAGGCGCCGCCCACCGCCGCGATGGCGGCGCCCAGCGCAAAGGTCATTGAGATGACCCGGTCTACGGGTATTCCCATGAGGGGAACGATGAATTTATCCCAGGAGATGGCGCGCATCGCCATGCCCACCATAGTGCGCCTCACGATGACATCCAGGAGGATCATCACCAGCGCCGAAGCCACGATGATCACGACCTGGATCGTGGAAACCATCACACCCCCTATGTTGTAATTGACCGCCGGGATCAGAGCCGGGAGGAAGCGCGGGGCCGGGCCGACCGGCTTGAAGGCCACCATGAAGTTTTCCAGAAACAGCCCGACGCCAAGCGCGGTGATCACCGCCGAGATGCGCGGTGCGTTCCGCAGAGGTTTGTAGGCCAGTCTCTCGATGACCACAGCCAGGAGTGCTGTGCCAGACATGGCAACCAAGAGGGTGGCAACAAATATCAAAATAGGATTTAGGCCTGCGGCTAAGCCTAATATCCACGTCGAGAAGAAGAATGCCAGGTAGGTGCTCACCATGAAAATATCGCCATGCGCGAAATTGATCAGGGACAGAACACCATAGACCATCGTGTATCCCAAGGCGATCAGGGCATATACACTGCCCACCTGCAACGCGTTGAGAATCTGTTGGATGTAGAATTGCATCTGATCCTCTCCAGTTAAGAGGAGGGCGGCTGGACAGCCGCCCTCTTGATATGTGAAGTTCCTAACCTACGGGTTAGCCGTAGTGAAGTACGTGAACTTGCCGTTCTTGATCTGCAAGACCACTGCGCTCTTGATCGGGTCGCCGGTGCCCTTGAATTGCATGTTGCCGGTGACGCCTTCGTACAGGGTAATCCCGGCCAGGGCATCGCGCACGGCCTGGCGGTCAATCTTGCCAGCCGTCTTGATAGCCTGGAAGAGCATCCCGAAGGCGTCGTAGGTCAGGGCCGCCACGTCATCGGGGGTCTTGCCATAGGCCGCCTCATAGGCCTTGATAAAGGCCTGGGCCTTGGGGGTGGCGATGTCGGGTGCGTAGTGGGTGGTGAAGTAGTACCCCTCGCACTCATTTCCGCAGAGCGTGATCAGTTCCGCGTTGCCCCAGGAGTCGCTGCCCTGAATGACGCCGGTGAAGCCGACTTTATGGGCCTGCTGCACCTGCAGCGGGACCTCAGCGTAGTAGTTGGGCAGGAAGAGGGTGTCGGCGCCAGCTTCCACAATCTTGGTCAGTTGGGCGGAGAAGTCCTTGTCGCCGGTAGTGTAGGTCTCAAAGGCGACAACCTGGATGCCGTTCTCCTCCAGGGTCTTCTTGTAGATTTCGGCGATGCCCTTGTTGTACTCCGAGGCCACATCGTAAAGCACCGCTGGCTTGGTCGTTTTCAATTGTTCCATCGCGAACTTGGCCCCTACCACGCCCTGGAAGGCATCAATGAAGCAGGCGCGGAAGACGTACTTCTTGGGCAGCCCAGTCGCCTCGTCAATGGTGGTCTTGACGTTAGTGGACCACGGGCTGATCATTGGCATCTGGCTGCTTTCCGCAACCACCGCGGCCGGGATGGCGTTTCGGCTCGCGTTCGGGCCGATCATCGCCAGCACTCCGGCAGTCGCCAATTTCTGCGCTGCCGCCGCCGCTGATTCTGCCTTGTCTTCGTTATCCTCGACGATCAACTCGATCATGTATTTCTTGCCGCCGACTTCCAGGCCGCCGGCGTCGTTGACCTCTTTGACCGCCAGTTCTGCGGCGTTCTTGTTCGATTCACCCACCACGGGGATGCTACCGGTCAGTTCGGCGTTCAGGCCAACTTTGATCGTGGTTGGCGCAGCGGGCTGGCAAGCGCCAAGAACCACACCGAGTAGCATTATCACCAGCACAACGAGAGAGAGCCGTTTCATTACTTCCTCCTTATGTAAATGCAAAAGTCTATTGTTTGTTGGTTTAATATGGAAAGAAAAGACGCTATCGCGGTTTCTTACTTGCCCTGTCCCACCTCCTTTCCAAGAGCGACCCCTCTCAAAATCGAGGAACGTAGATTCATCATTTTTATTGTACACTATAACCAGTCCCAAACAAGGGGGCGGGAATTCACGTGATAAAGGGAAAGATATGAGGGTGTTGGATGGGCGGAGGCTTTCTGTGGGCGGAACAGGGCTCGAACCTGCGACCTCATCTGTGTAAGAGATGCGCTCTTACCAACTGAGCTATCCGCCCGGCAAAATAAATTATACCGTTGAAGGTTGCATGTTGGAAGGTTGCAGGTTAAACTTGCACAAACGACCTTCGACCTTTGACCTTTGACCTTCGACCTTCAAACCTTGAAATTGGAGAACACCATGCGCATTATCCGTTATCAAATCAAGAATGAAACCCCGCGCTACGGCTGGATGCTCGAAGATAAAGTCGGTGACATCCAGGGCGACCTGTTCGGTCCGTATCGGCGCTCGGAGGCGGAAACCCCCGTGGCCTCAGTGCGCCTGCTGGCCCCGCTTCAGCCCAGCAAGATCATCTGCATCGGGCGGAATTATGCCGAGCACGCCAAAGAGCACGACGCCGAAGTGCCCAAAGTGCCGCTGATTTTCATGAAGCCGCCCTCGGCCATTATCAATCCGGGCGATAAGATACTCCTGCCGCCGCAATCGCAGCAGGTGGAGCACGAAGCGGAACTGGTCGTGGTCATCGGTAAGCGCTGCCGCAACGTCACTGCCGAGGAAGCCCAAAACTACATTCTGGGCTATACCGTCGGCAACGATGTGACCGCTCGCGACCTGCAAAAGTCCGACGGCCAGTGGACGCGCGCCAAGGGTTTCGACACCTTCTGCCCCTTCGGCCCGTGGGTGGATACCGAGTTCGACCCATCCGACGCGCTCATCACCTGCCGCGTCAACGGCCAGCCGCGCCAGATGGCCTCCACGCGCGATATGGTCTTCAACGTGGGCCAACTGGTAGCTTTTATATCTTCAATCATGACATTGGAGCCGGGCGATCTGATCTTTACCGGCACGCCGGCGGGAGTCGGACCCTTGAAATCGGGTGACAGCGTCGAGGTCGAGATCGAGGGGCTGGGGAAGTTGACCAATCCGGTGGCGGCGGAGACGCATTAGTCAATGTGGCTCCCTGTTGTATCAGCAGTTGAACTGCTGATACAACAGAGTCCTGTTAAAATTTTACAAAGATTTTACGCCTCCGTGACTGGCCAGTAACGTCTCCTGGCTACAATAGAATTTGTATCCCATTTCAAGAGGAGACTGTGTAAATGGCTGCGAATTCCACTGAGGCCGTTGCGAAAAAACTGACCCTCCCACGCTGGCATTACCTTGCCCTGGCGGCGGTGCTGGCGCTGGCAATATGGCTGCACTTCTACCGCCTCGGCCAGGAGGGTTACGGTAACCTGTATTACGCCGCGGCGGTCAAGAGTATGCTGACGAACTGGCATAACTTCTTTTTTGCCTCGTTCGACCCGGGCGGCTTCGTGACGGTGGACAAGCCCCCGCTGGGGCTGTGGGTGCAGGCAGCCAGCGCTGCGTTGCTGGGGTTGAGCGGCTTCAGCCTGGCGCTGCCGCAGGCATTGGCTGGGGTGCTCTCGGTGCTGCTGCTCTATTATTTGGTGAGGCGCGTCTTCGGCCCGACCGCCGGGCTGCTGGCCGCGCTCGTGCTGGCAGTCACGCCGATCAGCATCGCTGCCAATCGTAACAACACGATGGACAGCCAACTGGTGCTTACCTCGCTGCTGGCAGCCTGGGCGGTGATTTTGGCGGCGGAGAAGGGCAAGTCGCGCTACCTGCTGCTCGGCTTCCTGTTGGTGGGTGTGGGCTTCAATATCAAAATGCTCCAGGCCTACATGATTCTACCGGCGTTCTATTTGCTCTACCTGTTCGCCCCGCCGCTGGTATGGTGGAAGCGCATCCTGCACCTGGGGCCGGCGACGGTGGTGATGATCATCGTCTCGCTTTCATGGACGGTCATCGTGGATAGCATCCCTATAGACGAGCGTCCATACATCGGCAGCAGCGAGGACAACACGGTGATGGAATTGATCGTCGGCCATAATGGGGTCAGACGTCTGGGGGAGATCGCTGGTTGGGTCGGGTTGAATGCGCCCGGACCTCGTCCATCGAGATATGCGCCGCCTGCCGGCCAACCCCCACAGGGGGCACAGCCCCCGCAAGGCGGGCAGTATCCCGGCCAGCCCCCGCAAGGCGGGCAGTATCCCGGCCAATCCACGCAAGGCGCGCAGCCGAACCAGCCGCGCGGCATGTTGCGCGACGAGACCGGTGAGCCGGGCCCCCTGCGGCTTTTCAACGAACAACTTGGCGGGCAGGCCAGTTGGCTGCTGCCGCTGGCACTGCTGGGTCTGTTCGTCGCGCCGTGGGGAGTGCGTTTCAGCAAGCCGCTGGCCCGCGAACATCAGGCTTTGCTGTTTTGGGGCGCGTGGCTGGTCCCGATGATCATCTTCTTTAATTGGGCCGGATTGTTCCACCGCTACTATCTTGAAATGATGTCTCCGGCCATCGCCGCGCTGGTCAGCGCGGGCCTCGTTGCCATGTGGAAGGATTATGCCAGCGGACGCTGGCGCGGCTGGATCCTGCCCCTTGCTCTGCTGGGGAGCGCGGCCATCCAGGTGGCGATCCTCGGCTATTTCCCCGATTGGGGCCGCTGGCTCTCGCCAATTATTTTGGGTGTAACCATCATCGCCGCGCTGGCGCTGATCGTGCTACGTCTTGTAGTTTGGCAATCACCTCTCGTCACTCGTCACTTGTCACTCGTCACTCGTCACTTGTCACTTGTCACTCGTCATTTGTCACCCGCCGTCACCTCCGTTGCCGTGCTCGCCCTGCTCATCGCCCCGACTGTCTGGGCGACCACGCCGCTGTGGAAGGGCGGACACACCGGCCTGCCCTTCGCCGGGCCCGAACTGCTGGAGCAGCCTCCCCGTCCCGGTGGCGAGGCAGACCCCGAGCTGGTGGATTTCCTGCTGACCAACCGGGATGGCGAGAAGTTCATCCTGGCGACGCTCAATGCACAAATCGCCGCGCCGTTTATCCTGGCCACGGGCGAAGCAGTCATGGCAATGGGTGGTTTTACAGGCAGTGATGAGATTCTCTCCGTCGAAGAGCTGGCCGCGATGGTCGAGCAGGGCGAAGTGCGTTTTTTCCTCCTACAGGGGTCGCCCGGCGGGCAAGGCCCCGGCCAGTCCCTGCAGGGACAGATACCGCCGCAATATCCCGGTGGGAAACTCCCTGGCCAGCCTCAGCAGGGTCAGAATCCGCCGCAACAAGCCGGTCAGCAGAGCGAACTGACGCAATGGATCAGCGAGACTTGCCGACAGGTTGATCCCTCCGAGTGGGGGCCAGGAAGACAACAGGGCGGCGGGCCTGACGGCAATATGCAGTTGCCTGCACTTGCGCAGTTACAAGTGTTCGATTGTGGCGAGGAGGGCCGGGAATCTGTCCCGACCGAGTCGTTGCCGCCTGCTACAGCCACTCCTGCCGCGCCGTCGCAGCCCACCCCGCCATTTAACCCCTTTGCCAGCATGACCTCCGAGCAGGAGGCTTGCCTGCGCCAGGCCTGGGGCGAGGAGGCCTTTCAAGCCATCACGACCTTCCAGCGCCCGCCTACCGAGAATGAGAACCCTGCAATGGGGCAGTGTGGCTTGTTGCCGCCAGCGGGAGCCGGCGGGCCTGGCGGGACGCCGCCTCCAGGGGGACCGGGAGCAGGAGATCAGGGCGGCGGGATGCCCAGCTCCGGGCCGTACGCGCACCAGGTCATGTTCGCCACCAGCGCGGACGGCCTGAACTGGCAGGTCAGCGAGGAGATCATCCGTGACCACGGCTCTGTGCCGGAGATCATCCGCCTGCCAGACGGCACGCTGCTGATCTACTTCGTAGATGGCACCGCTGACGACACCCGCGCCATCCGCCGAACCACGGATGGCAGTTGGGAAGAGGCAACATTGACCATCAGTAACCGTCCGACCGTCAAAGCCTGGGATCCGGATGCAGTGTTACTCCCGGATGGGAGCGTGCGCCTCTTTTACTTCGGCCCGCCTAAAATGACAGGCAGCATGAACGAGCTGCACACCATCTACAGCGCAACTTCGCAGGATGGGTTGACTTTTGTAGCCGATTCCGGTGAGCGTATCACCGTCAACAACGTGACCGATCCCAGCGTGGTGATCCTGCCCGATGGGACGTGGCTGATGGCGCTCTCGCGCGGCCCCGAAACCCTGCTGGCCTCCAGCGCGGCTGGCGGGACCTTCACCGAGACCGGCGTGGTCGTCAGCCTGGGCGGCGTTCCCGAACTGACCGTTCTGCCCGATAACACCCTGCGTCTGTACGTTTCCGGTCAAGGCGGCATCCGCAGCCTGCTCTCGACCAATAACGGCCAAACCTGGAAGGAAGAAAACGGCGTGCGCGTCAATGCCCAGCAGGGTAATGTGGCTGCCGACCCCTCGGTCATTCGGCTGGAGGACGGCTCGTGGATGATGGTCTGGAAGCGGGTTGATCCGGAGAAGCTCAAGTAGGAGGAAGGGATTTTTTTCAATCAATATCTGCACCAAGTTTTACACAAAATTTACACCGCAGTAGTGAAGAGATAACAGTGACTCTTTAAAATGGTGAAAAACGAGGAGGTGCTTATATTGAAACGTTGGATTGTAATTCTGATTGCTCTGGGTTTGCTGGTCTCAGCGAGCGCTTGTTCCAAGGGACAGAGGGTCGCACCGATCTCCGCCACGCCAACTGTTGCGGAATCGCCCGTCGAGACGCCGTCGCAGGTCTCTCCCATGCCCACCCCGGCTCCTACGCCGGATTTCGCCTCGATGACTTTCGTGGAGAAGAACAACTTGTACCTGGAACTGCTCGCCGAGCGGCAGGCCGCTGGCATGGATACCACCCAGGCGGAAGAGGTCTACGCCCAATCTCTGGACGCCATGTTCGAGGGCGATACCGCGCAAGCGGACCAATATTTGCAGCAGGCGATCCTGCTATTCTGGAAGAACCAATGAAAAGGAGTTTCCGATGAAAACCAAACGTACCTATCTTATCCTGGCGATTGCCGCCGTGTTGGCGTTGCTCGGTGCAACAATCCTGCCGTCGCAGGCTGCCCTGGCCCAGTCCGGCGGCGGCAGCGGCACCCTGACCGCCTCCGGCGACGGCCTGGCCGGAATCCGCGGCAGCGGAACGGTGACCATCTCCGGCAACGGCATCCTGTGGATCCGCGACCGCGCCGGGGATGCCTCCATCCAGGTCAGCGGCAACGGGACCAAGAGCGAACTGCCCAGCGGCTGGATCCGCTACGCCGGTTTCCAGGGTAATGCGACCGTCACCGGCAGCAGTGTGACTGTGGCCCTTTCCGGCTACGACATTCGACTGACGGCCAGCGGCACGGGCAAATTCGTGCTGCGCGGCAACGGCACATACACCGTGGAGAAAGGCAGCTTCAGCAAGACCGGCGCGTGGATGGAGTCTGCTGAGGTTTTCACTATGCCGTAGCAAAGGCAAACAGGCTCAATGAAGATGCCCGGCAGTTAAACTGCCGGGCATCTTCATTACCTTATCTGGGTGATAATCGTGCGTTTGGCGCCTGCATTTATCAGCGCCTCGGCGACGACCGCGGCCTTTTCCTTTTCGACGAGCGCGATCATGTTGCCGCCGCGCCCACCGCCGGAGAGCTTGGCTCCCATCGCGCCGGACTTTCGGGTGGCCTCCGTTAAACGATCCAGCTCCACGCTGGAGACTCCCATGTCGCGCAGCAGGGCCTGGTTTTCATCCATCAGCGGCCCAAGCGCGGACACATTCCCGGCCTCGATGGACTGGCGTGCCTCGTAAACGACCACGGCGATCTGATCGAAAATTTTCTCGTATCGCTCCGTATCAGCCTGCCACTTCCTGCGCACCTCCGCCACAGTCTCTTTCGTCGGGCTTGGAATACCCGTATCCCCGATGACGATGGTAAACGGCCAGGCGACGCGGACAGGCTCAAACGGCTGGCCTTTGATAAAGAAGATGGGCCGCGCGTAGGTGATGACGGTATTGTCAATTCCGGAGGGGGCGCCATGATAAAGTCTCTCCGCCTCGAAGGCCAAACTATTGACCTGCTGATCGGATAAAGGCCGTTCGACGAAAGAGGACAGGGCGCGGATGACTGCCACCGATACTGCCGCTCCGGAGCCAAGCCCTGAAGCCACCGGTATCGTGGACTCGATATGCACCGTACAGGCAGGTGGGCGGTCAATGCCCAGGGCGGAGAAAACGCTGTGGATAACGGCGGCCAGCGGATGGTCGCGGGGGAGCGCATTGACATTCGCCGAGAGACCGACATCCGGCGCTTCGATTTGAATATCGCCTGGGAGAGCGACACGCTTTATGACCGTCGCCGTTGCCTGAACCTGGGTCACTGGCATGGCCAGCGCCGGCCGTCCGTAGACGACGGCGTGTTCGCCGAAGAGGATGATTTTGCCGGGGGCGGATGCGGTGGTCATCATGTGGGACAAATTGCCAATTTGTCCTACGAAAGGTAGAACACGGCCAGGACAGCCAGCCCCCACAGCAGGATGGCGATTTGCAAGGGTCGGTCGGAGAGCAGCACTTCTTCGGGCGCGCCGCCGCTGTGCTTGACTTGGATGAGATAGAGGTAGCGGAAGACGCCGTAGACCACGAACGGGATGGTCAGCATCAGGGCGTGGCCGCTGGGCGCTTCCGGACGGAAGAAGGTGTATAGGCTGTAGGCGACGATGGTCGTGCCGGAGACGATGGTGATGAACTGGTCGAGCAGGGGTAGTGTGTAGCCCTCTAAAACTTTGCGGTGGTTGCTGGCATCCTTGGCCAGCAGGGCCAACTCGGCGCGGCGTTTGCCGAAGCCGAGATAGAGCGCCAGCAAGGTCATGACGACGTACATCCAGGGCGAGAAGCGCTCCACCGTGATCAGGGTTGTGCCAGCATGGACACGTAACACGAATCCGGCGGCAATGATGAGTACATCCAGGATCGGAATGTGTTTAAGCCATTTAGAATAGGCCAGAATCAGGGCGAAGTAAATCAGCAGAACCAGAGCGAACTGCCAGGCCAGCCAGTAGCCCAGAGCGAGGCTCACGCTGGTCAGGATAATGCCGCTGATGACAGCAACCGGTATGGAGAGCGCCCCGGAGGCCAGAGGCCGGTCGCGCTTCACCGGATGCTGACGGTCGGCTTCCAGATCGAACAGGTCGTTGAAGATGTAGACGGCGCTGGAAATGAGGCAGAAGAGGCCAAATCCGGCCAGCGTGCGCAGGAAGTCGGGCAGGTGGAAGAGCTTTCCGTCGAATACCAGGGCGGCGAAGAGGAAGCCATTCTTTGTCCACTGGCGCGGGCGCATGGTTTGAAGCAGGGGTTTCAGCATAGTGCTATTGTACCCCGTGTAAGTAAAACGTAAAGCGTAAAACGTAATAGAATTGGGGCATGGCGAAAGTTCGTTTGGACACGCTGCTGGTCGAGAAAGGCCTGGCCGAAAGCCGGACGAAGGCCCAGGCTTTGATCATGGCCGGACAAGTGCGCGTGGACGGGCAGGTGGTCATCAAACCAGCCACCTCGGTCGCGGCGGAGGCCGGGATCACGGTGGATAGCGGCCCGAAATACGTCTCGCGCGGCGGCGAGAAGCTGGAGGCCGCGCTGGATGCCTTCGGCGTTGACGTAACCGGCCGCGTCTGCGCGGACGTGGGCTCGTCCACTGGCGGCTTCACCGATTGCCTGCGCCAGCGCGGCGCGGCGAGGGTCTACGCCATGGACGTGGGCAAAGGCCTCCTGCACTGGAAGCTGCACACCGACCCGCGCGTGGTGGTAATGGAAGGAACCAATGCACGGTTTGTGGAATCCCTGCCGGAGACGGTCAGCCTGGTGACGATTGATGCCTCGTTTATTTCGCTCAAGATTTTACTGCCAGTGGCTAAAGGGTGGTTTGCCCCCCCCACTCCCCCCCCATTTTCGGAGATCGCGAAGCATCCCGTAGGGAAAATGGGGGGGGATGAAGGGGGGGGCATCATCGCCCTCATCAAACCCCAATTCGAGGCCGGGCGCAAGGAGACGGCGAAAAACAAGGGCGTCATCCGCGACCCGGCGGTGCACCGCGCCGTGCTAAACGATGTGCTAACTTTCGCGCAGGAGATAGGCTTCGCCGTGCGCGGGCTGATGCGCAGTCCGCTGCTGGGGCCGAAGGGGAATGTCGAGTTCTTGGTATGGCTGGGGGTGGGAGAAGAGAGCGAGGATGTGATAAATCTGGTCGAAAAGACTGTATAATCGGGTCAGTGAAAGGATAAATTATGTCGGAATTGACACTTGTATCTACCCACAAATGGCCTCTAAAGCCTTTGGTTCAAGCCGCGCTCGAGAATGAACTGCGCTTACTGGAAGCGGGTACCCGCCGCACCGAAAAACGTTTGGATCAATTCGAGGCGAAATACCGCCTTTCTACCGTTGATTTCATTCGTAAATACGAGAACGACGAACTGGCCGAGAGCCTGGATTTTGCCGAATGGGTCGGCGAATATCGTATGCTGGCTCGCTTACGCGAGAAAATGGAAACCTTGCGGGGGGTCAATTTTGAGAATTGAGGCGTATTTCGAGCGGGTAAAAAATCTGGTTGAGAATTGCCCGTTCGTGCAGTTGTCCGATCTCACATACGAAAAACGCGGCACGTATGAAGGTTTTGTGCACGGGGAAGTGATATTTGTGGATAACTCTGTGCTCCATTTGCGAGAGTATGTGGATGTGGAGATGGAGACAACGGCAGAACGGCTGATGTACGTTTATCATTACGTAGACGGTAAACAAGAATTTCAGTTTCGCTACGACGATACGGGGCATCACCAGGATTTGAAATTTCCCACTTATCCACATCACAAGCATGACAGCAGTGAGAAGAACGTTTTGTCGTCTTCCGCGCCCGATTTGGCCGCTGTACTTGATGAGATACAAGGCCTCATCGTAATCCCTTGATAACCCGTGCTGGGGCCGAAAGGGAATATCGAGTTCCTGGCGTGGATGGGGGCGGGGGAGCCGTCACTGACAAGGGATAGAGGCGGCCATTATAGATAGTCCAGCACGTTCGAACGGTTGACCAGGTACACCTGGCTGCCAGGATATGCCGACAGGAATGCCTGCGGGACGCGCCATTTTTCGCTGCCCCATTTGCACTCAAAACCGGTCAACTGCCCACCTTCTTCTTCGAGGTAGTCAATCTCGTTCCCATCATACGTTCGCCAGAAGTACAGGTTCGGGCGCCGTCGCTGGTTGTGAATGAACTTGAGCCGTT
>Ga0210054_1002796_pt1 | contig 13445 bp, 13 predicted proteins | sample CryGeymeta201516_FD_185470 | JGI IMG/M metagenome (GOLD analysis project Ga0210054, IMG submission 185470) | Groundwater microbial communities from Crystal Geyser aquifers in Utah, USA - Crystal Geyser metaG 2015-16 (SPAdes) (version 2) | ecosystem: Environmental > Aquatic > Deep subsurface >... | reverse complement strand
CTCACGGCTCTTAACCAAAAATCCCACCGGCGTAGAAGTCTATTGCCAGCATATCATCAGGGGTTTGTTAGTAAAATCTGATGACCTAATTTTGTATACATCCCGAATAATTTTTGATTTGCCTAAAAGAAATCAGCAGATATTAAACTGGCCGTTCAAAAAATTCTGGTCGCAAATTAGACTGGGATTTGAATTATTAATTCATCCGCCAGCCGTATTTTTTTCGCCCGGTTATGTTATTCCTTGGCTGGCGTTATTTAATAAAAAAACCAAAAAGATTGTCACCATGCATGATCTTGGTTTTGTTTATACTCCGGCAAGCTACTCGCTTTTTCAAAAATGGTTTCTCAAGCTCACTACTAAACAGGCTGTCAGGTATGCCTATAAAATTATCACGCCGACCAAGGCGACTAAAGATGATTTAATAAAATATTTCAATTGTCCAGAGAAAAAAATAGAAGTGACTTATTTTGGTGTCACTCTTCACTGTCATGACTCGCTCGCGATGACAGAAAGAAAAAAACAAATCTTATATATTGGCCGGATTGAAGAAAAAAAGAATATCAATCATTTAATTAAAGCTTTTCAGATTTTTTATCAAAAACATCCTGACTACCAGTTAATTCTGGCTGGCAAGCCAGGTTATGGCTTTAAAAATATTCAATATCAAATAGCCAATATCCACTATCTTGGTTATATTTCCGAAGAACAAAAAAAACAGCTCTTAAGTGAATCAAGCTGTTTTGTTTTTATCAGTAAGCATGAAGGTTTTGGTTTTCCAATTTTAGAAGCGTTTGATTTTGGTCTGCCAGTGGTCGCGTCCGACATTCCAGTCCTGCGTGAAATCGGCGGTGATGCCTGTATATATGTTAATCCGGATTCGTCCGAAGACATTGCCCGAGGCTTAGAAACGGCTGTAGAGACGCGATTTATCGCGTCTCCATATATAGAAAAAGGCCGTAAGCGGTTGAAAGAATTTGATTGGCAAAAATGCGTAGAAAAAACTTGGCAAATATTAATATAATCACAAAACTATGTAAAAATGTTAGAATTATTTTTAGAGAACAGAAAGTAATTAAAATAAGAATAAAAATAAATAGGAGGGACAGCTTATGCATACGGAAGGGACAATTCTCAAACTTATCTCTGGCGGAGAAAGGTTAATTCTAGATGCTTGTGACGGCAAAAGAACAATTGTCACAGCCAAAAAATTTTTTGCTACTGGCCTTTTGGATCCTAATTTTAGGAAATGGGGTACAAATAAGACAAGTAAACCCACGCCAGAAACCGATGTTCTGGTATATGAGATGGAAAGAAGCGCCACTTTTGCCCAAATATTTAGCTCACTAGGTGATGATATCAACCAGTTGTGTTTTACACAGCATCAGATCATCAATTTTATTGAAAAACACTCCAGCTGGTTGCGCATCAAGGGTGATGGCATTTTTTTCTATTCAAAGTTGGTGATGATTTTTTTATTGCCGACGTGTACTTGGGTGGTCGTGGTGGTTTATACCTCTATGGTTATTTACACCATTTTGAGGATGACATGGTGCGAATAGCCTATGTTTGGGACGTTATTGATCGCCGTCGAGTCGTTGTCCCGCTGTAATTTTGGTTTTAGATTTTTGGTCCTTTGGAATTTAGTCCCTTAAGTATTTGGTAACTCAAGGGACTTTTTATATATTTTGAGTTATGGAAATGTGTTTTTTCTCCTCCCATCAGATGAGGGGAATTATAAAGACGCATTGCCTCTTCATAAGAGGAGAGAATGGATAAAATGATCATTTTGTAATTCTAAACAACAGTGACAAGGCGGAAATTGACCACCAGCCTTTTAGATGATAATATATACAATATATGACGACAAAATTTAACTGGCCAATTATCGGCCATAAACCAATTGTGAATTATCTGCAAGCCATGATTGGCAATAACACTCTTGGTCATGCCTATTTATTTTATGGGCCAAATGGCCTGGGTAAAAATACTCTTGCCCAATATTTTATTAAAAGTATTTATTGCCGGTCAGATAATAGTCCCTGTGATCACTGTGCTCATTGCCGGCAAATTAGCAAACAGATTCACCCTGATATTATTTATCTTGACTGCCAACCGGGTAAAAAAAATGTCACCATTGAGCAGGTGCGCGAAGCGCGGGCAAAAATTTATCGCGGCACATTTTTAAACTCTCACAAAATTATTTTTATCCGCGACGCCCAAACTCTCTCCTTGGCTGCCGCCAATGGGCTATTAAAAATTTTGGAAGAACCGACCGCCAAAACCATTTTTATATTTTTAACGCCAACTTTAAAAAGTATTCCCAAAACCATTCTCTCCCGCGTGCAAGTTATAAAATTTTTGCCGGTTGCGGTGAAAAAGTTTGAAAGTTATTTAATCAAAAAAGGCCTAGACAAAAATCAAGCCTATGAATTAGCCCATTTAAGCCAAGGTTATCCTGGCCGTGTTTTACCTTTTTTAGGGCATTCAAAGTTGCTGACTGAATACAAATACAGCCAGCAAAATCTTTTATCCCAGATGTCAGCTGATTTAAACAGCCGTTTTGCCTTAGTTGAGAAATTAGCCGGACAAGTTAAATCAGAGCAAAGCCAGCAAAATGCCTATCAATTTTTAGCGCAAATTTCTTCTCTGGTGCGCGACGGGTTGCTGATTAAAAATTTTTGTTTTGATAAAGTTACCCATGTTAATTTAAAATCCGAACTGGCCAATTTTTCTAGCCGCTATTCCTCATCACATTTGGCCCAATTATTAAATAAAATCAAAATCACCGGCCGCTATCTTGAGCAGAATGTAAATTTGCGGCTGGCTTTGGAAAATTTAGTTTTAGAATTTTAAACAATGAAAAAATATGAAAAGCAAAAAAATATTTTTTATCATTAGTGCTTTGATTATTCCCCTGATTCTTTCAGCCTGTAATTTTGCTTTTGCTCCGGGTGGCGGCAGTTCTAAAGTAACTGGTCCAAAAGGGGTTTATAAATCGGGCAATCAAGGTGATACATGGCTGGAACAAAATACACTTGAAGCAAACGCCACGAGTATTGCCAGCCAAGATATTCGCCAAATCAGTTTTGACATATTTGATTCTAATATTATCTATCGCGCTGCCAATGGTGGTTTTTTTATCAGTCAAAATAACGGCGATTCATGGAAAAAACTTAATGATTTGCCCATTAATGATTTTGTTTTAAATCCAAAAACTCGCGGCATCATCTACTTTTCCACGGGCAATAAAGTTTTTAAAACTACTGATAATGGAGAAAACTGGACCATTATTTACGCAGAAGCAAAAGCTAATGTGACTGCTGTCAGTCTGGCTATCAGTTATTTTGATACCAGTTATGTTTATCTTCTGACGAGCGACGGCACCCTGCTTTTGAGCGACGATTGGGGGGAGAGTTGGCAGACCATTGCTACTTTTGAAAAGGCGCAGGCTAAAAAAGTCTTAGTTGATCCGTATAATAGTCATAATATTTTTGTGGCCAGCCAGGATAAATTTTATATTTCCAATGATCAGGGCAAATCCTGGCAAGAAACGGTTTTTGAGCAGAGCAAAGAAATGCCGGGCATTAATAAATTCAAGCAATTATTCTTTACTCAAAAGCCAGATAATTTAATCTATCTTGCCGGCTACGGTATTCTTAAAAGTAAGGACAATGGCCAAAGTTGGCAGCCGGTAACCTTAATTACTAAGCCCAATACCGTTGATATTAATGCTCTTGGCTTTAACCCTAATGAAACAAATGAGCTCTATTATACTATTGGCAGTATTCTTTATCACACTGTAGATAATGGCAGCAATTGGAAAACCAAAACTTTGCCCATTCCAGCCGGCGCCAAGGTTAAAAGTATTTTAATTGATCCCAGAGACACCAATGTTTTATATCTTGGCGTGACGCAATAGGTCAGGATATTATTAAAATTAATAGAATATTTATGGACCTAAAACAACGCAGTACAGATTTTGATGCCGCTATTGAATATTTAAAAACTGACCTTAATTCCATCAGAACCAATCGGGCCGCTCCAGCATTGCTGGAGAATATTATGGTAGAGGTTTACGGCTCAAAAATGCCCTTAAAGCAATTGGCCTCAATTCAGGCGCCAGAACCTAAAATGCTGACTGTTGAGCCATGGGACAGGAATATTATTAAAGATGTTGAGCGCGCCATTCAAACTGCCAGTCTGGGGTTTGCCATTAATAATCAAGGCACTTTTTTGCGCCTTATTATTTCACCCATGACTGAAGAAAGTCGTCAAAAATTGATTAAGGTTTTGCATGATAAACTGGAAAACGCCCGTATGGCCATGCGCGGCATCCGCGATAAAATTAAAGAGGAAATTACTGGGTTGGAGAGGAATAAAGAAATAAGCGAGGATGAAAAGTATAAATTAGTTGAAGATTTAGATGAAATGACGCGTCAGTATAATGAAACTGTTAGGGAAGTCGGGGAGAAAAAAGAAGAGGAAATTAAATTATAAACTACAAGCCCTCTCCCCAGCCCTCTCCCACAAGGAACGCCGTGGGGGAGGGTGAGGGAGGGGGGAATAACATATGTTCATAACCATCATCACCTTCATCATTATCCTTGGTAGTTTAATCCTCGTTCATGAACTAGGTCATTTTATCACTGCCCGCATGTTTAAAGTCAAAGCTGAAGAGTTCGGTTTTGGTTTGCCGCCAAGGATTTTCGGTTTGGTCAAAAATGACCATGGCAAATGGCGATATGTTGGGCCAAGAACAAAAGCAGAAGACTATAAAAAAACAATTTGGTCTGTCAATTGGCTGCCCTTTGGCGGTTTTGTTTCTATTAAAGGCGAGAATGGCGATCATCAGAAAGATGTTGACAGTTTTGGTTCGCGAAAAATTTGGCAAAGATCTACCATTATGTTTGCCGGCGTCGCCATGAATTTTATTCTTTGTTTTGTTCTGCTGGCAATCGCTTTTATGGTTGGCATTCCCAGTCTGGTTGATGATGTTACTGACCCAAGCCTTAATGCCAGCCAGGAAAAAGTCCAGATAATTTCAGTTGCCAAAGATTCGCCAGCCGCCGCCGCTCAAATCGCGGTGGGGGACATAATTTTAAAAATCAACGGCCAGCCAGTCGCTACTATTCAAGAAGTTAAAGATAAAATTTCTGTCAGCCCAAACCAAGAAATGGACATTACGATTTCTAGGGCTAATCAGGAAATCACCCAAAAGATCATCCCTGTTTCAAGCGCTCCAGACCAGCCAGCCCAAGTTGGCGTTGGTTTAGTTAAAACCGCGATTGTTCGTTATCCCTGGTATCAGGCGATTTATAAGGGAGCAGAAACAACACTCGCTTTAACCCTTGCTATTTTAAAGGCTTTTGCTAAGATAATAGGAGATTTAATTACTGGCCAGCAAATGGAAACTGAAGTGGCTGGGCCAGTGGGCATTGCCGTTTTGACTGGCCAAGTTGTTAAATTAGGCTTGAGCTACATTCTTCAATTTGCCGCCCTTCTTTCCATCAATTTGGGTATTATTAATCTCCTGCCCATTCCAGCTCTTGATGGCGGACGGCTGCTGTTCCTGATTATTGAAAAATTCAAAGGCCGGCCGGTCAAACAATCTTTGGAAGCAAGAATCCATCAAATTGGTTTTGTTCTTCTGATGTGTTTGATGGCTTTTATCATATTGAGAGATATTAAGATAAATTTATTTTAATGTAAAAAAATGAAACAGTCCAGACTTTTCTACAAAACCCTTAAACAAGATCCGAAAGATGAAGAAGCTGTTAACGCCAAGCTCTTGGTGCGCGCTGGTTTCATTGATAAGGTTGCCGCTGGCATCTACAGCTATCTGCCTTTGGGCCAAAGGGTGTTGGTAAAAATTGAAAATATTATCCGTGAAGAAATGGATGCCATCGGCGGCCAGGAAATGCTTTTACCGGTTCTTCATCCCAAGGAGTTTTGGGTGCAAACTGGCCGTTGGGATTCCATGCCGGTACTTTTCAAATTAAAAGGCGCTAATAATAAGGAATTTACTCTTGGGCCGACACATGAAGAAATAATTACTCCGCTAGCCAAAAAAATAATATTCTCCTATAAAGATCTGCCCAAGTATGTTTATCAAATTCAAACCAAATTCAGAAATGAGGCTCGTTCCAAATCAGGGCTGCTGCGCGGCCGGGAGTTTGTGATGAAAGATTTATACTCATTTCATAAAGATGAGCAAGGCCTGGATAAATATTATGAAAGAGTGGCCAGGGCTTATGAAAAAATATTAGCCAGGCTGAGTCTTGGTGATATTTCAGTCAGGACATTTGCTTCCGGAGGCAGTTTTTCCCAATATTCTCATGAATATCAAACTTTGTGTGATGCCGGCGAAGATGAAATTTATTTATGCAAGCAATGCAATATTGCCGTTAACCAAGAGCTGATTAAAGAGCAAAACGTTTGTCCCCAATGCAATAATAATCAATTAGAAAAAAAGCGCGCCATTGAGGTTGGCAATATTTTCAAGCTTAAAACCAAATTTTCCAATGCCTGCCAATTGACTTATAAAGCAGGCGATGGCCACGGAAAACCAGTTTTTATGGGCTGTTATGGCTTTGGCCCATCAAGAGTGATGGGCACTCTTGTTGAGATTTTTCATGATGAGAAAGGCATTATCTGGCCGGCAGCCGTGGCCCCATATAAATATCACCTGCTTAATTTATCAAAAAATGACAAAGTAAAACTTACAGCAGATGAGATTTACAGAGAACTAAGTAAAAAAGAAGAGGTGCTCTATAATGACCGTCAGGATATTTCGCCCGGAGAAAAACTGGCCGAAGCAGATTTGATTGGCCTGCCATATCGCTTAGTAGTTTCAGATAAAACCCATGGGCAGCTAGAGTTTAAAAAAAGAAATGAAAATAAAACGCAATTAAGGAATTTAAAAGAATTGTTTTAATTTATGTTTAAAATCTTTCCCCGTTTTAGAAAAGATTTGGGAATAGATCTGGGTACATCAAGTACCCTGATTTATGTTAAAGACAAAGGCATTATGGTCAATGAACCGTCAGTCGTGGCGATTAATACTCGGACAGACCAAATTATTGCTATTGGTGATGATGCCAAACGGATGGTTGGCAAGACCCCAAGCCATATTATGATTAGCAAACCTTTGGTTGAGGGCATTGTTTCTGACTTTGAAGTTACGGAAAAAATGTTAAAGTATTTTATTGAAAAAATATTAAATGAAAAATTAGGGATTTTGGGCTCTAAACCGCGGATTGTCATTGGCATTCCACTGGGGGTGACAGAAGTGGAGCGTAAGGCAGTTGAAGACGCTGCTTTAGGCGCTGGCGCGCGTGAAGTTTTTTTAGTTGAAGAGCCGATGGCGGCAGCGATAGGGGCCAGGATGCCCATTCAGGAATCAACAGGCAATTTAATCGTTGACATTGGCGGCGGTACCACCCAAATTGCCGTAATTTCTCTTTCCGGTGTTGTGGTCAGTAAGTCAATCCATACCGCTGGCGATGTTTTGAACAAAAACATCATTCAATACATCAGAGAAAATTTTAACCTGCTGATCGGTGATATTACAGCCGAGCGCGTCAAAATCAAACTGGCTGCCATTTATCCGGCTGAAAAACCAGTTGAACTGGCCGTTGCCGGCCGCGATCTGCTTAACGGCTTGCCTAAAGAAATAACCATTACTGATGCTGAAGTCAGGGATGCTATTATGCGCTCAATTAAAAATATTGTCACTAACATCAAAAGCACTATTGAACAAACTCCGCCAGAGCTGGTGGCGGATATTTACCGCCGCGGCATTGTTCTCTCTGGCGGCGGCGCGCTGCTGAAAGGCATTGATGAACTGGTTAAAAAAGAAACCAGAGTGCCGGTAATTATTATTGACGACCCTTTGACCACTGTGGTTCGCGGCACCGGCCTGATTCTTGAAGACCTTGAAGGATTACAAGATATTTTAATACCCTCGGCTAGATAAATCGATTTTTGTATTTTTCTGTTTTTTTCTGTTAAAATAATCCTACTATTAGGGAATAAATGGCTTAAATTTGACAAATTCAATTCGTTTCATTAAAATAGCAATATGGCTAAAATAGTGAATTGGTACAAATTTAACAGCAAATTAAAGGATAAGAAGATCCTGCTCTTCTCGGCAATTGACATCTGCCGGCTTTTTGGCGTGAGTAAAGTAGCGGCTGGTTTTCTTCTGCGCCGCTATACTGCCAAGGGCTATCTCGTCCAAGTCAAACGCGGGCTTTACGGTTTTCCCGATGCTTTGCCCCCGGAGCCATATCTGGCCAATAAAATCTATGAGCCATCGTATGTTTCTTTGGAATTCGCCCTGTCTTACCATGGAGTAATTCCTGAAAATGTTTATGAAATTACTTCTATCACCACGAAAGCGACACGTCGGTTTGAAAAGTTGGGGAAAACATTTTCTTATCGCCATGTGAAACGAATCGCCTTTACCGGTTACACAACGGAAAAACAAAACGGCTTTAGCTTTTTGATTGCCGATCCGGAAAAAGCGTTTGTGGACGCGAATTATTTTCGCCTGCTTGGCGGTTTGAAACCAATCTCCCGCTACCACAAAGAAAAAATAAACCCAGTAAAAGCTTTGCGGTATGTTGCATTAACCGGAAATAAAAAATTAACCGCCATCATCAAAAGAACATTACAATAATTATGATTTCCAGCGAGACCTTAGAAAAATTAGCCAAACATTGCCAAACCGGCGTATTCCCCAATATTATCCGCGAATATTTTCAGCATGTTTTTTTGAGCGAGTTATATAAACTGCCGGAGTCGGAAAAAATACTTTTTAAGGGCGGAACGGCCTTGCGCATTATTTATGGCAGTCCGCGTTTTTCCGAAGATTTGGATTTTTCGGTATTTGGAATTGGGCAAAATGATTTAAAACATTTTGTTGAGGATCTGTTTATTAAAGCGCTCGCGGAAATTGAACGGCTGGGAATTCAAGTGGCCATAGGGCAAAAATCCAATCAGACAAGCGGAGGATATTTTGGAGCGGCGACTTTTAAAATGCTTGAATATCAACCGGTTGGCGTGGAAATCAACATTTCTTCGCGCACTGGCAGAAGAATAAACGGCGAAGTTGACAGCGTGGCCAGCGATTTTGTGCCAACCTATACTTTGATTCACTTGCCGCAAGACGAATTGGTGGCAGAAAAAATATTCGGGGCTTTGCGCGCACGAAAAAAACCGCGTGATTTTTACGACTTATATTTTATTATGCGCAAGGGGATGCTTTCTTCCAGCCAGAAGAAGCAGTTATCGGAATTGAAAAATGAAATCTTGGAGGCGGCTAGAAAAATAGATTTTCGCCGGGAATTGGGCGCGTTTTTGCCCGTTGACCAGCGGAACATTATTCGCGATTTCAAGCGCGCGCTGGCAGCGGAATTAAATCGGCAGATCGGGTAATTAGTTATATAAAAACGGCTGTTGGTAAAAGCGTGGCAAGGGGGAGGAATACGACGACCCTTTGACCACCGTGGTTCGCGGCACCGGCCTGATTCTTGAAGACCTCAAAGGCCTGCAGGATATTTTAATCCCCTCGGCCAGATAAATTTGCTTTTCCTTGTACTCTTGGCGCAGGGTAATTTATCAAAAATAGAGTCAGGCGAAAGACGACTCGATGTCGCGGAAATGAAAAAATTCGCGGAAATTTACAAAAAGCCAGTTGATTATTTTTTGAAATAATTATGTACAAATATCATCATCCAAAGCCAATTGTTGTAAAACTTACCGATGAGTTAGGTTTTAGATTGAGACAAAAAGCGGCTGAGTATATTGCCGCTAATCAAAACCGAACTGGTGCAGAACGAGGAAGTTCAGAGGAGCAGGGATTTGGCGCGCTTGCAGAAATGGTTATACGCAATAAGTTAGGAATGCCAGAAATCAACCCAGAAGATCATCCTCTCGGATACGATCTTTTACTTCCCTCTAGTGTTAAAGTTGATGTGAAATGTCGCGGCGGTGCACTCCCATTTAAAGAGGAGTATGAGAGCAACGATGGAATTGCAAGAGAAGCAAAACACAATTTTTTTGCGCGTCAAATTAACGATGAAAATTTAGACACTGATATTTATGTGATGACTCACTTGGAAACGCCCAGTAATAGAGAACTCCCCGGTACTACACGACAGAGAAAGTGGATACTCTATATTTGTGGTTGGGTGTCAAAAGAGCGAGTATCTAACGAGGGTGTTTATTTGCCACGCGGTTCTTTAACTGAACAAGGAAGAACTTGGTTTACCTATCGTGGACAGGAGATAGAACTTTACAATCGCAACCTTAATGGATTGGGGGAGGTTGAAGATCTATTGAGTATCGAGTCCACGGATGTAGAAAAAGATAAAAAGCATAAAGGCGATCTGAATCTCACCTCGGTTGATGCCGTGAGAATTACTTATGACCCTATTGGTCGCGGCGTACTTTCGGAAAAACATCTTGCTTTTATTCAAAAAGAAATCGGCCTAAATAGAATTGTGAAGCCGATTTTACACTCAAATCAGTATTTTCACCTTTTAAATTGGCTCAAAGGAAAAGGGGCGTTGACTGATAGTGAAGTAGAAAAGGCACGCAAAATTTTCCAAGAGGAGCCATATAGCGGAATCTAGAACAGTTTGCTACTAATAATTTTATATTGAGCTTCTGCTTCCTTAATCCGTTTTTTACATATCTCAATGTAGTCAACCCGATGCTTTTTGAAGAGATAAACCTCTTGATTTTTTTCAATTCCAATAAATTTTCTTCCCTCCAAAACCGCCGCGACAAGGAAGCTCCCGCTTCCACAGGTATTGTCTAATATAACATCATTTTCTTTCGTGAATGTACGAATTAGATAACGGCCAAGTTCAACTGGCTTTTGTGTTGGGTGATAAACTTCTCCTTCGCTCTCGGCTGTTTTGAAATAAACAACATCAGTTGGATATCTTTCGCCATTACTTTTCACTTCAACAGTTTTGAAATCGCCGTAACTTCCAGTAAGTTGATCTTTTCTAAAGCCTTTATTGTATGGCTCCCCATAAGCCATTTGCGGATTATATACAGGTTGTTTTTTATAGAAAATACAGACATCTTCATGTTTGCGAAGTGGCTGTTTTTTTGCGTTCAAAAAATTTGTCGGTTTTGATTTAACCCAAGTTATTTTATATTTAAATAATCTTGTATTAGACAACATTAAGTTTGCTGTAAAAAGACCTTGCCCAGTAAGAGCAATAACGCCATCGTCTTTAATAATCCGTTCATAATGTGTCCACAATTGATCAAGAGGAATAACACTGTCCCAGTGGTTCTGTGTTGTACCATATGGTAAATCACATAAAATCATGTCAATTGATTTTGAAGGAATATCGTTCATTACTTTTAGACAATCTCCTTTAATAATCTGATTTTCAAAATAAGTGATCGCCTTTATTTTTTTAATTGCTTTAACTTCTGGTTTCTCTACGCCAAAATTTTTGCGCAGATACCAAAGACAGTAGGTGCTTACAGGTAATCCCTCCTGTTGTGCGCGTTGTTCTAACTCAAGATAAGAGCTTGTTCCTAATAAGTTGCGTAATTCATTGCTCCCAAGCTCGGCAATATTTTTATACAAATCTTTATTTCTTTCGCCAAAAGCTAAAATAAAACCTTTTGCCCTTGGATTTGCTTCTTTGTAATCAGAGAAATAGATTGCTTTAAAAATTTGATTGCTTGCCATATATGTATATTATAATATGATACCCTGCCTTTTACAATATATTTTATCCACAAGAGCATAAAATATCACTAAATCATTCAACCTATTTTTGTATTTTTCTGTTTTTTCTGTTAAAATAATGCTACTATTGAAATTAACAGTAATCTATTTATGTTGAAATTTAAATTCCAGCGCAAAATAACAGTGATTATCCTTATTTTTTGTCTGATTATAATCCTATCTTACTATTTAGGCTTTAGTCATTTAACGACCAGATACATTACCATTTTGACTAATCCTATGATCGCCACTGCCAACTATACTGCTTCAGCGTTGAGCGATTTTTTGGCTGTTTATCTAGGTCGTGCTGACTTAAGTAAAAAAAATGATGACTTAAATCAAAAAATAATTGAGCTGGTCAAAAAAAATGTCGCGCTAGAGACGTTGCGCCAGGAAAATGAGTGGTTGAAAAAAGAATTGAAATTTCTTGATGAGCAAAAAGAAAATTATTTGCTCGCTCGTGTCTTGGGCCGCAATCCAGACTATGCTGCCAGCCAGATCATTATCAATCAAGGTTTGTCGCAGGGGTTGAAACCAGGTTTGGCTGTTACCACCGATCAAGGAATTATCATTGGCAAAATCAGTTCAGTTGAAGAAAATATTTCCCACGTCAGACTCTTAAACGATAACACCAGTAAAATTGCTGTCAGTGTCATGGGCGATAAAAGCGCTCTGGGTATTGCTCAAGGTCTGCACAATATTAACTTAGCAATTGATCTGTTGCCCAAAGATATTAAGATAAATGAAAATGATCTGGTGGTCACTTCGGGCTTGGAGGAAAATATTCCAGCTGGTCTGATTATCGGCCGAATTAGTAAAATTGAGACTACTCCAGAAAAATACTGGCAAGAGGCTTTAGTTGAGCCGGCCGTTGACTACCAAACTATCCGTTTGGTGACTATTATTATCCCTAAGGAAAATTAAGGCTATGCTTAAAATTCCCTCGCTCATCCTGACTATTATTTTTATTAATGCTTTGCAAATTGGTTTTCTGCCAGGAATTAATTATCACCTGCCGCTCTTGATTAATTTACCGCTGCTGCTGCTCGTTTTTATTATCTATTTTTACCATTATGAAACTGCTCTATTGGCCGCCGTGTTTGCCGGTTTGATCTTAGATTTTTACTCCCCATTATTTTTCGGTTTTTTTATTCTTATTTTTTTGATAGAAGTTTTGGCCATCAAATTTATTTTAAAGAGCATCCTGCAACATAAAAATCTGGCAGTGCTCATTCTGATCAATTTAATTGCCATTATTATCTATCAAATTATTTATCTTATAGTTCTCTTGGTTAGCGCCAAGTCCAGCGGTTTTAGTTTGGCGGGCAGCCTGACAGCCCAATATTTTATTTTTTCTTCACTACAGATGATAGTTCATTCCTTTATTATTCTACTGTTCTATAAAATTTCGTTTCACTTTAAATCGCAATTAATGAGCCAGCTCATCAGCTAACTTATGAAGGCCAGTTCTAACCCATTTATCATTAGAGAAAGCATTGCTAAAGTTAAAGGCTTCAGCCGTTTAAGGCAGGTAGGCTCTGATTTTTGGTTGGGTGCCGCCAGCCAAGAAAAAATAACTTTGACCTTGACTCGCGAAAAATTTCGGATCATTTTTTTTACCATAATTTTCTTTTTTACTCTCATTATGGCGCGCGCATTTTATCTGCAAGTTGTCAAAGGT
>Ga0210054_1002788_pt1 | contig 13464 bp, 10 predicted proteins | sample CryGeymeta201516_FD_185470 | JGI IMG/M metagenome (GOLD analysis project Ga0210054, IMG submission 185470) | Groundwater microbial communities from Crystal Geyser aquifers in Utah, USA - Crystal Geyser metaG 2015-16 (SPAdes) (version 2) | ecosystem: Environmental > Aquatic > Deep subsurface >... | reverse complement strand
CCGCATAGTTGCTGTCAGTAATTTCAAGAAGTTAATCTTCTCGCATATTACTACTGAAGTAAGCAGATAGATTAGTAGCGCAATTCCCTACTGAAGAGAGATGATAGTCCAGTAGCGGAATTTACGCAGATATACGCAGATAGATAATAAAAATAAGAATTAAAAGGGATAAAAATTTACTACTTAGTTAATTCTGAATTCGTAGTGTTTAATCCTGTTAATCTGCGTGTATCTGCGTCCCAAAAAAAGGAAATTCCTATACGTTTAAATTAAGGAGAGGAAAGGAGGAGAGATGGAAAAGTTTTCAGTAAGTCCGGAAGGGGTAAAATACGCATTGCCTGATGAAAGAGCAGAGAGAGAGGAAATAAAAGTTTTAGATGAAGTTACGCTTAAGCAAAAGCAATTAGGCAGGAAAATTGTTGCGGTTCAGGGATTGGGCTTTGTGGGAGCGGTTATGGCCGAGGTTGTCGCTGACAGTACCAAAAATGGGAAACCGATTTACTTTGTCCATGGAGTGCAGCGACCTTCGATGAGGTCATATTGGAAAGTTCCGGTGATTAATAGAGGTGAATCACCCATTGAAGCTACCGACCCGGAGGTAGCGGAAATTTTTCCCAGGATTGTCAAAGAAAAGAAAACCTTAAGAGCTACCTGGTCTTCACACGCTTTCTCTCTTGCTGATATTATTGTGGTTGACATTCAACTGGATGCAACAAAGCCGGTTTTTGGCGATGCGAAGACGGGATATTGCGATACTGGTGGTTTCGAAAAAGCAATTGCTGATTTGGGAAGAAACATTAAACCAGAGGCCCTTGTCTTAGTGGAGACAACCGTTCCTCCTGGCACCTGTCGGCATATTGTCAAACCAATTCTGGAAAGAGAATTTAAAGCCAGAGGTATTGACCTTAGCAAAAATCCGCCGCGTATTGCTCATTCCTATGAGAGAGTAATGCCGGGGAGGAATTACGTCAGTTCCATCCGTAATTTCTGGCGCACTTATTCCGGGATTGATGAGACAAGTACCGGAATGGCTGAAGAATTTCTCAACAATGTCCTGGATACAAAGGATTATCCTCTTTATAAACTGAACAATACCAATGCTTCAGAGTTGGCTAAAACCTTTGAGAATTCATTCCGTGCCACCAATATTGCATTAGTTCACGAATGGGCACTTCTTGCCGAGGAGGTGGGAATTAATCTCTTTGAGGTGGTAAAATCAATCAGGGTGCGTCCAACTCACAGAAATTTAATGAATCCTGGTTTTGGAGTAGGTGGATATTGCCTTACCAAAGACCCGGTTTTAGCCAATTGGGCTTCGCTAAACATTTTTAAAAGAACCAAAGGATTGGAGATGGCAGTACACTCCGTTGACATCAATGATTTAATGCCCCTGCATAGTTTAGAGTTGGCAAAATCTGCTCTTGGTGGAACGGTTTCCGGAAAGAAGGTTCATCTTTTGGGTGCTTCCTACCTTAACGATGTTGGAGATACCAGACACAGCCCCTCGGAAATTTTCTGGAAAGCAGCAGCAAAAGAAGGGGCAATTCTTTCGGTGCATGACCCCTTAGTCAAGGTTTGGCCGGAGGTCCCTGAGGCAAAGTTAGAGACTGATCTTTTTGGTTCCTTAAAAGATAAGGATGCAGTTATCTTTGCGGTGGGGCATCAGGAATATTTGGAACTTGACCCGCAAAAAGTGGTAGAAGCAGCGGGAAAGTCTTTAGCGATTATTGACACGCAAAACCTGTTGAATGATGAGAAAATTATGAAATATCTGGACCTTGGTTGTGAAGTTAAGGGGGTCGGCAAAGGTCACATTAAAAATTTAAAAAGCGTTCCAAAATGAAGATTAAGGAATTGCAAAGAATCTGTTTAGAGGTAAGAAGGGATATCATCAGGATGCTTGGGGAAGCCGGTAGCGGACATCCCGGAGGTTCTCTCTCGGCGGCGGAACTGGTTGTGGCTCTTTATTTCTCCGTAATGAAGCATCGGGCAAAAGAACCGGACTGGGAAGATAGAGACCGTTTCATTCTCTCCAAAGGACATTGTTGTCCCCTTCTTTACGCGGTCCTGGCCAGATGCGGTTATTTTCCGGTTGAGAAACTTCTTACCCTGCGGAAATTAGGCAGTCCCCTGCAGGGGCATCCGCATAATTTAGAAGTTCCCGGTATTGAAGCTTCTACCGGTTCTTTGGGTCAGGGACTATCCATTGCCAACGGTATTGCTCTTGCCGGAAGATTGAATAAAAAAAACTATCGGGTTTATTGTCTGCTCGGAGATGGTGAGACGGATGAGGGTCAGGTCTGGGAAGCAGTAATGACCAGCAATCATTACCATCTGGACAATCTCTGCGCCATTGTGGATAGGAATAGACTCCAGATCGATGGAAAGACCGCAGATATTATGCAGCTTGAGCCTTATCCTGAAAAATGGAGAGCGTTTGGCTGGTATGTAATAGAGATTGACGGGAATAACCTGGCAGAGGTCTTGGGAGCCTATCTTCAGGCCGAGAAGATAAAAGGAAAACCAACGGTCATTATTGCCCGCACCATAAAAGGTAAAGGCATCTCCTTTATGGAGAATGAAGTAGAGTGGCATGGCCAAGCGCCAAAGAAAGAAGAAGTGGAAAAAGCCTTGAAGGAATTAGGGGAAAGAATATAAACCACGAATTTATCGAATTATACGAATTAAAAGAAAAAGTGAAAATAAAAAGAATATGTAACACTTTATATCAGTTCTTAATTAGAGAAATTCGTGCAATTCGTGGTTAAAAAATAAATAATGAAACTAAAATCAACCCGGGATGGGTACGGAGAGGCATTATTAAGATTAGGCCGGGAAAATCCCAGGGTGGTAGTCCTCACCGCCGATTTAGGGGAATCAACCAGGTCCCATTGGTTTAAAAAAGAATTTCCGGAAAGATTTTTTCAAATGGGGGTTGCGGAAGCGGATATGGTTGGAACTGCTGCGGGACTGGCTCTCTCCGGAAAGATTCCCTTTATGGGTAGTTTTGGAGTTTTTGTTACCGGAAGAGTTTGGGACCAGTTAAGGGTTAGTGTTGCTTATAATAATGCTAATGTTAAGATTGGCTCCACCCATTGCGGGATTACCGTAGGAGAAGACGGAGCAACTCATCAGGCTATCGAGGATATTGCCCTGATGAGGGTATTGCCCGGTTTCACCGTAATTGTCCCTGCCGATAATATCCAGGCGATTAAGGCCACGATTGCCGCGGCCAAAATTTATGGTCCGGTTTATCTTCGTTTGGGCAGAGCGTCTCTGCCCGTTGTTACGAAAGAAAATGCAGAGTTTAATATCGGCAAAGCGGAAATTTTAAAAGAGGGAAAGGATTTAACCATTATTGCCTGCGGGGTGATGGTTTGCCAATCTTCAGAGGCGGCAAGTATTTTGGAGAAAGAGGGAATTTCGGTTCGGCTGATTAATCTTCATACCATCAAGCCAATTGACGAAGAGGCCATTATCAAAGCCGCAAAAGAGACCGGGGCTATTCTTACCGCCGAGGAGCATCAGGTTATGGGCGGGATGGGAAGCGCGGTGGCTGAGGTGGTGATGGAAAATTGTCCCGTTCCGATGAAAAGAATAGGCATTTTAGACCGTTTTGGCCAATCCGGAAAACCGGAAGAATTGATGAGGGAATACGGTTTAACTGCAGAGAATATTGTTAAAGAAGCAAAAAATCTCCTGAAAAGAAAAACAATATAACCACGAATTAACACGAATAGAAAAAAGAGTAAATAGCCAGGAATAAACACTAATATAAAAAGTAATATAAAGAATATTGTTTGTGTTTATTCGTGTGCATTCGTGGATAAATAAATGAAACCGGTGATTAGCATTTCCGGAATAAGGGGTATTATCGGGGAATCCCTAACCCCGGAGGTTATAGCAAAATTTGCGGCTTCTTTCGGCACCTATATCAAAGGAGGAAAAGTTGTTGTTGGTCGGGATACCAGGTTATCCGGGGAGATGGCTAAATATGCTGTTTTTTCCGGACTTTTATCTACCGGATGCGAAATTGTTGATTTAGGAATTGTTCCTACTCCCACGGTGCAACTTCTAACCGAGAAATTAAAAGCCAACGGAGGAATAGCAATTACGGCCAGTCACAATCCACAGGAATATAATGGCCTGAAATTTATTTCTTCTAACGGGACCTTTCTTAATTCCTCGCAAGTAAAACCGTTTCTTGACATCTACTTGCAAAACAAAATTAAATATTTACCTTTTACCCGCGACACAATAATCAAAAATTATCATCAGGAAGCGATTGATTTCCATTTAAAAAAAACTCTTTCTTTGCTTAATTCTTCCCTGATTAGAAAAAGCCATTTTTCTGTTGCTTTAGATTGCTGTAATGGCGCGGGTTCTGTCATCGCCCCTCTCTTATTAAAGAAATTAGGCTGCCGGGTCTTTATCATTAACGATAAATTGAATAAAACTTTCCCTCGTCCTCCCGAACCTCTGCCAGAAAACCTGCTTACCCTTGGTAATTTGGTAAAGAAAAAGGCAGATATCGGATTTGCTTTAGATCCTGATGCTGATAGATTAGCCATTATTTCTGAGAAAGGAAAAGCAATCGGAGAAGATTATACCCTGGGATTGGCGACTAAATTTATTCTTTCCAAAAGCAAAGGGCCGGTAGTTACCAATCTTTCCACCTCTCAAATAATGGAGCATATCACCGGGGAATTTAATTGTTCTCTTTTCCGCAGTAGAGTGGGGGAGATTAACGTTGTGGAGGAGATGAAGAAAAGAAAAGCCATCATTGGCGGGGAGGGGAATGGAGGAGTAATCTTTCCTTCGCTTCACCACGGGAGAGACAGTTTAATCGGGATGGGCCTGATTCTGCAATATCTCTCTGAGAGGAGAAAAACTGTTTCCCAGTTGGTTGAAGAAATTCCTTCCTACAAAATGTTGAAGAAAAAGATTTCTCTGCCCAGGCCAGGAATAAAAAAGGTCATTTCTAAGATTAAAAAATATTATCACGCTGAGAAAATAAATCTTTTAGATGGTATCAGGGTAACCGGGAAAGACTGGTGGCTCCATCTGCGTCCTTCAGGGACCGAGCCAATCTCAAGATTAATTATTGAAGCAAGAACAGAAAAACAGATAAAAAATCTCTATCAAAGCATTGCTAAATTAATCGCAGGGTAAAAAGGAGGAAAATGAAGAAAGGGATTAACCGCTGGGCTTTTGAGACAACCCCTAATTCGATTTTCCGGCTTTTTGTAATTTTTCCTTGCCAATAAGGTGTTGAGTGTAGGTTTCGGAGAAGGTGTGCGTGCCATCTCCTTTAGAGACAAAGAAAAGGAATTTTGTTTTTGCGGGGGAAATAGCCGCTTCTAATGATGCTTTCCCGGGATTGCAAATTGGTCCTGGAGGAAGCCCTTGCTTCCGGTAGGTATTATAAGGAGAATCAAGCAAAAGGTCTTTACTTGATAAACGTGCTTTATGTTCGCCTAAAGCGTATTCAATCGTGACACAGGATTCTAATGGTAAATGCTTCTTTAATCTATTGTAGAGAACCGAGGCGACAATCGGACGTCCCGAGTCCTTTTGAGCCTCTTTTTCAATAATTGAAGCAAGGATAACAATATTTTTTAAAGACTTCCCTTTTAATTTTTCCTGATAACCATTAATCACTTCTTTGAATTTTTCCTGCATAATGGAGATGATTCCTTCAACGCTAACCGAGGATGGAATAGTATACCTTGCCGGGAAGAGAAAACCTTCCAATTCCCTTTCATTTGCTATTTTTATAAAATCTTCCGCGGAACAGAGTTTTTTCTTTTCTAAGAGATTGGCAATCTGCACAACGGTGTAACCTTCGGGAATAGTAAAACTAATTATGGCAACTTCTCCCTTTGCCAGTTTATTAATAATGACCAAAGGAGTAGACCAACTTTTCAATTCGTAAAGGCCTGCCTGCAGTCTTTTTTCTTTTCCGGTTAATTTGAGCAAAAGAATGAATAAATTTTCACTTTTAATTATTCCTTCCTCTTTAAGTAAAGAGGCAATTGCCCTGGAAGACAGTTTTGGGCTAATCCGGATAATTTTTACTTTAGAGAATTTTTTATTCCCGATAAAAAAGAAAAGGGATAAAAAGAAGAAAGCGATAACAACGAAAAGAAAAATTTTATATTTCTTCTTCATAGATTTCTGCGGAGGAGGTCAAGGGCGGATATAACGGCTCTATATTTGATATTCTGGCGATTTCCCGTGAAATGATATTCCTTTGCGATTTTTAATCTTTCGCCGGGATAAATTAGTCCGATAAAGACTAAACCAACCGGTTTTTCTCTGCTTGCCCCGGAAGGTCCGGCAATCCCGGTAATGGAGACCCCGATATCCGCTTTGGTTGATTTTCTCGCTCCGGAAGCCATCGCTAAAGCCACCTCCTTACTCACCGCTCCATATTTTCGCAAGAGAGTTTTGCGGACTTTCAAAACTTTCTTTTTTACCTCATTGCTATAGGCAACAATGGAGCCCTGAAAATAGCAGGAGGAACCGGGAATATCGGTGATGAGGTTGCCTAATAACCCTCCGGTGCAGGATTCGGCGAGACCTAACCTTAATCTCTTCCGGAGCAAGAGATTGCCAATTGCCTCTTCCAATTTTTTTGTTTTTTCACTGAATAGATTATTTCCCAATACCTTTTTTATTTCCTTTTTGATGGGTGAAATCTCTTCATTCATCTCTTTCTGATTTTTTCCTCTTATTTTTAATTTAACCTCAACAATGGAAAGGTGAACCAATATGGCAAACTCTATCTTCTCTGCTTCCCGGTATTTTTCAATAATGGGTTCAACCTTTTCAGCAACTGATGATTCGGAAAGTCCGGCAATCCAGAAGGAAATAGTTTTAAGGTAGCTTTTAGAATACTTTTTTAAGTAAGGCAGGACACTTTTTAGAAACATCGGTTGGAGTTCTCCGGGTGGTCCGGGAAGAAGAATTAACGTCTTCTTTTTTTTATCTTCGTTTGTTTCAATAATCATTCCCGGGGCGGTGCCAACATTATTAGGGATTATTCTTGCTCCTTCAATGACATAAGCTTGTTTGCGGTTGATTTCCGGCATCACCAGGCCACGCCTCTGAAAATGTTTCCTCATTTTCTTTAAGATACTATCGTGAAAAATTAGTTTTTTCTTTAAAGTTTCACTGACTATTTCACGAGTAAGATCGTCAAAGGTTGGCCCAAGGCCTCCGGTAGTAATGATGATGTCGGCTCTTTTCAAAGATTCCTCCAGGAGAGAAGTCATTTGCTTTTTATGGTCGGGGATAGTGGTTTCCCGGGATAGTTCCAGGTTAATCCTGCTTAAAGCGTCTCCGATAAAAGAACTATCTGAATTTTGTTTTCCGGTAAGAAGTTCGGTACCAATTGAAATGAGTTCTATTTTCATTTTATTTTCTTATTTATCCACGAATGAACACGAATTAAAAAACAACTCTCTCACCACCAAGTCACAAAGACACAGAGAACTACTAAGAAATTAATCGGACGCATCCGCCAAAGTTCTCTGGCGGAAGGATAAAATCAGGAAACAGGAATAAGAATTAAGTAGTAGTGGTCGAGCTTGTCCCGAAGGGATCCCTTTGGGACTCGAGAAGGTAGCGGTGCGATTCACCTGTCCGCCAAATCTTCACTGGCGGGTCGAACTCAGCAGAGTAAACTCTGCCACTACATTCTATGCTTTTAATCTGCGAACATCTGCGTCCAAATTTTTATGTCTTTCTTGGTGCTCTTTGAGACTTGGTGTCTTGGTGGTGAAATTCTTCTACTCGTGCTTACAATTTTTATATATTTTAGCATATCCACCTCATTTTGACAATCTGACCTTTTGAGGTTAAAATGAAAATTGATGCAAGCTTTAATTTTGGCGGGAGGGTTAGGGAGCAGGCTCAGACCGTTGACGTTTACTACTCCCAAGCCACTCCTTCCTTTGGTAAATAAGCCCCTTTTGCTTTATCAGATTGAACTATTTAGAAAATATGGGGCTAAAGAGATTATTCTTTCCATCTCTTATCTCCGTGAGCAAATCTCTGATTATTTTGGTAATGGCAAGAAATATGGAGTGAAAATTACCTATGCTCTTGAAAAGAAACGATTAGGAACCGGCGGAGGAGTAAAAAATAGCGAGAAATTCATTAAAGAAAAAACCTTTATCTCCAATAGCGATATTATTGCGGACGTTGATTTGGAAGATATGCTTGATTTTCACCAAAAGCATAAGAGTGATCTCACCATGACTCTTTTCCCGGTGGCTGATCCCAGTGCCTATGGTCTGGTAAAAACCAGTAAGGATGGCAGAATCTTAAGTTTTCTGGAAAAACCAAAATTCTCGGAGATAACTACCAACACCATTAATGCCGGATTTTATCTTTTTGAACCGGAACTGCTAAATTTTATTCCTAATGGAGTTGAGTATTCCTTAGAAAGAGAACTATTCCCCCAACTTCTTAAAAAGGGGAAGCGGCTCTTTGGCTATATCCATTCCGGGTATTGGCAAGATTTGGGAACCCCTGAGAAATATCTTGACGTCTCATCCGATATTCTCAACGGTAGATTGAAGTATCCAATTTCCGGCAGAAAAAAAGGGGCTCTCATTGCCGGGAAGGGCAGCAAAATTTCCGGGAATCTTAAAATCAAAGGTAAGTTAGTCTGCGGCAAAAACGTGATTGTTGAAGATGATGTCTGGATTAACGGGAGTGTAGTGCTCGGGGATAATTGCCAGGTAGGAAAGGAGGCAAAATTAGCTGATTGTATTATTTTTGCCAATACCAGAATTAAAGAGAAAGTAGAAATTGAAAATGCCATCATTGGCAGGGATTGTCTTATCGGAGCGTATAATAAAATTGGAAAGGAAACTGTTCTAAATGATAAGAGTTTAGCAAGATGACGCCAATTATTAAGGAAACAATTATATCAATTATTCTTTTAGCTGCAGTAGTTCTTTTTGCCTCTTTTATCAAGTTAATCTGGCAACTGGTTTTTATCAGAATTGCAAAAAAGACCAGGACCAAACTTGATTTAACAATCTTGCAAGCAATTCAAAAACCCGTCTATTTTACTATTACCATTATTGGCTTTTTCTTTGTCTTTAAAAGAATAACTGAGAAGATTCCCGGGATAGAAAATTTGGTCATCGTCAAGGTCGGTAACGGGACTTTCTTTATCGCTCTGGTTTTAATAATTTCTTATCTTGCCTATGCTTTTATAAAAGCGTTCTGCGACTGGTATCTGAAGGAGATTGCCGCAAAAACCAAGTCAAAATTTGACGACCAGTTTATTCCTCTCTTCTCCCGCATAATGAAAATAGTCATTGTCTTCATCGTTCTCACCATTGTTCTTTCCCATTTTAAAATCAACATTACCGGATTTTTGGCCACGGCAGGCGTTGCCTCTTTGGCGATAGCGCTTGCGGCTCAGGACAGTTTAGCCAATATGTTTGCCAGTTTTACCCTCCTGGTTGACCGACCATTTGGTGTGGGAGATAGAATTGAATTGAGTTCCGGAGAAATCGGGGATGTTTACGAAATAGGATTACGGAGCACCAAAATTCTTTCCTTCGCGAATACTCTTATCGTTATTCCCAATGCCGAAATTGCCAAGAGTAAGATAATCAATTATAGTTATCCAGACCCAAAGTTAGCAATCAGGCAAAAGGTCTCCGTCGCCTATGGAACCGATTTAGACCGGGTAAAGAAAATTTTAGTAGAAGTTTCTCTTTCCCATCCGGAAGTGAAGAAGGAACCAGGACCAATAGTTTACTTTACTGAATTTGGGAATTCTTCGCTTAACCTTCTCTCAATTTGCTGGATTGACAGTTTCAAGGATAAATTTAGAATCAATGATGAACTTAATATGCAGATAAAAAAGAGGTTTGAAGAAGAAAAAATTGAAATTCCCTTCCCGCAGCAGGATATTCATATTAAGGAGGCGAGGTAAGAGATAACTGGAATGTATAGGAATTTCCTTTTTTGGCGAACCTGAAAGGTTCGCACTACGTAGAACTAAGATGTAGTGCGAGGCTGTTGCTACAAGCTTAATATGGAAGTTATCTTACGCATATTGCTACAAAGTAAGCGTATAGATTAGTAGCGCAATTTAGCCTCGCTAATTTAAATTTATCCGGCTGGCGCTTTTTTATTCCTCCCCAGCACTTATTCCAGGGGTAGTGAGGGTTTCCGAAATAAGTGCTGGGTGCGGCATAACCGCCCACTCGCTTCTAAACTCCAGTTATCTCTTCTGATTAGCGGGGAGATACAGAGGGGCGTGCCGCCTAAGAAATTGCCCGAGTCTCATTTGACAATTTTAAAAAAATAGTTTAAACTGGTAAAAATAAATAGAAGAAAGAAGTAAAAAGAAAAAAGGAGGAGCAAAGATGTGGGCTTTAATTGGTGGGATAGTAGTAGCTGTTTTGGGTGTATGGGGTATTATTGGCTGGTGGGGTTATTTTGTCAAAGGATTGATGGCGCTTCTTCCCATCTTTGGCATTCTTGGCGGAGCAGTAGCAATTGCTTCCGGGATAAGCGATCTCAAAGATAAAATTGCCGAGAAGAAGGAGAAGACTGAGAAACCAGAGAAGAAAGAAGAAGAAAAGAAGGAAGAGAATAAATAAATCCGACGGAGTCGTTGCGAGGGATTTATTCCGAAGCAATCTCAATGAGATCGCCACGTCCGCCAAGGCGGACTCGCGACGCTTCGCGGATTGCCACGTCGTCCGCTAGAAGAGCGGACTTCTCGCAATGACAGCGCTATATGTGCTGAGCGAACATTTATCTGGTAACCAGATTAATTAGGCGATTAACGAGAAAAATAGTTTTTTTAATCTTTTTTCCAGCAAGGAAGTTTTGAACCCTTCGGTCGGTAAGAATTTTCTCTTTTATCTTGTCTTCAGTAAGGTTGAAAGGTAATTTTAATCTTGCTCTCAGTTTTCCGTCAATTTGAACAATCAGAGTAATTTCTTCCGCGAGGGTGCATTTCTTATCATACTGGGGATAGGAATGGGAAAAGATAGAGGGCGAATTTCCAATCCTTTCCCAGAGTTCTTCCGTTAGATGAGGAGCAAACGGGGCTAACAATTTTAACATCCTTTCAATTGCATCTCTCCCGATTCCTTTTTTATTCCTTAGTGCAAAATTAATAAATTCCATAAAAGCGGCAATAGGCGTATTAAATTTTGCCTTTTCTAAATCATCATTAATTTTTTTGTTGAGTTGGTGTACTGCTTTTATTACCTTTGAACTGCTCGTTTTATTTTTATCTTTGCTCCAGTCTAAAACTAATTCCCAAACCCGCTGAAGAAATCTATAACATCCTTTTACTCCCTGGGCATTCCAGGCAATGGTTTGGTCAAACGGCCCCATAAACATTTCGTAAATTCGCAGGGTATCTGCTCCATAAGCTTTTATAATCTTTTCAGGGTTAATTACGTTTCCAAAAGATTTTGACATTTTTCGGCCATCTTCAGCCAGGACCATGCCGTGTGCAGTTCTTTTTTGGTAAGGTTCTTTGGTTGGAGCGATTCCGATGTCATAAAGGAATTTATAACAAAAACGAGAATACAGAAGATGCAAAGTAGTGTGCTCCATACCCCCGTTATACCAATCAACCGGCATCCAGTATTTCAACTTTTCTTGGTTCGCCAAGGAGTTTTCGTTTTCAGGGTCAGTATAACGCATAAAATACCAATTGGAGCCTGCCCAATTGGGCATCGTATCAGTTTCTCTTTTTGCCGGTCCTCCGCATTTTGGACAATTTACGTTAACCCATTCCTTAAGGTTTGCCAGAGGAGATTCACCGGTGCCGGTTGGTTGATATTTCTCTACATAAGGAAGCTCAACCGGTAAATCTTTCTCCGGTACGGGAACAATCATATATTCTTTTCCTTTAATGATTGTATAATCATAGTTCAACCTCGATTTTGTCCCTGATTTAATCAGGGATTGATTCTCCCAGCATCTTCTACAGTAAACAATGGGTATTGGTTCGCCCCAGTAGTGCTGGCGGGAAAATACCCAATCCCGGAGTTTGTATTGAATTTTTTTTCTGCCCGAGCCTTTTTTTTCCAACCAATCAGTAATTTTTTCTTGGGCTTCTTGGGAGGATAATTGATTAAACTTTCCGGAATTAATCAAAACCCCGTAGTCCGTAAAAGCCTCCTGGGAAATATTTCCCCCGGCAACAACCTCCCGGATTTTCAGGCCATATTTTTTGGCAAAATCGTAATCCCGGTAATCGTGAGCCGGAACAACCATTACCGCTCCTCCGCCGTAAGTGCCTACGACATAATCTCCCACCCAAACCGGAACTCTTTCGGAATTAAGCGGATTTATTGCCCTGATACCCTTTAACTCAATGCCGGTTTTCTCTTTGGCTAATTGCGTCCTTTCAAACTCACTTTTTTCCTTTGATTGTTCAATATAAGTTTTAACCTCTCCGTAATTCTTAATTCTTAATTCTGAATTCTGAATTCTGAGGAGGGAGGCAACGAGAGGATGTTCCGGAGCCAACACCACTGCGGTTACCCCAAAAATAGTGTCGGTTCTGGTAGTAAAAACTTTAATTATATTTTCACAATTTTCTACTTTAAAATCAATTTCCGTGCCATAACTTTTACCAATCCAGTTAATTTGCTGGGCTTTTATTTTCTCCAGATAATTAAGCCCATTTAAATCTTCAATTAAACGGTCAGCGTATTTAGTAATTTTTAACATCCATTGTTTGCGTTTTTCTCTTTTTACTTCGCTTTCGCATCTTTCGCACTTACCTTCAACCACCTCTTCATTAGCCAGGCCGATTTTACAAGAAGGGCACCAATTAATGGGAATTTCGGCTTGGTAAGCCAGTCCTTTTTTAAAGAATTGAAGAAAAATCCATTGGGTCCATTTATAATATTTTGGGTCCGTGGTATTAATCTCCCGGTTCCAATCAAAAGAAATACCCAGGGATTTAAGACTTTTTTTGAAATTAGCAATATTTTTCTCAGTGGCAATTTTCGGATGCACACCGGTTTTAAGCGCATAATTCTCGGTGGGCAAACCAAAAGCGTCCCAGCCGATGGGGTATAAAACATTATAACCTTCCATCCTTTTTTTACGGGCGACAGCATCCAGAGCAGAATAACTGCGGCAATGTCCGACATGCAGTCCTTCTCCGGAAGGATAAGGGAATTCAATCAAGATGTACGTTTTTGGCTTTTCCTTATCCGAGCTGGCGGAAAAAAGATTTTTTTTCTCCCAGTATTTTTGCCACTTTTTCTCTACTTTCGCAAAATCATATTCCATTTTAGCCAATCCAATTTAATTAAAAACTTCACCACCAAGACACCAAGTCTCAAAGAGCACCAAGAAAGACATAAAAATTCGGACGCAGATTAACGCAGATGTTCGCAGATTAAAAGCATAGAATGTAGTGGCAGAGTTTACTCTGCTGAGTTCGACCCG
>Ga0210054_1002737_pt1 | contig 13596 bp, 7 predicted proteins | sample CryGeymeta201516_FD_185470 | JGI IMG/M metagenome (GOLD analysis project Ga0210054, IMG submission 185470) | Groundwater microbial communities from Crystal Geyser aquifers in Utah, USA - Crystal Geyser metaG 2015-16 (SPAdes) (version 2) | ecosystem: Environmental > Aquatic > Deep subsurface >... | reverse complement strand
CTCCTTCTCGCCGTCATCCTTGCCCTTCTTTTTCTTCTTTTTGGAATCCTCTCCGTACAACATTTCTTTAGCCTTCTCAAGCATTCCATTGCGGTCCATGTAATTAGTAAACTCCTTTAGTAGTTGCGGTGGCAGACCAACGACAAAGGCTTCGTCGTCCTTGATTCTTTCACGTGTGTCTCGAAAGTACAACGGCTCGATTTGTCCTGGTTCTAGCTTTTTCGGCACGAGAAAATTTGGTTGCTCCTCGGCACTTGCCAGTTGATCATCTTTCTCGGTAGGAAGAACTGCAGCATAGCGGTCGTCGTGACTGTCATCAATTCCATGAATGTTCGAGAGATCATAGTAGTCGTCAACATCCTCATCTGGCTCTTCCGTTTCGTCGTCGTCGTTGTCTTCGTCATCCGACAATTCTTCTTCCACATCTTCCTCCTCATCGAGCCACTCATCTTCTATACTTTTAAGGCCGGTAGTGTTATTGGTCTCGTACTTTTTCTTGACATCTTGCACTTTGTTTCCGTGATTGCCCATATTAGAAAATTGAACGCTGCAGGGCCCATTACCCGCCACATGACCTTCGGCATTGCACTGTCGGATATATTCTTCCATGTTGGGTGCATTGGATGTCCACAAATTGCTTCCCAGTGGTAAGTCTGGATTGTACCACATTTCGTTGCTAAAAACTTCGCGACGTCCACCGGTAATGGTCGTCACACCGTGATGATAAAAGCCTCCTAGAAAGACAATACAGGAATACTTTTCGGGCTTCATAACGGTTTTGATTCCGGCACTATCTACCACGTACAAATCCCCTCCCTCATAGTCCGTGGGAGCTGCCAGAGCAAAGTTCACCGTAATGGCAGTTTCGTGTCCATCGATGTGAGAATCCAAGTGAGGAAAATCGTCATATGTCAAATGCTCCGAAGCCCGGAAGCCCAATTCTTCCGGAAGTGGCATGGTCTTGGCTCGGGCTGAGGTTTCCAAATAATTCACCGGATTTCGCTTTCGTTTCGCGGATCGTTTGGCTGCATCCGTCAACATGATTTCGTCCCTCAAAGTCAAGGCTTCCCATCCCGCCGCATCGTACGCCATGCGAATGGTTTGTAGGACAGTCTCGACCAGTTGCGGCAAGTACACACCCACCAAGGGCAGCAAGTGAGTTGGCGTATTACCTCCCAATCCTGGATCGTCCTTGAGATTGTACTCTTGGTACATGGGTCGTACTTCGTGCAAATGTGGCAAATGTGTTTGGATGCAATGCGTTAGGCGACGGAGGGCCTTGACTTCGGTGGGAGTTATAGCATTTTTCACTTCTACCAAAATGATAGTACCCATGCGCGATCCAGGATCATCAGCGAGGCGCTTTCCGATCACACGTTGGGTATTGGTAGCATTCAGCTCAATCAGATCTTCGGGTGTCAATCCTTCGGCCAAACAATTCTTGAGCTCGAAATAGTAGTCCTTGCCGTTTACCATCAGGGATTCTTGATCCACAATGTGTCTCCAGAAACGATCTCGAGGACCGATGTACTCGGGACGAGAAAAATGCTGGTAGGAAGACGTACGAGGTTCATTTCGTTTCGGCAAAGGTTGACCTTGCTCTTGTTTGCTACTGGCAGCAGTGGTAGTTGTAGTAGTAGTACTAGTAGAAGCCGTATCAGTAGCAGTCGTGTATAGAACCCCACTACTCAACGCCAAGGTACAGCCCAGGAGAGAAAAAAGCCGGAAATTCATTCTGTTGGTGTACTATCGTTTTCGAAACTCTCTACGAAATGTTACTTGAGCTTACAATATTTTATGAGCAATGCGATGTTCGTTTTTGTTTCAAAAGAGGATCATAAATTACAATGATGCGAAGAATGAAAATTTCGAGTGCACTTGATGAGAATTTCGAGGAGGAGCATTGGAGGCAATATTTATTTAGAGTGCAAGATGTACGAGTACGAGTGTACCACTACGGTACTAGTAGACTAGCTAGTAGGTGCAAGGCAGCATGCTTCTGTAGATCATCATAGCGGGAGCCAGCCGTTTACCAGGTACCAGGTATACTACTACCAGACTACTAGCTAGAGTAGTCTAGCTAGTAGTAGTAATACTATAAAAAATAGTAGAAGTATTCTTAACTTTGAGGTATTGAAATGGTGAAAAGATCGCGCTACCAGGTATCAAAAAATTCAGCAGGAAAATTAATCACTGCGGGATAAACCTTAACCGTAGTATTGATTTTTCGTTCTACTCTGTGCTTGCCAATAAATTCTTCAATGGCTAACTGAAATCCAAATCTGAATTAACTAGAGTAGCTATTACCATAATGAAGATGAAAATAGTACTACTCCTAAAATAATACTCGTAGTAGAATATAGGAGGTTTCATCACTACGGTACAATTCAATATTGTCGAGCAACTAGTTACCCCACCATGATCCGACTCCTTTATGCCGTCATACTGTTGTTTATTGGCGTCACTCATGCAGTAGCAAATTCCAATCAAGAAAAAGCTAACGAGTTGGTAGCATGGCTTCGAACCTTTGAGGGTGCCTACGTTAGTCCCAAAATTGAATACCAGCCCATTATTGTTAGTAGCGAAGAAAATGCCAACATCGGACTCTTCGCCGTAGAACCTTTGGCAAAAAATGAAACCTTGTTCGTCATTCCTCGAGCTGCTCTCTTAACGCCTAAATCTCATTTGGATTGGAAAAAACAGGATAATAAAACGGAAAACGAAGTGGACAAGGACATCCAGGTCCGAAATGACATGTGCTATTTAACGTGGAATTTAGTGCGAGCTTATAAGGCCGTCCAGCAAGGAGAAAGCAATCCCTTTGAACCTTACGTACGGTACATTTTTGGAGATCCTGTATCCGACAAAGAAGACAACAAGCGCATGAGTCATTTGCCATCGGCATGGTCGGGAGAAGGAAAAAAAATACTTGCAAGAATCCTGGGAAAAGAATTGGCATCCACATTCCTATCCGAATCTGGGTCCAGTTTAACAAACGTAGATTTCACAAGAACCTGTCGCAGCATGTTGCTACAAAACGAAGGCCATCCTGATCTAGACTTTGAATGGGACGAGAAAGACGACGACGATGAAAAGTATCGACTCTTTCGGGATGCCTGGTATGCCGTCGTTTCGAGAAGTTGGAATGAGGTAATGATTCCTGTTTACGACATAATTAATCATCGCAATGGTCATTGGCATAATGTGGATCAGGCCTCATCCGTTCACCTTATCAAAGATCAGCCCGCCGATAAACCTCTTGTGGTGGTCACCCTTCGGGATGTGGCGGCAGGAGAACCCCTTCACATTTCTTACAACGAGTGTCTCGATTTTGATTGCCACGGACTAGAAGGAGTCTACGTCCTTCCCTATATTTTAAAAGATTATGGATTCGTAGAACAATATCCTCGGCGATGGAGATTGGATATTGGCGAGAACGATGAAGATCATGTCCTCTTTGAAATCGATCAGGTCGAGCCTGGCAACGACGACAAGTTAAAAGTAAACTGGATATCCTCATCTCCCGATCCCAAAACCTTAACACTTGACCAAATGAGCCTTGTACGTGGCAATTTTCTGAGACAACGAGACCTAAGAGAGGAAATTCAGAAAGGCGTGGAACTTTTGGAGTCGGCACACGAACGGGAAACCATTCTCGAATTTCATCAAGCTCTCATTACTGCTCTGCAAATGCTTATGGAATATTCCGATCCTGCAGAGATTCAGTACAGAAAGTTTAGACGCCAGATGGCTTGTGTTGGCAGTGACAGCTCGTCCGAAACCTGTCAAGCACAATACTACGATAGTCTCATTCCAGATCAAACTCTTCCGGGCGAAGATGATGACAGTGATAAAGAAGAAACAGCTGCATTTTGCTCTGGTGATCACAGTCTCTACTTGGGAGATGCAGAGGTTGAAGTTATTGATGAAACTGAATCTCATTACCAGGAGATCCGATTCGAGCATGATGAAGAGCAGGGCGAGACTTGTCTCTACCTCAGCAATTGGCTCCAAACTTGTTCAAGCTTTCGTCCACACTATCACGAGTCAGTAGTACATATCCCAGCTAGCTTTGTGGATGAAGTTAAACGCGTTATTTACTTGGGTGGCGGTGACAATTATATGCTCCATGAAATACTCAAATATCCATCGTTGGAGCTGGTAATGGGATTTGAGTTGGATCAACAAGTGGTCCGCAGTAGCTTCAAAAACCTGGGAACTCAACCACACTTCGACAATGAAAGGGTCCAATGGTGGTTCGGCGATGCTACTAAGAGTCTTTCAATGCTCCCCAAGACGTACTGGGGGACCTTTGATTTGGTGATCGTAGACTTGCAAACCAACGTCGCCGAAACATTGCAAGTCACGAAGGATATGACCATTATGGATGCTGCAATGCAGCTTTTGAAAACAGAAGGAGGAGTTTTGTCGCGCAATGAAGACTTTTATCCTCGACGAAGTGTTGGTTTTGCCAAATACGAAGTTGACATTGAATTGTTTGATGTTCCAGTGCTTTGTCAACAATCTATCACAATGGGGAGCAAGTCTGTTGACTTTCTCCGCAAAGAACCAAGGAATCATGGGATTGACACTGTTTATTTGAACAAGCATAAAAATCATTTAAAGGAGGCAGACTGGTTCAACTACCGCAACAATGGCAACGTCGACATTTCTCGTTGTCAGACTGCCCCAAACGAGAAGCAAGAGGGCGCAGATCTCGAAACGATTGGCCAAAATCGAGGCTTTCATCTGATTCTGGAGGTCGAAGAAGCAACTTCCGTGAATGAGCCTATTGACAAGATTAGGAAGAACGTGAAGAATGCTTTGAAACGTGCTGGTCTCAATCGAAAGTCGATCATCACATCTGCCATGAACGAGGACGCTAACTTATTCATCATACAAGAGGGGTATGTGCTACTGTCTAAAAGGGACAAGGTTCACAAATATGCCGCCTTTGATATTAAACTTTGGAGTAGCTATGACAAGGCAGAGTCCATCAAAGCTGCTCTTATTCAGGCTGTCGGCGGGTCTTCGTCCAGCGCATACCGTATCGTTACAGGTGGTATGTCAGGACTTCCCAGGAAAGCCGCCACGGCTTCTCTTCCGAAATTACTGTGTGGCGATGTGGCTAATGTTACCCCACCAATAGTCACCACAGAAACAGCACCACTCGCCTATACTGTTACGCGGGAAGCTCTCTTGGTTGCACCCGGAACTTCTGTTGCAGTCATATGTGCCGACAATACGTCTTCTTGTGGGACTTTGGACGCACTCTCAAGCCTGGAATCCACAATTATTCCAGTCAGAGGATGTGAGAGTGACTCGATGCAGGAGATGATGACTTGCGAGGATGAAATTTTGAAAGCATTAGAAGATGGCGTTTCAAGAAAAGGCAAAATTGGTGCTATTGTTATTGATATTGATGCCCGCAAAGCAACCGGTCAAGTGATCCATAAGATTCTCAATGACAAACAACACCGAGTGAGGCTTTTACAGGCGACCTACGTGGTCATTTCAGTGGCGAAGGCAGACGATGATACGCAATCTTGGAGGAGCGCTTTTATGGAGCGTTTCAAGACCGACTTTGAAGTTTTCAGCCCTGCCTACCTATCTCGAATCTTATTTAACAGCACAATCGATGCCCTACAGGTTGATATGTTTTCTGCGGGAAGTCTAACTTTCTATTCGCACCTAAGGAGCATTCTACAGGACGTTGAAAAGCAAACTGGTCTTGTAGGCGAAGTCCGACAAGTTACCGACGGCAAAATTGGTTACATTCCAGATTTTTATCCTGCGGTCGTTTCCAACAACGAGGACTACGATCTTGAAAATGCTGACGAGCAGTGGGCTACCCAGTCACCTATCCAGCATCAAACTATTTTCCAATATCAAGTCCAAGCTCCACTAACTCCGCTTGCAACCGGGGAGAGGGTTTTGGTGGAAGAAAAACAAGACGTTTGGAAAGGCTCGTGGGTCCCAGGTCGAGTAGTCGAAATACAAGAAGCTGAAACCTACATTGTTGCTCTTGTTAGAAACGATGACGATGGCGAGGAGGAAGAGGAGGAGATGGAAGTGGCACGCTCTGCTTTGCGACGGTTGGAAACAGAATCAGAACTGGAGGAGCGAGAATTAGTTTTGATTCGTCGTAGTGGTGGTTACTGGTCACAGGGCGCAGTCATTGGAAAATCCGCTGAGGGTAATTCTTTCCATTTGCGGATGTTTGATTCCAATGGCGATACAATGACTGCAAAACGAGAGGATTTGGTCAAGCGTTTTGAAGCTGGCGATACAAGTCATCTTCCCTCCATGTCGTCGTCTGGTCTTCGCGAAGCCTTCACTAAAGGGCTTGCGTCGGTCAACATTCAAGCTGGTGATGAAGGGGTCAGAGCCTTTGACGGAATCGTTGGTACAGGCAGCATCCATGTAGCTTTTTGGGAAGCTGGCGTCGCCGTGGCAACTTGGGATGGAGAGAATCATATCGAGATTAACTTTATCACGAACTACGAAGACGCGAAAATCCGGACAATGTTCTCTGAAACAGTGCTTAAAGAAGCTCCCTTCCTGCTGATTGCGTCGCGCGATGAGTTTCCCCGTGGCTTTGGTCGCGTCGTCAATTTCCCAAGCGACTTTGATGGAGATCCCCACTGGCTCATCGAAGTCGACGAGGAGGATGCATAATTTGAAAAATATTGATGAGCTGCCAATTTTTCACGTAAAATAAATTTTTCTTTAGACTGTAACCTTGGCCAGGAAAGAACTGCTAGCATGGCTGCATCGTCTTGGACACGATGGGTGCTATTCGTCACGGTCCCCTCAGTTATTCCCGCCTATCCAAACTAGATAAAAAGCAAACAAACTGTCCCGATGACAAGCTGACTAGTCATAGTTGCGTTAGTCTACACTCTACACATCACAGGTAAGCAAAATCCTCAGAATTGTCATAGACACTATAATATGTTATGCATGAAACATTGCAGGAATGTGTATTTTGTTCTTCGTGCCTGCACGACAAATTCATTGTACTTTACTGCATTGTTCACTAATCATTTTTCCATTATATACAGTGTCAAAGCCATCTTTGGTCTCGCCTTGGAAGACAGCTCCATAAAAGTCTACAGGACTCCGGACTCCCTACCAACTATACTTAAAAAATTAGCTAGCTAATCCAACGTTTGTTTATTTCTTTTGCTTGGCCTTAACTTCAGCAACAGCGTCAGCTTCATACTTGGCCTTGAAATCTTCGTAGCTTCCGGGACTTCCAGCAGCGAGGTAAGCATTCTTGGCAGCAGCATCGTATGGAATGCTGATATCTCCATCAAAGGCAGCAGCTGGAGCAGCAGCAGGAGCAGAGGATGAGGCAGCACGACTGACGGGTCCAAGCTTTCCAGCAGTCATACCACCAAGTTTGGCCCCACCAATGGCATAAGCACCGATCCAACCAGCAACTTGAAGGAGAGCGGGACCTCCAGCGGCGATTCCTTCTGCAGCATCGTTTAGGGTAGTTGTGGAAGCTTTGCTTTGGGGAAGTGCGGCAGGAGAGAAAGCCAAAGCCATACTGACCATGATGGCAAACAGAATAGACTTCATCATGTCGATTAATTAGTGTGTTGAAGGTTGCGTATCGACTGTGCTGTACCAGGTAGTAGTACTGTATTCGGACGAATATGCTAGGACTTTGGTCGCGTCATGGTGGTCGATTTTAACTGCTTGATTTGGCTCTTCAAGTTAATATCTTTCATTCTCACGTATGTCATCAATGAAAACCAGTGAGGTCTCGAGTATGACGTAAAAATGAAAGGCCAACTGGACGTACATTTACATTTAGGCGATAATCCCAGTAGTAGAACCTACTATTGTTTAGCTGCAGCAGCAATAAATAATAATAACACGAGTAGAAGTATGGTACAGTCCTTATTACTGGTACTCTAATAAGGTAGTGCATGCTCGAAACTGATTCCCTCCAATGTTATTTTCCGGGTATTGAATGGTGTCGTCACAACAAGCCGTTTTTTCTACAAGTAGGGTCTAATTGAAACAGATGTACCATTATTCGTCGTCAGCCCTAATTAAGAAGTGACCTGATTATTACCAGGGTAATTAATAATATTACGGTATAATCCTACTGTACCGGTAGCTTGTATCATCATACCTATTACTCGAGTACCTGGTAGCTACTACAGTAGTCTATTGGTACTAGTAGTCTACTCGGAGTAGGTCTAGTAGTAGTCTACAATGCTGGCTGTGGTACCATGTGCAGTACTGCTGTAGTAGACTACTACAGTAGTATGGTAGTACCCTGGTAGCAGTAACGTAGTTTAGTGTCATTTTTCTTAATCATTATTAATAACAAATCGTTGGCTCAAAATAGTGTGTCTGCTGGCCTTTCGCTACTCCGACTATTTGTACCACGTAGTACTGGTACTACTATGCTGGTGTATTACCAGGTATGGTACTATCTTTTTAGAAAATCCTCGGAGTGGGTCACAATTTAATAGCCAATGCAGTTGTTTGACTTGTTTACCACAAACTCTTACCAGTACTACTATTTTCATATTCCACTCTGAACCACATTTGAAGCATAAAATCTTCTATCAACGCAATTAATAAACGAAGACAAAATGGTATTCACATCCTCCTCCTCTACTGCCACACAAAAGCGACATGTTATGGCATCGGCAGCTGTGATACTGTTGCTTCAGTGCACCGTAGCATATGCTGCTATACCAATTTCGGGTGAGGTCAAGGTCAATCGATTCGCTGACCCGGGTGCTGTTCGGATTGCCTTTACTGAAACAGACTTTCAAGGTCTATCCATGTCCATTGAAACCGCTGAAGACGAAGAGGAAACAGATGGTGCTCTCACAGCATCAGCTCGATCCTCTTCCACCGCACAAACATCCGAAGAGCAAGAACAAGAGTCTGTCAACTTGTCATTTCCAAACATTCCGTACCAGAAAATGGGCGGTGTTGTGGATTGCGTCAACCTGGATACAGGTGATGACAATGTTGTCATTGTCTCTGGAACGGTTCAAGTAACGGCAAACGAACTCACCGAAGTGTCAAACAATCAATTTCAAGTTGGTGATCGATTCCTCACGGCCATGTACGGAGGAGAAGCAGCCGAAGATGGTAGCGCGACGAAGGATGAAATGGGAGAACTTTCGAATCTGGGACCCCAACAAGAAGGTCACGTAGATACGACTGATTGTCTCTACTTTAAAGCCTCGGATTTCCAGCTGATGCCAGTAGCATCCGGTCACATTCGAGTTCAAAAGTAAAATTTTTAATAGAGTACTACTCCCTCTGTAAACATTTACATGCACCTTTAGGGTTCAACGGACTGTAAAACCACTATCTTTAGAAACCATTATACATTACATACATCTCCTTAATCCTTGCAAAAACACCTTTCGATTCATATATAACATTGATAGGGAGAAAGAGAAGGAAAGACAATACAGTCGTTCAAAGGTTAACAAAAATGTGACCTTCATACTTATACACCCGTTTTTCAAGAACTATGGACACTAGAAAAATACAAGCACGACAACAATTGCTCATAAATAAACAACGAAAAGCATGATAATCATTAACAAGAAAGAATTGAGCTCCTCATGCCTCTCTTCTTTGCTTAAAAATAGTCTGTTTATTGGGGTGTTTTGCTGCAATTAAAGGGGATTGTACTGTTTACTATCGAGACAACGTGAGCCTGTGCACTACGCTAAAAACCAAAGGGTTTTAGAAGTGTTCAAATATATATTATATGAGATTAGAACTAAAGTAATCTGAGTTGTAATCTCAGAAGCGCGGATCTCGCAGGTCGAGCACAATGTACCCATCCAACGTAGCCCTACGCGAGGAGGTGAATAAGCATGCGGAGTTGGATCCAGATGCTCGAGAAGAATCGTCTAAGTGTAGTCCGAGTGATAACTTGAATGTAGCTTGACGATGACTGTTCGGGAGTCTATCCGCTGGCTAGCGCTTGATAAAGGGCTGGTCATTTCGGATACGATCGAAACACACTATTGGATGTTCTGAATCGAGGCTGGCGTGTTTGGGGAGAAAACCCTAGTAGGGGAAAACCCTTGACGCTAGCTGACGTGGACGACTGTACGCCGACCGCTTAGGGGCGCACAGTTGTTCGCTGTACGGCTTTTAAACCGTGGTAAAAGTGGTGTATTGCACCTGCCTCCTGTAGAATCCCTGTAGGCTTGTACTACACGCCTATGTAACTGCTGCTGGCTTGGCAGGCTTTTAGGCGCATGTATTCCTTTACAGAGGGAGTAGATAAATAAACTAAAGAATGAATGGATAAATGCTAGCACTTTACATTCCCAATATTAGTAGTAGTTTGAGCACAAACACCAAGGAAATATTTAAATCGCACATGAACAATCCCCCAACGCAACTGCATTTCTACTTTACATCATTTTATGCGCAGGAATGGCTTTGCTTCCAAGTGCTAGCGAGATGATCGCTTGAAAATCCAATTACGTTCTACTGGTAGACTAGTGTTGTTCTAATGGTGGGATCATTCTTTCAACCCAGAAACCATCATTCGAATGCCAATCTTCTCTCTTCCTTTTTGAGTACATGTTTAATACTAGGATTTCAGAAAAGGATCGCTTGTTTCACTGGCATACCAGACAGAACATCACTTCTACTAGAGTCACCACAACATGCGCAGCTATTATCATAGAGCGTACAGTAGGTTTAGAGTCTCATTCAGTTGTTTAATGAGAGTTGGGATATCTTGCCGAAATGAGCCACGCAGATCTTTAAATTGAAAGCGTGAATGATGATGTCAGAGTATGTTGTAGTAGCTACTAGTACTACTACTAGTACTAGACCTACTACTATGCAACTAGTCTAGAGCATTTCTTTATTATTTTACTCCTTAGAAAACGCTGGCATAAATTTGGAGATTTTTTCTTGATTGACACGAAGCTTCAGGACATAAAGAGAACCGAGAACCTCACAAAATTAATATATCACACCCGCCATTTGCTGGATCTGGCTGGAACTATCGCAAGATTCCCATCACTTAAGCTCACAAATTTAAATGTATTTTCCTTGTATTGCAAATCAACCGAATTTGTTAATCTATTAACTTATAATAACCCATATTAACAATGAAACAGCCTCGTTTGGCGTATCAAAGTGCTCACAAATCCTTTGTCCCCAGCGCAGATGGGCTTCGTCTGCATCCTCAACCTAAGTACGAGACGCTGAGCTCGATGGCTCATCATCGTTTGGCACCTTGTCAGGTCCGTCCCAAGCAGCCGGTGAAGAAAGCAGCGTTGACAAATACAAACGCCATGCCCAAGAGGGCATCTGCAGCAAAGCAAGTACCTAGAGCAGCCGCTCTTGCAGCAACTGCAAAAGCCAAGAAAAACCAAGTCAGCTCCACCGAGATCAAGCAGGCCGCCGCGTCAACACCTGTTGCCAGCCAGAGAGAAGCTCACAATCTCGTTGAGGCCCGCAGTTTTGCTGCCTTGCAAAAGGAGGATTATCCCAAAAATCTCGTGTTGGCTCAGAAAAGCAATCCTGTACCCAAAGAAACGCACCACCGTCGTACTTCGTGGGGAAGCATCATCCATCACCTTCACTTTCATCATCACACTCATCACCATCATGGAGCTAGTGCTGCATGATTCCCAGGCAAGATATATCAATATTCATTCTATCTCGTTTTATCATTATTTGCTATGGTCTATTCATAAATATATTTTATTTCATATGAGTATTTTACTTCAAGTAACTAGACCCTACTATGCTAATTCTCATAGCTTCGGTCATAACTATATTTATTTCATATGGGTATTTTACTTAACTAGACCCTGCCACGCAAATTCCCATAGCTTCAGCAGCGAGCATCGAGAACTAGTGGAGAGTCAAGGAGAAGGGACCACTACTGTATACAAAAGGACAAAAGGTGCTAATTAAAGTGGCAGTAGCAACAGCTGTGCGTAGTCACCACACCTATCGTTATTCGAGTCAATCTTTTTCATAACCCTCAATTTCCTTTCTTCTGGATCAGACCGAGAACAAATGTCCCGAACAGTACTTGAGGTCGAGGATATTGCCACGAGATTATTTGGAATCCGGGTGTGTTGCGAAGATTCAACAAGCTGTCACGGTTGCAGTTGCAGCCTCCACCCGCCGTTCGCCACCAAGGATTGATAAGGTCTTGCACAAAGCGAGCCCATGTTCCTTTTGGAGCCGCAATGTGTTCCGAAAAATAGACATGACCTCCTGGCTTTAACAAATGTTTGATCGATGCCAAGGTTGAAATCTGGTTGTCTACTTCACAAAGTACATTGCCTAGAATAATCCAGTCGAATTGACCCTTCTTGGTAGGAAGCTCACGAACATAAGTTTCAATATCACAAGCATACATTTCAACATTTGAATCTTCCAAACCTGCCTCCTCAGCTAATTTACGATACCCAGCATGAAAATTGTCGACAGGTTCTAACGCTACCACTCAACATGTCACGGGCAGATACTTTAAGTAGTGCCCCGGACCTGCTCCTAAATCGAGGACTAAGTCACCATCTTTTACTTCTCGCAGTAGCTCTCGACGATCCTGATCAAATTTCTCGCCTACTCTTTTCATCGTTGCTCCAACCAAGGTTGCAATTGCACGATTCCTCCACCAGTGGGGACCAATGTACATGCTCAAAGTGTAAAGCAAAACTCCTGGAACAACCACAGGTGTCGCCAAGACTACGGTACCAGTCATTATGACGGACTTCCACAGGGGCTTCGTAAAGTGTGCCGCGGTCTCATCAGTATCAATGGTGTAGTCGATACCATCGAGTGTTTGCGTAGGTAGTGCAGTTGACACGACACTATTACTTCGGTTAGGACAACCATCAGCATTATACAAAAAAAGATCTTCGTCCTTCCTATCCTCACGGGGCGACATGTATGGTGCTTTCCGATTGAGAGCTATCCGTGAAGGTGCTGTGAAGAAGGATAGATCAGATGATTCTCCTCCTCTGTACTAGTACTCGCTCGGGTAGTATTTCGTGCTTCGTGGCAATCAAAAAATAATGAATGATCTACTCCAGTTTTTTAGGAAGATTCCGTACTAGCTAAGTGATTGAAGTACTGAAAACACGGCAAGAAGTACTACTAGCTAGTGGCTGCCTACCACTATGTACTACTACTCTAGTAGCTACTCTTGCTAGTAGTAGACTACTTACTCCTCCTCCTAGCTAGTAGTAGTACTGGTAGGAGTGGCCCGTTAGTACTACGGTACTGCTACTACGATAATACCACCAGCTAGTCTAGCCAGTAGTCTACTACTAAACAGCAGTACCTGGCACTCTACCTGGTGATAGACTCGAAAAATTCGGCGCCAGTCACACAGTGTGGTGGACCAACCCTAAGCCGAAACACCCAAATGTTCACAGTACTCTGAGTGCGGAGATTTCACTGGGATAGGGCTAGCGATTGTAATGATGGATCCAGGTCTAGGCCCTTCCTTGTTTGGTAGGGATTTGACGCTGGGCTACGAGTCAGGCCTTGGCTTCGGCAGCCTGGCGAGTGGATCTTCTTCCCCGAAGTGGGAATAGTCGTATCCGATTT
>Ga0210054_1002736_pt1 | contig 13597 bp, 16 predicted proteins | sample CryGeymeta201516_FD_185470 | JGI IMG/M metagenome (GOLD analysis project Ga0210054, IMG submission 185470) | Groundwater microbial communities from Crystal Geyser aquifers in Utah, USA - Crystal Geyser metaG 2015-16 (SPAdes) (version 2) | ecosystem: Environmental > Aquatic > Deep subsurface >... | reverse complement strand
AGGTCAACACAGCCGCCCGGATGGGAAGCGCCGTTGCGTGAGACAAGCAGCACGCGGTCCGGTTCGTATCCGGCACGCTCGTCACCAACCAGCGCGGAGAGGCCTGCCTCGTCTATATTTGCATCGAACGCACTGCCGCGTATGGCTGCTGCGGCAATTACTGCCCAGCCGCGCCGCCGCGCCAGGCTGCGCAGCATGGCTGCTGCCTCGCCGCCGCGCTGTTCCTCACTGAGCAGGCCGGTGAGTCCAACCACTGGCACGCGCTGAAGGTAGTCCACAGCCAGCAGCGCCGGACCGCGCGCAGGAAAACCATAGTCCTGCGTGAGCATTTCTTCGATTGCACGGATGGTGTCTTCCGCGTCCGAGAGCGGAAGCAAGACCGTCTCGCTGCTTGCCGCCAGGTATTTTTCGACCGCCTCGTTGTTCGCCTGGTCGTGCGCTCCTGCGGTTGCCGCTTCCGCCTGCATCCTGAGGCGGTATTTCAACTCCTCGGCGGTGTGCTCGTAACAGCCAAGAGCGGCGGGGAAGCCGAGCGCGGCGGCTTCGGCCACCATGCGCAGCATCCAGGATGTTTTTCCGATGCCAGGCGCAGCAGCCAGCAGGGTCAATCCGCCAGGCCAGAACGGAAGCCCGGCGAATGTTCCGAAGTAAGTGTACGGTTGAGGGTCGCTGATGAGCGCAGAACGCGGCATGTCCTGAATCTTACCCTGTCCCAGGCAGGGGTGTCTCGGCGGTGTCCTGCCGACCCACAGGGTGCTTCGCGAAGGCCTACTCGGCAGAAAGAAAAAGCGGCGCGGCTTGCGGCGGTCACAAGCCGAGGGTCCACCGGTCAGCAGCTTGACAAACCCAAGAAATGTAATTACAATATTCAGTATTGTAATTACAGGAGGCTTTCGATATGACCACTCCCACCATTCACTCTAAAATCGTCCGCATCGGCAACTCCCGAGGCGTGCGCATCCCACGCGCCTTGCTCGAACAGGCCGGCCTTGAAAACGACGTGGATTTGAGCGTCTATGGCAACCGGTTGGTGATCGAACCTGCCCGGCTTGAGCAGCCGGAGGAAGTCCAGCATGTCTCGACCGGAGAGATTACGTTCGATGGACAAGGCAGGCCAATCATTGCCGGAACGACGATGAAGGTTATCGAACTGGTCGTTGAACATCTGGCCTATGGCTGGAGTCCGGAAGAACTCAAATATCAGCACTCTTACCTGAGCATGGGACAAGTCTATGCGGCGTTGACGTACTACTGGAACCATCAAGAAGAAATAGATCATGAGATTGCACGTCAGGAACAAGAATACAACCGGTTGCGCGCGGCATCGCCCGATTCACCTGGGCGAAGGAAACTCAAGGCAAATGGGCTGATATGAGCATCGACCTCTACATGGATCACCACGTGCCCCGCGCAATTACGCAAGGTTTGCGGGCGCGTGGTGTGAACGTAGTTACCGCTTACGAGGATGGGGCTGACCAGATGCTCGACCCCGAACTGTTAGATCGAGCTGACCACCTGGGACGAGTGTTGTTCACACAAGACCAGGATTTACTTGTCGAGGCAGCGAAAAGGCAGGAATCCGGGACATTCTTCCGTGGTTTGATTTGTATACGCCAGGCGCAGATCAGCATCGTCGCCTGTATCCAGGATCTGGAAATCATAGCCAAAGTCTATGATCCTGAAGATTTGTTCAATTTGGTCGAGTACCTGCCGTTGAAATAGCGCCGCCTTTTATTTATGACCATGGCTCGGTTAGATCGGCAGGCCCCTGGCCTGCCGTCTCGCACCGGCGTGCCGCCGGTGTTCGCGGCACGAACGGTGTCGGCCAGTCTGCCCTGGGCAGTCCAGGGTGCCGCACATCGTCCCGATGTCCTTCGGGAGGCACAGGTTGGTAGTCCAGGGGACAGGCTGTGCTGGCAGCTCAGGACAGGCCCGGAAGGATGATTTTCAGCAGAACATAAGCCGCCACTCCCAAGAACATTCCTGGAATGGCAGGCAGCATGCCGCTCTTGCCGCGCCAGCGCAGCCAGCGCCGCCATGATTCCACGCCAAGAACAACGAGAATCAACGCCGGCCATGGCAACAGGCAGGCCAGGCTGCCCAACACCCAAAGGTCGCTTTTGCCTATCACGCCTTGCCTTACACCGAATCCCGTCAGCAGCACAATCCACGCCGGCGGATAGAGCAAAAGCGGCCAGGCCGTCCACCCTGGCCAGCGCAGGATGCCCCAGGCAAGGGCCAGGACTATGATCCCGACAGTTAGCAGATTGAGCGCATTCGAAACACTTGTTGTCACTGGATTGCTGCCCCGCAGCGCCAGCAGGACAGAACCCAGGAAGAATATCTTGGCCGCTGGAACAGTGCGATAGCGCAAATCCGCCAGGCTGAAAATGCCGAGTGAAGCGAGGGAAAAGATTTCGTTTGTCATTATGGTTGCGTTCTTGGCAACCAAAGTGGTTGCGCCTTTGGCAACCATTATGGTTGCGTCCTTGGCAACTATGATGTTTTCGGTTTGAAATCGAGCAAGTCGGCCAGGACAATGGCCTCGTTGCCTGCTCCGCGAACAGCGGCTTCGAGCGGGTCATCCGCTTTTGCCACTTCCACGGGATGATCAGCATAGTATCTGACCGCCGCGCCTATACCAGACGGGTCCGCGTCGCGCAACGGAGCAAGGCGGTATCCCCCTTTTTGATGGATGAGCGAGTCAAAAGACTCGGAAGCCTGGTCAAAAGCATCCAGGCCGCTGCTTTTACGGGCAATATCCATGGTTGTCGGTGGCATGGTGGAACTCTTAGAAAATTTACTAGCGCGTTCTTGCAGCATGGCTTTCTGCGCAGCGAGCTGCTGGGCATGAGCCAGACCGCGTGCCATCCCAGCCGGGGTGCGCAATCCAAGCGCACCATAGAGTACCGACTTGTTGGCAAACTTCTCCGCCGCATCGAGATGCCCCATGGCCTGTGCAGAGGCTGCACCGCCAACAGATGTTGTTCCTGCTCCCCCAACTGCTCTTGCACCTGCTGCGCCAACGCCTGTTGTTCCTGCGCCTGCTGCTCCTGCGCCTGCCACGGCCGGCGCTGCCGCAGCTCCGACGCCAGTAGCTGCCAGCCCGGCTGCCGCCGCCAGACCCGCAACTGCCTTGACACCGCCAACTATCTTACCAAGTGCATCGGCAGATGCGCCGAGCGTTATCTTGCCCAATATGCCGGCCATCGTCATCAACAAGCCAGCAGCCCCCCACAGCCAAAACAGGTGAATTATGGCTGCTATCAGCCCTGAGGTAGCCAAAGTAGAGGCCTTGACACCCGCGACGAAAACTCCACCTGCTACGATGGGCAGCACGGCCAGCAGCGTGGCGGCCTTGATCAGTAATGATCGCAGCCATCTCATTTGCGGAATCACACCAAGCACCGCAACGGGTGGCACAAGCATGGCAATGATATACATGGCTGCCGTTGAAGCGACGATTGCGAACAACATCGCAGTCAGAGCCATCAGCCCACCCAGCATCATTCCCAGAGAGAGGAGAGAGCCGAAAAACGAAGTAACCACTACGTTTAGCACGCCCTTAATGCTCATGACATTGACAAACTGCTCTGCAAGGTTACTCACTGAGCCCCCTATGGCGATCTGGGCTGCTATCCAGTAGCCGGCTCGAACCATCAGGTCAAGCACCGGCCCGGCGGCCACTGCTATGATGCCTGCTGTTATCCAGTCTCCAATTGCTTGCAGGGCTGTATCATCTCCCCCGGTCAGGCGATTCCAGTGATAGATTGCCAGGCGCAATAGAAAGAGCGGGACGGCCAGCGCCGCCGCAACCGGCAAACTATCCCTGGCAACTTTGCTATATCGGCCTGTGGGAGGCGCTTGGAACGCTTCAGCAAAGACCTGACTCCACTGGCCTGCCTCGCTTTCGATTTTGTTCCCTTCTTCCCGGAGTGTCTTTTGAAAGACGCTGTTCAACGCATCAAAGATAGACTCTGCCGGGAAGCGGAGGATGTGGAATATCTGTGTGATGGTAGTAACCGACGGCGTGGGGGTGGGGGTGACCGTTGGGACCGGAGTAGGGGCTGTGGCTGCCGTCGCGGGATCGATTGGGGCAGTCCAATTCTCTCCAGAATTCAAGATGGATTGCGTGGCGGGGATGGGGGCAGGTACAGCCTCCGGCGGTGGGGTGGGCGTGCTGGCCATGGCAGTCAGGGAAAGAAGGCCGATAAAGATAGCGATCAATAAGGTGTGGCGTCTCATTTCGATTCCTCCGACCGAATAGGTGCTGCGCAAGTTGTTGTGCAAGGTGCTGTGCATAAGACGAGCGGCGCGAGGTGGTGTTCCTGGTAGCACAACTGGATATAAACGCACTTTCGGCAAGCTGAGGGGTTGCATAGAGCGTTGAGAGGCGGATAAGGACCTTTTTCGGCAGCGTCTGCCAGGGCATTCACCAGCGGTAAGAGGTGTTCGTCCTCGACGTGTGGGTCGCGCGGTTCAGCAATTCCGTCGCTGCATTTCAACGCCCAGACCTCCGGGACAACGAATGCTCCGCCCGGTGCCAGCCAGGGCTTGCTTTCTGCCGCCTTGCCTGTATCCGCTTCCACTGAACTGCGGGCAGGCAGGTACTCCGGGGAGCAGGCAGCCAGGCTGAAGCGGATCTCGTCCTGCTCGTCTTCCACAGGCAAGCCAATTACCATTCGGACTGCATATCCTTTCTTTAGCGTCCATAGCCAGGCGGGAAGATAGACCGGGCGGCGGACGCCAGGAAGCGTGAGCGCCAGACGAACCGGGTTGAATTCCGGGGTTGCAAAGAACTGTATCCTGGCCTCCCAATCAGGATAGAGAAACGCCCAGGCGCGGATATAGGCAAAGAAGTTCGACCAGTCTTTGCCCATCTTGGCAATCGCGTCGCTCAACCCAAAGCGGCGATCCAGGGACATGCGTCCGCCCGGAAAGGTCGGCAGGGTTTCGGGCGAGTCAATGCCAGGATGGGTGCGCCGGTAAGCGTCAACTTCGTCCACGTAGCGTTTGGCTTCGTCCAGGATGTCCTCGAAGCCGTACCGCGTCAGGGCGGCCTTGAGCGTCTCTCCACCGGAAAGGTCTTTCAACGCCTGCCAGACAGGATCGAAGGGCAGGAGCGCAACATCAGCCCCGGCCAGCCACCAGCGCGCCGCCGCCGGGCAGAAGGCGTACAGCAGCGCCGCCAGCAGGGGATGGCTGCGCGGGTTGTCCTTGTCTAAAAGAGCCAGCCAGAGATCGGTATTGTACATAGCCAGATCGCATAAGGGATGGATCGCCATGCGCCATAGCTTTTGACGCCGGAGAGCGTCCGTTTGGTGATCTTGCGCCACAGGAACTGCGCCAGGGCGGTCAGGATGAATGTGCCAGACATGACGAGCGCGGCAGTTTGGGCAAGCGCGGCAGGCGCGAGCCACAGCAGCGCCATCCACAGTTTGGCGTCCCCGCCACCGACCCATCCAGCGCGCCAGGCCAGGAACAGCAGCAGGCAGGCTAGCCAGGTGACAACGAATGCTCCGCTTTCGAGCGCACCGGGGCCTGCCCTGAGCGAAGCCGAAGGGAAATTCGAGATCAGCCCGATCCCCAGCAGAGGCAGCGTTACCCAATTGGGGATACGCCCGCTGCGGAAATCGTGCATGGCAACAAGGATGATCAGAACGAATAGCAATAGGTAGAACACGATGTTAATCTTACCTGAAATCTTGGGGGGGGTGTTCTCGCCGTGTCCAGGCGTCTTGCATCCGAACTGAATTTGTTGTACAATGTGAACAGAAAGGATTGTACAAGATGGACATAACAATCAATCTTGCTGAAGCGCGCCGCAAACTCCCCGAACTGGCCGACCGCGCCGGCGCCGGACAGACATACGTTGTCTCTCGTCGCGGGCGTAAGATCGCCGTCCTGATCGGCGTAGACGAGTACCAACGGTATAAAGCCATTGAACTGCAACAGCGCGAGCGCGATTTCAACGTACTCCTCGCCCCCGCTCCGCCCAACGCGCCGACGGAGGACCAGGCTCGAAGTATAGCCGTGCAGATCGTGCGAAAAGCCCGCACTGAGCGGAGCGAACGTGGGACAACGAATGCTCCGCTCCGCAGCCAGCGCGGCCAGAGTTAAGCATGAGAGCGGTGATTGACACCAATGTATATGTCTCCTTCCTGCTATCCCCGCGGGGAGCGGGAGCATGGCTGATCGCCATGTGGCGTGACAGCCGTTTCGAGGTGGTCGTCTCGCCCGCCCTCCATCAGGAACTGGTGGAAGTCATGGAACGCCCGGAGATCGCGCCAAAGGTGGAGGTACAGCGAAGAATGGCTTTGTTTTATCGGTTACGGCACGATGCGCTCTGGACAGCCGGCAGCCTGGACACCGAAGGCGCGCTGGCAGACCCGGATGATGATTTCCTGCTCAGAGCCGCGCTGGAACGTGAAGCGCAATTTATCGTTACCTGGGACGGAAAACTGCTCGAACAGGGAAACTGCCAAGGAGTGCAGATTGTCACGCCAGACCAGTTTATCGCCCTGCTCGTGCGTTCAGGTTAAACAATTACGGGGTGTCTGTTTCGTGTCCGGGATTCTTGCGCCCGCAGGGCATTCGTTGTCACCTGAAGCCTTTGCCGATGATTGCTCAATTACCTTTTGTATGGTATAAGTATTGTAATAACTTATATCTTTGGTATGGAAGGTAATCATCCGATGAAAACTGCTAAAACACTAGGTCCCGTGAGTGCGGATCTTTTGCTGCGCCTCAGTGCGGAGGGAAAAACTTTTTTCTCTATCGTGGAGGCCCAGACCATCGCCGGGAAGGATTATGCTTCTACGGTTGCTCTTCTTAGCCAAATGGTGCACCGAGGATGGCTGGTGCGCTTGGTGCCGGGCAAGTACCTGATTGTTCCTCTGGAAGCTGGCTTGGAAAGCATCCCAATGGCGAACCGCTATGCGATTGTCCGTGAGGTATTGGGTTCCCTTCCCTACTACGTTTCCCACTACAGCGCCATGGAAATACATCAAATGACTACCCAACCAGTCAAGACGGTATATGTTACGTTGCCACGACAGCGGGCTAGCCAAACCATCGCGGGGGTGTCCTACCGCTTCCTTTACGCCAAGCCGCGCTCTTTTTGGGGATCGGAAGTGCACTGGGTGACCGATCAGGATCAGGTTCACATCAGCGACCTGGAAAAGACACTGCTGGATTGTGCGGTCCGCCCTGAGTTATGCGGCGGATTGGCAGAATTGGCTAAAGGGCTGTGGCTGCGCAAGAGCGATCTGGATGATCGGCGGCTGATAGCATACGTCCAGCGGCTAGGACACAAGGCCGCTGCCAAGCGATTGGGTTTTCTTCTAGAAACCTATGGTTTGGGTTGCCCTGAGACGATTGCTGCGCTGCAGTCGTTGATCAATTCTCGATACAACCTTCTCGATCCAACGCTCCCCGACGCGGGCTCATACCGTGCCCGCTGGCGATTGCGGATTAATCTTGATCCAGAAGAACTAAAAACCATTATCTGGACATAACCTTATGATCTCAACTGCTGAAGTTGCCAAGCTCGCGCATCGGCTTGGCGTGAGCGATCGTGTGATTGAAAAGGACTATATTCTCAGTTGGCTGCTCATCGCCATTGCTAAAAGCGATTTGCGGACTGCGTTGGCTTTCAAAGGTGGCACTGCCTTGAAGCAAACCTACTACCCGGACTATCGCTTTTCGGAGGACTTGGATTTCACTCTTTGTGCCAACCTATCTCACGACGATCTGGTCCGTGCCTTCGGAGAACTGTTCCCCTGGTTAGAACGGCAAGTGAACCTGCCGTTAGCTCTTCGCAGTGCGGAGCGCAATGTCTTCGACAGTACAACGTTGCTGGTAAATTACGTAGGGCCATTGAAAGCTCGGCTGGGTAGCCGTCACTTGAAATTAGACATCACCCGCGGGGAACTGCTCCTGTACCCGCTTGCTGAACGCACACTGCAAGCACCGTACAGTGATCACCCCAGGGGCATCACGTTGCTGACCTACACGTTGGAAGAAATCCTCACCGAAAAACTGTGTGCCTTGCTGGGACGCACCGAACCGCGTGATTTGTACGATGCCTACTGGCTGTTCGAGCGAGGTGATGCAGATGTCACCTTTCTACCGGCGAACTTTACTGCCAAATGCCAGCACAAGGGCCAGGACCCGACACGGCTCAATGCTGTCCTGCAAAGTAAGGCGAGAACCTTCGAGAAACTCTGGACATCGCGTCTGGCAGTCCAGGTGGCGGATCTGCCTGATCTGGACAAAGTTCTGCGGGTGGTGCGACAACATCTGCGGTCCGCTGGGTTAACATAAAAACAACCATAGACAAAAAAGCCTGGTAAACCAGGCTTTTTTTATCCAAAGGCTATGGCACGCCCGGCCAGCCGATCTGGCCCTGCCCTTCGCGCACGCCCCAATAGATCGTGCCGCCCCAATTCCACGATCGTCCCCAGGCAGAAGTGCCAACACGGTCGTAGTCGTCCATGCGCCGGATGGTGAGGTTGTTGTTCCAGTACGCATCTGGGGTACCGTTTCCGTCCAGGTCAGCAGCCAGGCTGGGCGGCAGACCCTGCACCTGCGAAGGGAGGATCTCTCCGCCCTGACTATGAGACTCCCACTTGTAGTCATAGTTACATTCTGCTGGCACAGAAACCGAACAGTTCCCGGTCGCCCCAGAGGGAATGTTTGTATCGCAGAATGGTTCCCATTTTCCTCCTTCCAATCTCCAAGAATTGATCCCTGGCACATCTGAACTTTCGCAACTGCCACAGGGACAATATCGGACGTACTTCTGATATGAGAGATTCCAGAACAGGTGATAGGGAGCATGAGCAAACCCTGCAAACACTGGCATATCTGCTGGCAGTTCATCCAGGCCAGAGATCGTCCCTGCCAACGGCCCACCGCCGGCTGCCGGATGCGAAGGTACTTCCCAGCAAAATTTCTTTGGCGGGATGCCCTGCGCCAGAATGATCCTGTTCACGCTGATGCAGTATGCTGACCCGCCGCTGGTTTCATACACGCCGATCTGTGGGATTTGGATATGGGTCTTCCCAACCGGTTGCAGGGAAAGCGTCAGGGTGATGTTAGCCAGGTCGCCTACGTGAGGGGAACTGCTCGAGCCTCCGGAGGGGCTGTAATAGGCCAGCGTGCCGGAGCCGGAATTAGGTTGAAGTTGAGTACGCATAGCGGTGGGCCAGCGTACCAGTGAGGCCGGATAAGGACGCACGTCCAGGAACACTTCGGGGAAGGAAACCTGCGCCTCCACACGCCATTTACTTGAGTTGCAGTACACACCGCCATTATCTATGGTAAAGGTGTCGCAGGGATTTTCTGATTGCGGCTGTTGCTCTGGGCAGGGTAATATCACGAATACGTCTGACAACATACGTGTGCCAGTACAAGTGTCTATCTGCCATAAAGCACCTGCGCACATTCCAGGCCCAGCGGGGCCAAAAACCACGAACTCCGTGGTGAGCCCACACTCATTATTTTCTTCCCCTCCGCCGCCCCCTCCCCCGCTGTCCCCGCCGCCCCCAGTAGCACAATCCCATGTATCTGGTGGGATGAATGTGCAAACTGGTGGATCATCTGCCTGGACGGGAACTACTATCCAGAGTGCAGTCATGATGGCAAGTGAAACGATAAGAAAAGAGAGTAGGACTTTTTTCATGGTGACACACTTCCTTTGTAAAATTCTTGCGCAGCTTTCAAAATAGCTGCCTTATCTTCCTCACTGGCGGTAAAAGTTTTCCAATCGTTAAGCAGTGGGCGCGGCGCGATGCCGAAAGTACTCTCTACCCAGGCAGCATCCCAGACCGAAACACCGTGGGAATCCGCCATAAACTGCCGATCACCCTGCAGGTTCTTCTCCGGCAGGCCAGAGAGTTCTACGATTAACTGTGTTTCAAGACCAATGTAGTTCCATTGCCCTGAACCAGTGTACCCAAAAATAATGAAACCTCGCCAGGGATCAGTTTTCCCTGGGGGTGGCCCCCCAGGCCCAACACGATGAGTTCCTTGCTCTGCAATAGTGTAGAGGCCTTCGGTATCGCTCGACGCGGTACAAAAAACCGGATAATCGCCCCACTCATCCACCTGGAGGCCGACGATAGAGCGGGCGCGGTAGCAGCCCCGCAGGACAATTTTCACGGATGGCACGCCATCTTCATCAACATTCCAAAACCGGACAGTGGGGAAAGTGTTACGAACAGATATCTTCATTTCCATCGGTCCCTTGAAGTCTGTCATGATTTTCATTTTGGTCACTGGCTTGAAGGGCATCTCTTCGAAGCCAAGCGCCTTCGCCGCCTCGTCTCCATCATAGCCCATGCTGTAAGACATCAACAGCCAGGCAACCGTCCGCTCCAGGCCCTCATAGACGCAGGCCGGCTCGATCTTGAGCAGGTTGCCGTTGTAGCCGGGGTACGGATAGCTGAACGTCCAGTCCGAGGGATTGGTCGGGCAGGGTTCAGGTGTGACGGTTGGAGTGGCGGTCGGGGGGATGGGAGTCGCAGAAGGCTGCCAGGCGACCGGCCGAGGCGTGGCGTTGACTACCGCCATCATCTGCGCCCGCTCCCAGAAGGCGTAGGCCACAACCAGCCCCATGAAGATCACGATGAGAATGGCCGCCTTGAGATACGAGCGCAGGTGGCGCTTGCCGGCAAGATCGTGGTAGAAAAAGTTGTTATCCATTTTTGTTCTCTCCTTTTGATGATATTGTAGAACAATTGTGCTAACTTGTAAAGGAATTTAGACGTGCCTTTACCAGCTTCAAGGAGAAAAACCTTGCTCTGGGCGATTATTGATCGCCTCTTGTTACACCATTGGCCATATAACCAATCGCGTTCACGGTGATCCACTGACTGGGCAGCAGGTAGCCGGTGGATTGCACCATGGCGGTCACGCGGCAGCCAGGTCGTCCTTGAAAAAGCCCGCAGGAAACGCCGCCGAAGTGAATGTGGGAGGGAGCCTGCATGTGGAAATATGCTGCCGCAATCTGTTCTCCATTCCCGGTTGAATAGATGACGCCGTTTGGATACACAGCGATTTCCTGCGCCCCGGCGTGCGCAGCCAAATCAGCGATGGCAACTGCTTCCTGTACCTGGGCGTTGGTAGTCATGTACTCCAGGAGACCAATCGTAAAGATCGCCATGAGCGCCAGCACGATGGCAAACAGCACGGCCGCCTGGCCGGATTCTGTGGTTGTCGAGCTTGTCGAGACATTGTTACGCTTTAGTGCCATCTTGCCTTCCATGTTTCTGAGCGAGAGATGAACCATTCCGAAGCCCAGCCTGGACTGTTCAGTCCCAGCAATCCGTTGAAGAAAACAGGCACGTTATAGGACACCGCACACCCGCCGGGTTCACCCGTTCCACTGGGTGGTGCAACCTGAACTTGGTAGCTCACGCCCAGCGTGGCGCTCCAATCGGCATCCAGCGTTTGTTGCGCAATTGTGTAAGCGTTCCAGGCTGCGCGGTCAGGATTGGGCGACTGCGAGAGAAATTGTGCGCAGGCATACGCGGCGGAGGTGGCTGCTGTCCTGGCGCGGTGAAACGGAATCCAGGACAGCAGCCCGAAAGCCATGATGATCACCAGTGTCGAGAACAACGCTGTTTCAGCCAAAGCCTGACCGCGCTGACTTTCAGGTAAAGGCAGTTTCATTCAGGGCCTCCTGGCGGCGGCGGGCCGGGATAGAAGCGCCATAGACGGAAAAAAGAGGAGCCGCGATGCGCCTCGATCAGGTTGATGCCCAATATCCAGGGGCGCGAGTCTTCGATGGTAATCAGTGAGCGCACCTGGCGCGGCGCGGACTGTCCCGCTGCTATGCGGGAACGAATATCCGGCCAGACGACCGAGGAACGAGCCTGCGCAGTAGCCGGGTTTTGGTACGAGCCTTCCGCGACGCCGGTGATGAACACGCCCCAGTCGGCGGAGGCGGCGCGGAAGGCATAGAATCCAGCCAGTGCGAGCCCCACTAGCAACGCCGCCAGGATTGGCATGGCCAGGGCAAACTCAGCCATCGTTTGGCCTGCCTGCGCCTGCCTGCGCAGGCAAGCAGGCAGGCCGCGCTGGGCGCGTGCTGCCAGTGACAACGCTTGCGCTTGTGCAAGTGCAAGCGAATGCTCCGCGCGTTTGCGGTATCGCATTAGCCGCCTGCAGCCGCTCTCAAGGCATTGATCCCGGCCTGGAACGCGGCCCGGAGCACACCTTTGTAGGCGGCGATCACCGCAATCGCCACCACTCCGACCGCCCCCAGCAGCAAGGCATATTCCGCAAAGTCCTGACCGCGCTCGTCACGAACGAAAGTGGTTGCGTTCTTGGCAACCAAAGAGAGTATTTTGGACATGTTTACTGCCTCCTATAAAAAGAATGGGTTATTGGTCGCTGACTGGTTGCGACCGTGTAAATATTGTAACAACATTTTTTGGGGGGTGTCCGGCTAGTGTCCTGTTTTAGTTCAGTAGTTTGATAGTTGGGTTGGGTGGTTGGATAGTTGTGAACTACCGAACTACTAACTACTTATTTTCCGCCACCCCTATTTTGGGGTTTAGACAGACACTTTTTGCGCCATTCAAGCAGGTTTTGCCTCAAAATTGCTGGCATTCCAACATGTTCTTCGAGCTGTCTCAAGCAAAATTGTATCAATCGCCTGTTTTTCGGCCTGAAAAAGCCGTTTGACGCAGACCCCTTGTGGAGGGTAGCGGAAAATAAGTAACTACCAAACTAACCAACTAGCTAATATGGACTGGTGAGCTGCCCCAAAAACGGGGAAATCATCGAAAAGATCAGTCCCATGACAGCCAGGATGCCGAACAATCCACTGCGCTGCCGCACCAGGGCAGCGCGGGCTTGGGTGGCTTCTACAATGCTGCGGTGCATGGATTCCTGCAGCGCACGAATGCCGGAACCCAGCGGACGGTTATGGACGAAGAAATCCTCGATGTCACGCAGGAAAAGTTCGCTTTCGATATCGGACAGGTCGGGCAGATGCGCCCGGACAACCTCTATGGCCTTGCCGAAATCTTCGATCTCCATGCGCGCCACCAGCAGCCCCAGCAGGTTGCAGAACGGCCCGCCGATACTCGCTGTGCGCCGCAGAGCTTCCTGCGCGCCCATTCCCGCGGACAGCAGCGAATTCAATGTTGCCAGCCCGATCAGCATGTTACCGTGCATGGCCTCGGCTCTCTTTTTGGCCAGCATTCGCAGGCGGACGTAGGGCTTGCGCAGGCCCAGAAAGACGAAGATCAAAACCAGGACGGGCGCAGCCAGCGGAGCGTTCAAGAACACCATCGCACCCGCCAGCAGGCCGCCAATGGCCAGGTAGATACTGAATATCCGCATGGCTGCCGCGTAGAACTCACCAGGCGTGTCATACGGGTATCCTGCCCGCCTCAGCAGGCTGGTCACCTTTGCGGAGTCCTTCGCTTTGGAAACATCGAAGCGGGCTGGAAAAATCGCCAGCAGCAGCGCCTCCCAGGTAGAGCGGCGGCGCACTGCGGGCTGGTTTGCGTTCTCTACGCGCGCGCCTGCGAGTCGGCCGTGACCGCCAAATACGCCCAGGGCAGTTTGCAGCGCCGAGGCC
>Ga0210054_1002731_pt1 | contig 13626 bp, 8 predicted proteins | sample CryGeymeta201516_FD_185470 | JGI IMG/M metagenome (GOLD analysis project Ga0210054, IMG submission 185470) | Groundwater microbial communities from Crystal Geyser aquifers in Utah, USA - Crystal Geyser metaG 2015-16 (SPAdes) (version 2) | ecosystem: Environmental > Aquatic > Deep subsurface >... | reverse complement strand
TCACGTTTCTGCCGACGTTCTACGACAGCCTGTCCGCACACCTGCGCGACCGGGGCTGGACGGAGCACTACCTGCAGCACCAGTACGACGAACCGAAAGACGCCGCCCTCTATCAACGACTCACCGAACTGGCGCGCCGCCACCTGCCCGGCGTCCGCACCCTAGACGCCATCAACTCAGCCCAGCAGGACGTGTTCTCACCGCTGGTTGATGTCCAGGTGTTCAACCTGCTGGGTCTCAACAAGTTCCAGGCGGTGGCGGCGAAGCGTCGGGCTGAGGGACGCGGCGTGTGGCTCTATCACTGCACCAGCCCCTACCCGCCCCACCCCAACCGCCACCTCGACAGCCACCTCACCGAGTGCCGGCTCTACCCGTGGCTCTGCTTCAAGCTCGGCGCCGACGGCTTCCTGCATTGGGGCGCCAACATCTACCGCGGCGCCGACGAGTATAGGACGTCCATCGGGCCGTTCCCCAACGGTTCGCAGGACCCCGGTCACCCGCCCGGCGACAACTGGCTCTACTACCGCGGGCCCGACGGACTGCGACCGTCCATGCGCATCGTCTCCTTCCGCGAAGGGCTGGTGGACAATGCGCTACTGACCGCGTTGGCGCAGAAGGACGCTGCCGCCGCCGTCGAACTCACCCAACGCGTGGCACGGTCGGTGACAGACTACGAACGAGGTCCGGCCGCGTATCATCAAGCGCGGCAATCACTCCTGGAGCTTCTCGACAGATGACAACCACACCCGATCCCGCAACTGACTGGCAACGCAGCAACCCCGACCTCGTCGTCTACCTCCCCAAGGGCGAACAGCACCACGACACCGACAACGAGCACTTCCTCGTCTTCGAGTCGCCCAGCGGCAACGAGTTGCTGACGATCTGGACCCAGAGCTCCTGCGAAGGGCGAGGCGACAACCACGCCATGATCGCTCGCAGCGCAGACGGCAAGACCTGGCCGGACCCGCAGTTCCTCCGCGGCACGCGGCCGGGCACCACCGACCCGCAGGCCGGCTGGGCGTTCCCGGTGGTGTCGCGATCCGGGCGAATCTACTGCTTCTACACCAAGCAAGCCGAGCTGAACGACGGCAACCCACAGGGCTGCGGAACGATGGGGTGCTGCTACTCCGACGACGAGGGGCACACGTGGACCGACGGCGCCGAGGTGCCGATGCCGCGCAACGCCTTCGACAACGCGGATCCGCGCGTGCCCAGGAACTGGATCGTGTGGCAGTTGCCCATTCGCGATCGACACGGCCGCGTCTTCACCGGCTACACCCAGACCACGAGCCCTTCCGTGCACCCGCCGGTCGAGGGCTGGTGGCAGTGGGGCAGCCGCTGCCAGTTCATGCGGTTCGACAACCTCGACGAAGGTCCCGACCCGGCCGACTTGGTGGTCACCTGGCTGCCTGACGACACCCGCGGACTCGAAGTCGCCCACCCCCACACCGGCCAGTCGGCCGTCTCAGAGCCCAGCCTCGTGCTCCTGCCCGATGGCCGGTTGTTCACGACGATGCGCGCGTGGACCGGACACGTCTGGTACTCCGTATCGACCGACGACGGGCACACCTGGCGCCCGCCCGCAATCATGCGCTACCGCGACGGTGGCGAGCCGGTACTGCACCCCTTGGCCCCGTGCCCAATCTACGCCCTCCGGGACGGCCGCTATCTGCTGGTCTTCCACAACAACGACGGGCGCGTCGGCACCCACAACCAGCGTGACGTGCACTGGAACACTAACCACCTCGACTTCGTCCGCAACCCAGCCTTCCTCGCCGTGGGCGAGTTCCGCCCCGACGCGGAACAGCCGCTCTGGTTCAGCCCCCCCAAGCAGCTTCTCGACACCGATGGCATCCCGATCGGTCCCAAGGGCACCGCCGAGATCGCCACCTACACCAGCCTCACCGAGTGGCGCGGCCAGCGCATTCTCTGGTACCCCGACCGGAAGTACTACCTGCTGGGCAAGTACCTGCCCGACGAGTTGCTCGGGGACATGACGGTCCCGCGCTGACGCCGGACACTGACCTGTTTTCCAGAAGGTGAGCACCTGCGGATCGACGCCTGCCACCAGCCCACCGATCCCTCCCACGGCAGCATGCTTCAGAGAGAGCGGGAGCAAGATCAGCCCGCCGACGATCATCAGGAAGCACTGGATCACCGCCGAGTAGGCAGTCGCCATCAGCCCGGCGAAGCAGCAATACACGAGCACGCCGCCGCTGACGAACACGATGATGCTGGAGGCCGCCACATGGAGCACCGGGGACAGCACAGTGGCCCGAGTGAACATTTCGTTGCCGGCGAACAGCGCGTAGTAGAGGATCCACCAGCCGGCGACCAGGAGTCGAAGAGCCAGGCTGTAGCGCGTCTCAAGGAACTCGGACACCGTGGTGATGCGGAGCCGCCGCAGTCGAGGCACGAAGATCAGCGCACTGCCCGCCGCGATCATGTTGCCTGTCCAGGCGATGAGAAGCACCGACACACCGCCGCCCCCCCATACGCCGCCGCGGCCGGACCCACCAGGTAGATGGCGGCCACGTTCGCTGCCATGATGGTCCCGGCGACAACCCACTGGTTAAGTGATCTTCCCGCCAGGAAGAAGTCATCGTCCTTCTTGACGAAGCGCGCCAGGTACATGCCGAACAGCGTGGTGGCAACCAGGTATGCAAGAACGACCAGGGCGTTAATCAGGCGCAGGTCTCCTGTCTCTTTCGTTGACTGGCGTGGACGAATGGTCTGAGCTAACCTCAATCGCGCCCGCCTGCGCGCAGCCCGGCCCAATCAGCAGCGCGCGAGTTGGTTAGGCCACGGCCAACTCGCGGGCGTGCGCGACCGCTCGTTTGCTCACGGCTCGGACTTGGGCGGCGGTCAGCGTGGTCACCGCGACGGTCTCACCGGAGAGAGTGAGGAACTCGACCTCAAACGCCTGCCCTCCGCGGTAGACGTGCACTACGGTGCCCACGTCGCCTCGCTGGAGTGCCTCGGCTTCCATGTCCGTTGATAGAACGACTCGGTCGTGTTCCCGTATCATCTTGAGCCAACTCCTCTTGGGTAGGTCGTCACCAACCGCGGGGCCAGTTCCGGTCCCTCGACCACCCACACCGACCGTACCCATGGGTTGCGGCCGTCAGGGGTCTTCAGTGCTCCCTCAACAGCATAGCGTGTCCCGAACGCCGAGTCTACCATTCGCGTGACTCGGTGCGTCTGACCGTGGTCCCGGGGGGCATGGGCCAATACCTCCCAGGCTTCGGGGCGGAACCCAAACCGGAGGAAGAACTCGGCCTTGCCCCGACCGTCCGGGTGCAACGGGCAGAGCAGGTACCCTCGTATCTTCACGCGGTCTACGCGGGCACGGTTGGCGTTTGGCAGCGTCATCAGCCTGTCAGCTCCCGAGCCGGTGGCCCGGCCACCGTGGTCGCCCTAACCGGCATTCAGCCCAGCGACCTATGCCACGAGGGCTCAGTGCGGGCTCGAGGCAGCCACGCGCCCTTCCTCACACTCGGCAACCACCTTGGGGTCGGCGTTCGGGTGGGCGAGCAATCTGTATGTCCTTCCGCCAAGGACGACTTCGGCGGATCCCCCCGAGCCCGACTCCGCAACCTTCACAGTCGGCACACCGCCCTCAGCAGCCATCGCCCACGCGACCAGTGCCTTGTTGCCCCGCACTCGCGTCACGACGCAGGGGACGCGGTCGGTGGTGTTCGCGCCGACGCCGGTTCCCGCCCACGCCTCCGCTGGCGACAACGAGGCGAGAGCGACGCCGACCTGGAGCTTGCCATCCACAGCGATCGGTGGAAGTGCCCCGCCGACCTGGGTCATGTCCTTGAGGTGCTTGTAGCCGTCGAGGTCGGGCATGGTGAGCGGCTCACCTGTTGGCGGCCGCGTCCAGTCACCGGCGTTGTGGTAGGCGACGTCGAAGATGTGCTCGGCTGCCGCGTCCACCAAGTCAAGCACAACCACCAAGTTCTGCCCGCACAGGGCGACTGCGCGGCGGTAAGTCACTTTGTCGTAGATCTCGCCCGCCTCTGCGAAGACGGCCGAGACGTCGTCGCGGGTGCCGAAGGCGAGGCAGCGACCCTCAGCCGGCTTCTGGCTCTGCTGGTCGACGGTGAGCGTGTTGTGGGCAAGGGTGGTGCGGTACCACTCCTTCTGAATCGGGACACCGTAGGCGGCGGTGCCCGGGTCGTAGCCGAGGATCTTGCCTTTGGCGTAGGAGACGAAGTTCAGCTTGTCGGGGTGGCCGTGCCCGCCGCCGTGGGGCCCGTACTTGAGGCAGAGCCAGACCGCGTTCTCGCCGGTACCGTGTTGGAGGACGGCGTACCCGGCACTCTCGAAGTTGCGGCTGCCGCGGGTTTCTGCGGGCGGCTCGGGGAGCGGCTCAACGCCGTTGATAAGCGCCTCCAAGGAGCGGCGGTTACTGCCTCCAATCACCTCTGCAAACCGGGCTTCACCGTAGTGGGCAAGCGCGCACTCGTAGAACCGAGCTTGCCCGCGGACGTTGGCTGTCCCGGAGTCGTTGAACGCGGGCAGACTGAAGTCCGGCAAGGCCAGATCCAGCGGTCCCTCGAACAGCCGCCGGTAACTGCGCCCGTCGTGCTCGAACCCGCAGCCACTGTCCGTCCGCGTCGCGCTCCTGGCTGACCCACCACGTCGCCTGGTACCCGTCGGCAAAGGGGTACGCTACCAGCTTGATCATCAGCGAGGACTTCCCGATGCCGGAGAACCGGTACCAGAACCGCAGCTCGCCACCCTTAGCCCAATCGACGTTGGCGTGCCCGTGACCAAGCGTCGGCCCGGCCGGCGCTTTGGCGGGTACGCGATACCGGACCGCGTGCTTGCCGACCTTGGCGTCGTCGATCAACTCGACGTTCCCCCACTGGTCGGTGGTCTCACAGTCGGACAGCGCGATCAAGTCGTTCTGCGCATGAGCAGTCGTCGCGGCGAACGCCGCGATGCCGAAGAAGAGCGCGTGCAGCATGAGTGCCTCCGGGGACGTGTCGTGTGTCGCCCCCATTCTCCCCGCATTCGATCAGAGGCGCAAGCGCCCATCAGGTACAATCGTGACTCCGTACCCCAAGGCGTGGAGCCGGAGGAGACCAAGATGACCACCCGACACCGCTATCAGGCTTGTGTAGCAGCCACGCTGCTTTCCCTAACTCATGCCGCCGTCAACGCCGAGCCGGCTGCCGAGCCGGAAGGCACACCCCTTGCCTGGGTCCGACTGGACGATGCCGCGCAGGACTACGCCGGGACCCATTACCTGTTCCTGGGTGATGTGGAGCTTCAACTGACCATCGACGCAGCCCCGCACGCCGGGGAGCTACTTCTGCTTCGATGGGGTTCGAAGAACGACACCCGCGAGGCGGAGGCGACGGTCAACGGCAAACGCGTGAAGCTGAGCCACGGCGGCTACGACGGCTTCCGGTGGCTGACCGTCCCGGTGCCCAACGGTGTCACGGGCGAACGCATCGACGTTGTGCTCAAGCGGGGAGACGGGAAGCCGGCGTTCCTCAACGAGATTCGTTTGGCGACGAAGGAGGCGGTCGCGGGCACGCCGCCAGACCTAAAGCCGCTGTCGCACCGCGCGACCCTCAAGATCGTCGGCACTCCGGGCGTGCCCATGATTCGGTACGCGGAGGCGTTTCCGGACATGCGCGCACTGTGGGACCGGGAGCCGACCGCTTCGGCAGCCACCCCCGAGGAAACGCTCTGGCGCCAGGCGGAACGGAACGCCCGCCTTGCCGCCGAGGGGCTCTACCGGTGCCGTCGCTACGTGGACGGCTGGCTGGCGCACGCCGACCCGGAGTCGGGCTTGATCCCGCGGAATCTCACTGCCAGCGTCGACTTTTGGAACGGCCGCGATTCGGGCGCCGACAACTACCCGTTCATGGTACTGACTGCAGCGCTCACCGACCGGCCGCTTATGGACGGCCGCCTGCTCCACATCCTGCGCACCGAGACGCGCCTAACCTGCCGCGTCGACCGCCTGCCGGACGACTACTCGTTCTCCAAGAAGGGCTGGCGGCGGGAGAAGCTGGACCTCGACGCAATCGTCTTCGAGGGCGCCGAGTACGTGAAGGACGGGTTGCTCACCGTGACCGAATGGCTGGGTCCCAGCCCCTGGTCTGGGCGCATGGTCGGTATCGTCGAGGACCTCTGGAAGCACGCGCCGGTGGACACGCCCTTTGGCAAGCTGCCGACGCTGAACTTCGAGGTGGACGGCGACCTGCTCCAAGCCTGTTCGCGCCTCTACTGGTTCACCGGCGACCGCAAGTACCTGGACTGGGCAATCCGCCTGGGCGACTACTACCTGTTGGGCGACCACCACCCTACGCGCGACCTGAAGGACCTGCGCCTCAGCGACCACGGCTGCGAGGTCATCAACGGCTTGTCAGAGTTGTACGTCGCCGTGAGCTTCGCCGCTCCCGAGAAGCAGCAGGCATACCGCGAGCCGCTGCACGCTCTGTTCGACCGGATTCTGGAGATCGGCCGGAACGAGGACGGCTTGCTCTACACCTCCTTCCAGCCGCAGACGGGCGTACACGCCGCCGGGCTCTGCGACACGTGGGGGTACAACTTCGACGGCTTCTACACGCTCTACTTACTGGACAAGACCGAAACGTATCGCGACGCCGTTCAGAAGGCCCTGAGTAACCTCAAAGGCAAGTACGTCGGCGCTGCCTGGGCGGACCGGAGCGCCGACGGCTTCGCCGACTCCATCGAGGGCGCCCTCAACCTGTACAACCGCGAGCCGGTGGAGTCGGCGGCTGACTGGATCGACAGCCAGACTCGCCTGATGTGGGGCATGCAGCAGAGCGACGGCGTAATCGAGGGTTGGCACGGCGATGGCAACGTTGCCCGCACCACGCTGATGTACGTACTCTGGAAGACCCAGGGAGTCCATGTGGAGCCATGGCGGCCCGACGTGCGGGTGGGCGCCGTCCGCGACGGCGCCGTCGTGCTGCTCAGCCTGACGGCCGACGAGCCGTGGGCCGGGCGGCTGGTCTTCGATAGGCCCCGGCACAAGCTGTACATGCACCTGCCGTTGGACTACCCGCGCATCAACCAATTCCCCGAGTGGTTCACCACCGAGGCCGACCGGCGCTACGCTATCCGCGACCTGGTCGCCAACACTGACCAGACGCTAACCGGCAAGGCCCTGCAGGACGGGATCGCCATCGCCCTCAAGCCGGCAACGGAGCTACGCTGGCGCCTCACCCCGTAGGGGCAGACCCGTGTGTCTGCCCTGCGGCACGCACAGCGGCGCCGTTTCCCCGGGGGGGGCGGGCGCGCAGGCGCCATCTTCATGTGGGGCGGGCGCGCAGGCGCCATCTTCATGTGGGGCGGGCACGCAGGCGCCATCTTCATGTGGGGCGGGCGCGCAGGCGCCATCTTCATGTGGGGCGGGCACGCAGGCGCCGCCCCTACAAGAGAGAAACAAACGGTATGCACATGTATATCGCGCTGATCTCGCTTGCGTCAGGAATCCTCGCGCCCGCTGCCGAAGGAGCCAGCGCCATGCATCCAGAACCAACCACCTGTTACCTGTTCTCCTACTTCGTCGGCAACGGCGAAGACGGCCTGCACCTCGCTTGGAGCCGCGATGGCTTCCACTGGGAGGCGTTGAACGGCGGCGAGAGCTACCTTCAGCCCCAGGTCGGTGAGTCCAAGCTCATGCGCGATCCGTGCCTGCTGCTGGGACCGGACGGGGTGTTCCAGCTTGTCTGGACCACCTCCTGGCAGGGGAAGACCCTCGGTCACGCCTCCTCGAAGGACCTCGTCCACTGGTCGGAGCAGGAGGCAATTCCGGTCATGGCGGCCGAGCCGCAAGCGCGCAACTGCTGGGCGCCTGAGGTGGTCCACGACGAAGCCAAGCAGCAGTACCTCCTCTTCTGGTCGTCCACCATTCCAGGCCGCTTCCCAGACACGGAAGACACCGGTGACGACGGCTACAACCACCGCGCATACTGCACCACCACGAAGGACTTCCAGACCTTCGCTCCCTCCCGACTCTTCTACGACAACGGGTTCAACGTGATCGACGCCACGATGCTGCGCGCCGGAGACAAGTACTTTCTGATCGTCAAGGACGAACGGAAGACCCCGGTCAGGAAGAACCTGCGCCTCGCGGAAGGCGCCACGCCGGAGGGACCCTTCGGACCCGCTTCGGAGCCATTCACCCCGAGCTGGGTGGAAGGTCCGTCGGCGATCCGAATTGGTGACGACTACGTGGTGTACTTCGACTGCTACACGCAGCACCGCTATGGCGCGGTCCGCTCCCGGGACCTCGAGCATTGGGAGGACATCACCGCGCTGGTCGACTTCCCCAAAGACGCACGACACGGCACCGTGCTGGCCGTGCCACGCCAGGTCGTTGACAGGTTGCTGGTGTCAACGCCGTAGTTCCAGAGGGTACACACTGAGGGGGGAACGGCAGCATGAACTTGCGCGGACTTGAGCGCCAGACTGCCCGATCGGGACCCGGCGCGTTACGCGCCATGGCACTGGTCGCCTCCGCCCTGGCGGCGGTCAGCCACGGCGGTCTGCTTAGGGCCGAGCCCAACGGCGCCGTGGGCACTATTGGACACAAAGTGAGGACGGATGAGAAGATGAACGACGCCTTGGCCAAGCAGCCCCCCGCGAACCGCGCCGACGCAGCCACCACGCTGTGGTACACCGGGCCGGCAACCGACTGGATGACCCAAGCGCTGCCGATCGGCAACGGCTCTCTCGGCGGGATGGTCTTCGGCGCAGTCGGTGCCGAGCGGATCCAGTTCAACGAGAATACGCTGTGGACCGGCGACGAGGCCGACACCGGCGCCTACCAGAACTTCGGCGAGCTGCGAGTCTCGTTTGGCACGGGCGGAGCCCTTGTCGCGCCGGGACGCGCCCACAACGACAGTACCGCCGCCGAGACCATCGCCGCCAGCCACGACGGCGACCCCGCCACCAAGTGGTGTGTGATCCATGAGGGGCAGGAGGTCCTCTGGGTCAAGGAGTTCCGCGGGGACCGGCAAGCGTTGCGCAGCTACGCCTTCACCTCCGCCAACGATGTGCCGGAGCGCGACCCGCGGACCTGGGTGCTGGAGGGGTCGCAGGACGGTAAGGACTGGAGGCTGCTGGACAAGCACGAGAGCGAAGCGCCGTTCCCGGAACGCCACCTGCGAAAGACCTATGCGTTTGTCAACGGCACGGCGTACCGGTTCTACCGGTTCCGCTTCCAGCCAGCGCCCGACTGCACTCATTTCCAGGTTGCCGAAATCGAGTTGGGCAACGCGGACGCCAAGGAAGACGACGTGACCGACTACCGGCGCGAGCTGGACCTCTCGACCGCCATCCACCGCGTTTGCTACGCCCGCGAAGGCATCCTCTATCAGCGCGAGGCCTTCTGCAGCCACCCCGACCGTGCGTTGGTGGTTCGCTTCACTGCCAGTCGGCCGGGTAGCTACACAGGGCACGTCGAGCTGACCGAGGCACACGGCGCGATCCCTGTTGCTCAGGGGGACGAACTGACGGCCGCGGGCGCGCTGAGCAATGGGCTGAAGTACGAAGCCCGGGTCAAGCTGCTCTGCGAAGGCGGCGAGGTGGAGGCGACCAACGGGGTGCTGGAGTTCCGCGGCGCCGACGCCCTGACTGTGCTGCTGACGGCCGGGACCGACTACCTCAACCGGTCCGACCGCGGCTGGCGCGGGGACGACCCGCATGCCAAGGTCACACAGACGCTCGCCTCCGCCGCCAGCAAGTCCTTCGAGGCACTGAAGGCGGCACACGTGGCGGACTACCGTTCCCTGTTCGACCGCTTCAGCCTGGAGCTCAAGGCGCCGGCTGAGGCCCGCCAGCTCTGCCATGCGCATCAACTGCGCGACCTGCAATTCGCGATTGACGCCGAGCGCAGCGAGTTCGCGTACCGGATGCAGCGGCTGCTGTTGCGCGCGCAAGGCCTGGCGAAGCGCCAGCCCGACCTGTCCGCCGAACTGTTCGCCGACGAGGTCGCACAGATCGAGGCGGCCTGTGATGCGCTGCTGTCCACGCCCGCCTCCGGGCGGCATGGGCGGCGACTGCAAAAGCGGTATCGCAAGCACCGCGAGGCGCTCTTCACCTTCCTGTACCGCGCGGACGTGTCGCCGGACAACAACGCCTGTGAGCGGGCGCTGCGCAAGTCGGTGGTGCATCGGAAGGTGAGCGGCGGGTTCCGCTCGGAGTGGGGCGCCGCGGCCTTCGCGACGATGGCGACGGTGATCGAGACGGCGGCGAAGCGGGGCGAGGACGCCCTGTGTGTCCTCACGAGTCTTCTCACCCCAGGCGCTCCCCTCGTGCCGCTCCCTCAGCCCCCGTAGCCACAAGGTGAGTAGTTACCCACAGCTTTGTCCCTCCACTGTCCCGAGCGCACACCTTCCCGTTGGTGGAGCCCACGATCACCTCGCCCACACCATCGCCCTCCAGGTCCGCCAGGCACGGGGTGAAGGTATGCACCGGCACTGACCGCGCCTTGAGCCGCACAGAGTCCAACTCCAAGCCCGGCTTGTTGCCCCAGACCTCCAGCTCCGCCAGGTAGATCGCGGTCCCCGGCCTGGGCTCAAGCCGCAGCCGCAGCGACCGCGCCTTCGCTCCCTTGAGGTCAATCTCGTAGCTGTGCGGCCCGTACTTCGGCGCGCCCCAGTTCCCGTAGCTCGCCGCGTCACTGTACTCCGCGACCTTGCGCACATCCTCCGCGAATCCGCCGCTGGATGCCTCCACCACCACCTTGCCAAGCTGGAACAGCTTCCCCTTGCTCGAGGAGGTCGCGAACCACTCTCTCACTACCAGCTTGCTCAGGTCATAGCTGTCATCAAAGTCCAGGTTCACCGTGACGACCTGGTCATCCGCCCACATCACCCCGCCCCCTGTCGTCAGCAGTTCGCCATCAGCCAGGCCCGCCAAGTCATTCTCGCCGGGGCTGCCGTTGAAGATGTTGACCGCCAGTGGTTCCGGCGACACCGTCACCTTCACCCCGGCATCCACCCCCTCGAACGCCCCGACGTTGTCCGTGAGCAAGTATGCGTCGAGCTTCTCGCGGTAGTCCCACAGCAGCCTGAGCTGCGCGGGCATCTCTACCGCCGAAACCTTCGCCCGCGCGACCTGCGGCGCTCTCGCCACGGCGGCCCGGATCGCCTCCCACATCACGGCGGGGTCCAGCCTGTTCCCGGCCACCTTCTCCTGGCCAGCCGTATTAGCCGCCGTGGTCCGCGCCGGCTCCGTCCTCGTCCCGCTCCCCTCGGCCATGCAGTACTCCAGGTCCGCCGTCGCCCCTTCCTCCAGCTTCGGTCCCATCCCCTGCGCTTCCGTCGCCCCAACCACCAGCACGCGCTCCGGAGTCACCGCGCACAACTCGCCGCGAGCCTCGAACACTGTCTCTTCGTCAGCCGCCCCCGGTGCGCTCCCCCGGCGCAGTTGCCAGTGGGCATCCCCCGCGGCCACCTGCACCGGCTCTGCCAGCCCGTCAATGACCACCGAGTCATCCGAGGTCCGAGTCATCCGGGCCGTTCCGGGCTGCTCGCCGGTGGCATGCAGCAGTGAGACCAGCACCACCCTCTCCCCGGCCTTCAGCCTCGCGTCCCGGATCGCCTGGAACTCCCGCACCACAGGTTCCTTGATGTACTTGTACCCGGCCCAGTTCTTGCCATACTCGGGATCATCCTTCAAGCTCAGGCGGCAATCCGGCGGCACCACGATCTCCGCGAACTGGCCGTCCTGCTCAACCGACAGGCCGTTCTCCGTCAACTTCGCCTCACCAATGGTGTTCCACACCAGCCGGAAGCTGTAGTCGCCATTCGCGGTCGCGGTCATCTCATCCACCACCACGAACCCGGTTCCCTTGATCCACACCACGCTCCGCCGCCAGTCTGCCCCCGCGTAGTTGCGGTAGGTGGTCGTACTCGCCCCGAAGTGCGGCAGGTCCACCATGTGCTCGATCTCCACGAACCCGGGAATCTCCGCCGACTGTCCGTCCCGGAAGATCAGCACTCCGTTGTGATACTTGGGCAACGCCAGCATGTAGTCGGCGTCCGCAAGCCAGATGCGCCCGTTCTCCGACCAGCGCGATATTGAATTGCCGTCCAGGTGCTTATGCCCGCCATTGCTCAGTCCGTCCAGCAGCAGGTACTCGTCCGCCGGATCAAAACCGTTGCGGAACACCACCTTGTCCACCGCGCGCTCCTGGGGTATCGCCGCCGGTCCGCCCTGGCTCTCGAACCACAGCGGGTCCAGCTCCCAGGCGATGGCCCCGCTGAGGTCGTCAGGTTCCTGTGGCAGGAGGTCGGTGCCAAACTCCCCCACCGCGTTGCGCCCGCTGACGGCCACCTTCTTGCTGATTGCCCACGAGTAGCGCCCGTCCCGGTAGTACCACGCGGCTCCCCGCAAGAAGGGCAGCTCGCTCCACCATCCGGTATAGGCCCCGGTATCGCCATAGGTCACCTGATAGCCCAGATTGTCCATGCACAGGATCGCAAAGTCGGCGTCCCGACGCGCGTTGCCGTTCTCGAAATAGGTGAAGTCCGGCCGCGCCAGCGAATACAGCATCGTGTGGTACAACGTCAGCCACTGGTAGCCGTTGCAGTCCTCATGGGGCTTGTAGGCCTTCATCTGAAACTGGAAGCAGGCATCGGCGATGTCGAGCCACCGCTTGCCCTCGATGGCCCCGTAGTACTTGTCGAAGTAGTCGCCCGTGAACATCAGCCCCAGCGCAGGGAAGGTCTGGTGATTGTGCCGAACATGCGTGGACCCCACCGTTGCCCCCGCCTCGCCCACCGCGGTCTCCGACACCCACTCAAACAGGATGCGCGTCACATCCAACCGGTCCTGATCGCTCAGCGCCGGGCTCTCCTCCACCTGATCCCACAGCGGCATGACCTTGTAGATCTGGAAGTCTGAGTCCATCCCCCAGGGCCCGCCGAAAGTGCCCGGGTTCGAGTCCCGATGCTCCTTCGCCCGCCGCGCCAACCATGCGAACAGCACCGCATATCCGCCCTTGTGGGTCTGCGCGTACAGGCTCCCGATGCTGGCCATCTGCCCGAACAGCCCTGTATGGGCCCCCGTCTTCAGCGCATTCTCCCCCGCCTCCCGCTGCTGCTTCTGATATGCCTCGTCGGGCTCCCGCTCCAGCGTGCTCTGGCACACGGCCCGGGCCTCGCCGGTCAGTTGCGCCTCAAACAGCGGCCCCACAACTCCGCTCTCCGGGACGCTCGTCATCAGCGCCCCGAACGCCGCCTTCTCCCCCTCAACTGTGCTTGCCCCTACCAGCACCACGTTCTTGCCGGTGCCCCACGGATCGTGAATGCTCTGTAGCACGAACCCCCCGGCCCCCGGATAGAAGTCGTCGGCGTAGGTATAGGCGTGCGAATACAGGTACAGCAGTCGCGGGTTGTTCGACACCGCCCCCAGTGCCACAACCTGCGTGCCGCGCAACTCCTCGTCCTTCACCTCGCTCGCACTGCGCACCGGAAGCTCCACCCCAAGCCGTTCCTTCAGCATCCCGGCAAGCTCCCCGGCGGCCACCCGCCACTGCTCGCCATCAGGACACAGGATCATTGCCGCCGCTTTGCCCTCGACCACCAGCGGCGTCTCCAGGTGGACCGGCTTCGGCTTCTCCAC